>TARA_R110002074_G_scaffold873_14_pt1 | contig 25306 bp, 51 predicted proteins | sample TARA_R110002074 | Tara Oceans TARA_R110002074 (sample SAMEA4397215) | marine metagenome | biome: Polar Biome; feature: [MIX] marine epipelagic wind mixed layer (ENVO:01000061); material: water (ENVO:00002006), including particulate matter (ENVO:01000060) such as... | depth 10-100 m | reverse complement strand
GTTTACAAAAAGGATGGCAAATATAGCACGCCAGGATGGTAATAAGGAGCTGTTGACTAGACGGACGGAATATGGGATTATAAGATAGTGAAAAAATAGGAGAGATGAATATGAGCCAACCCGCACAGTGGTACGATGAATTGGAAGAAATGTATTTCGAATTCCTCGAGGAAGGCCTGACCGAAGAACAGGCAGCGAAAGCAGTACAGGATCTTGTCGAAAGCACAGAAGTATGAGAATCAAAAAAGGTATATTCACCCCGTGCAGGTCTGTCTGCGAGATGGATGATGGTGTGTGTATAGGGTGTGGCAGGACTACTGAACATCTGTCTATGTGGCGGAAATATACATCCGAGCAACGAGAGCAGATCTGCGCTGAACTGGATAGCTGGGAATACGTTAAATTATCCACTAGCTTTATTTCTTATGATTGAAGAACAACGAAGGAAGATACTGCAAGCAATGGATTGGCATTTGCAGGAAGTCGTCGAATCTTCTGTTGCCTTGTTAATCAAAGAAGGGTATACTGAGGATGCGGCATGGGATGTGACTCTCAGCAATATAACGGAACCTGATTATGAAACGAAATGATCGATTGGCGGCGTCTAAGAAGCAGACTGAAGCGTTGTTGAGAAAGGTTGGATATGTAGGCGGAAAAGGATCTGTCCATAAGGTCCCTGATTACTCTACTCCTGTTGCTAACCTGGCTCCCCTATCTAATACTGTGACGTATTCTTCGAAGAGTAAGAAACGTGAAGCGAATGTATATGATGGTGAGCGAGTGTTGCTTGGGATTGCCACGATGCATAAGTCGAATATGGTCCCTGTGTTCTCGAAAGCGGATGCAACGGATATTGCTAAAATGAGGAGAGGCTAAGTTATGACTGATCCGAACGGTGTTGAGATAAATAAGGTTACGCCTCTTCATGATATCACGTGGTATGTGAAATGGGCAGCTACATTTGTTATGATTGTAGCTATCTGCTGTCGTAGTGTCGATGAAGTGCCACGTATATATGATCAGATTGTATCCTTGATTGGTCTTATGGGGTGGTTTTTTGTTGCCTATAAGTGGCACGACCGTGCTCTTATGACTGTGAATCTCGTAGCTATTCCTATTCTTTTAACCGGTATCCTCAGATGGATTGTACAATAAGGGAGAAAAAGATTGTTGTGTCGTCTTCTATTTTGCAGTAGTATGTTATTGCTGTCTAGTGGTTGTATGGCCTCTGTGGCAGTTCCTGTTACAACTGGAATTATAGGAATAGCCGACTCTGCCGATAAAAATCATAGGCTCATGAAGCTAGAGGAACGAGTTAGTAAGATTGAAAGCCGGATGCCTAAGCCTTACCCTATGTATACTAAAGATGGTACTTATATTCCATCGTGGGTTGGTATGTCAGGTGGATTGCCTTATTGGAAACCTGGTGGATGGGTGTATCCTAAACGGAAGGATTGATATGTACGGAAAAGATATGTTTGATAAGGAATCGGAAACGTTGGCAGTATACCGACATCGAGGCATGGGTTTGTTGATGACTGAATTCGAGAGGAGTGTGCTCGAGGATATGATACTACAAGCCGGTGAATGGTCGTACACTGAATGGTTGGATAGAGATACTCGTATTGAGACATATAAAAACTATTGGAATGAAAGACTAGGGTAAGATTATGAAAACGTTTATGTTGTTTTTGGCTTTTGCCGTGACTGATCCAGAAGGTTTCATGCTCGATGAGAAGTTTCATGTAATGGCCAAGAGGTTTGAGCAAAGGGTCGAATGTGAAACCTTTGTGAGTGACTGGGAGGCCATGATTAGGTCAAGAGGGATGTCAGCAGCTCAAGATTTGATCAAAGACGATTACACTATAGAACTACTAGAAATAGGATGTGTGGAGCAGAAATAATGGCGGGACGTATTAAGAATTTAACGTTATTTCACGAGTATTTCGGCGAAAAAACGTATAAAAACCGTAGATCTTTCGTATTTTACGACGAAATCCAGGAAAATTGGGTAGTTATAATGCTATCCGACGAATCTAACCATATTGTGGTACCTAAAGGGCATAGCGAACAATATGCTGAGGACTGTGCTGAGAATTGGACATTAGGAGTATCACAATTCGAAGAACAATGGCGATGAATGACTTTGTAAAAGTATTTCATAATGTTGTATCAGACAATGATTGTGAATATATTACAAAAAGTTTTGATAATACGATACACCTATCTGAAATTAGGCAGACCAGTGTTCATAACTTTAGAGAACTTCATATTGAGCAGTATGAGGAATTCAATAAAGTTAAAGACGTGCTGATAGGTTGCATGACTGAGAAAGTAAAGTTGTACAAGACTCAGTTTAAAGATTTTTGCTTTCCTAAGACCCTCAAGTTCGAACCAATAAAAATTAAAAAATATGAACCTGGTGGGATCTTCGATTGGCATGTTGATGTTACTAGTCATAACTCCATGTCAAGGTACCTCGCATTCTTTATTTACCTTACAGATAACGAAGAAGGAAAGACGAGGTTCTTGAATAAATCTGTTGATTGTAAGAAAGGCTCGATGGTAATATTTCCTCCAATGTGGCCATGGGTTCATAAAGGAGAGGCGCCTATAGATACTCCTAAATATATCGTCGGCAGCTACTTGCATTATAATAGTCCGGCGTGGGGAGCTCCTAATTATATGTGGAGTGAGTATGGTGATAAGAAAAGATCGGCGTGGGGAGAACCTACTGTAAATATGGAGTAATTATGGTTGAGCTTAAAGCAAGAGACGAAGGTGAAGAAAAAGAAGAAACATATGCTGATATTATACCAGAGATGAATGCTTCTCATGGTATGGTTCTTCAGTTTATTGTTGACAACAATGAAGGCATTATGCCTGATGTGCCTCAGATGGATTATGGTTCTGCTGTAATGAACATGCCTTTGATCCAACATCAGCTCATGGAGACTGAACAGGATAAACAAGCCATCGGCATGATTAATAATATCATGATTGATGATATTCAAGGAGCAGAACGAGCTGCAGAGAGCAAGAACGTCCATGCATTCCAAACAGACTGGTTATTCTACAAGCAATGTGAGTCTATCACATGGGCTAAGAATATGGCCATCAAGTTTATCGAGAGGCTAGTCGATCTTAATATTTGGACCCTGTTGCCTGTTGATGGGTGGGGACTGAAATACTCTAAAGGTGAATATACAAAGGAGCATGCTCATTGGCCTCATTCGTGGGCTTGGGTTTATTATGCTAGTGCATGTCCGGATTGCTCACCCCTAGAAGTCTACGATCAACCTGATCCAGCTGTCAATAAAACTTTAAAGTTAGCTAACGAAATGGATGAGTCTGGCCAGGCTATTCCTGAAAGTATTGAATACACACGCCATACGGTAATTCCCGAAGCTGGCAAACTTGTTATTATGCCAGGATGGGTTCAGCACGAAGTCAAACCACATCAATGTGATCATGCTAGGTATGGAGCTGCTGGCAACATTGCTATGGTTAGAACTGGTGGAGGTGTTGGTCCAGCAATGAATTTTGATGGATATGTATCAGGTGAGGAGAAACGTAATGTCAGGCACTGATCAAGCAGTCAAACTTGATTTCAAATCGTTAGGTGGGATGGGGCTGTTGATGACAGATATCCCTGTCGAGTTGGTCAAGCAGTTGAACCAATATATCGACCATCACGTAATTCAAGAAAACAGGACTATGTCAGACAGGCTGGTCGGTCAGCTCAAACGAAACGTGAAATCAACCCAGCTGGAAATGGATATGTCAGATGGGACCGGTAAAATCATCAAGACTTTTCTCGATGGATTGGGTACACAATACGTAATGTCTCAGATGGGAGACATGGCTGGGTCAGCTGTCACTGCTGACTTGTGGTCAAATGATGCATATGAAGGTGATTATCAACCATTGCATATGCATGGGTCACAGACACCTGCAGGGTTATCTGGATTTGCTTACCTCAAGGTACCACCTCAAATTGCAAAAGGACCTCCAGGATACCAAGTATCGCTTAACAATTCATCTGGCGATATTGATGGCTATACACAATTGGTGTGGGGTGTCTCAAATACTCAGGACATTCTTCAACTAAAACCACAAACACAAACATATGTTAAACCTGAGATGGGTAAGCTATTGATGTTCCCATGTTGGCTATATCATCAGGTGGCTCCATTCTTCGGTGAAGGTTGCCGGCGATCGATTGCATTCAATCTAAATATCAATAATAGCCAGGCGTATATGGATCGATTTAACGTAAAAGTGGTGGAGGTCTGATGAAATACCAGTTTAGAGGGACCAATATCACTGAGTTGGATGATGATAGGCTGAGAACTGCCCTAGAAAAACACCAAAACACCGAACCTCGCAAGCCAGAAGATTTCCTGGTATATCAAGCGCTTGTGGCTGAGTGGAATAAGCGGTATGAGGCACGTGAAAAAAAGTACAAGGAAGGCAAATAACCCTGTTGACCGGTAGCATAGGGTATAGGACTATAGGGTATAGGAAACAGAGAGAGATCCCATGGAACTTCAAATAATCTTCCAAGAATTTCAACAACTTACCTCTAACCCCTTAAAAGTACAATACCTTCTCAAACTTCAATCTCAAAATCTACCATATCAAATAAATTATCAAAATCTCATAAATTATTATCAAAAATAATCAAAAAAAAGGGGTCAACACCGTTGACCCCAACCTCTTTCTATGGGATAATAAGACTATGATGAGAGAAAACACACACATGGAACATTTCGAGGACTTGCTCTTCGAAGATTCCCACCTCCTCACTCGTGTAATGCACAGCGAGGTTGAATTCACCCGGAAGTGGGATGGTGCCCCTTCTATCTTCTTTGGCGTAGACACGGATGGCCAGGCTTGGATTGCTCGTAAGGGTTTATTCAACAAGGATGCCAAGAAGTACTACAAGAGGTCTGATTTCGACGATGATCTCAAGTTTCCTGAGGAGCTGAAGACTCCTATGTGGAACACTCTTGTATATCTCGGAAATGCATATGTTGGGCGTGAGTCTGACAATGTATTCATGCAGGGTGATCTGATGTTCACTGATGGAACAGACAGTGGACACTTCCATCCTAATACCATTCGATATGCCACCAGCGTGATCCCTAAGAGCGCTCGTGTAGGTATTGTTTGGCATACTGGTTATACGAAGGGCAAGATCAAGTATGGTGCTCGGATCAAGGAAAACTTCAGACGGACTGATGAGCTTTGGATGATCAATGCTCATGATGAGCTTGAGGACTTCGTACCTGTTATTGGTATAGTACCTGTCGTAGGTAATTATGCTCATATGTCTGATAAGACGAAGTCTCTGTTCAAGCAATATCAGTGTGCTAAGGTCAGAGGTCTTGATGGATCCTTGGTTGAATTCCTTTTCAGTAAAATGGCCGAGGATGTAGATAAGGTCAAGAAGGAGGAGACCAAGAATAAGCGGATAACTGAATATAGGGGTGTGATACTCGAGCTGAACAACAATCCCGATCTAGCACGTGACTATAAAGCCCTACAGGACTTTAAGATGCGCTTGCTGAAGCAGTTTGATAATCTGCATTCTCAGTACGTTCCTTACTTACAGAAGAAGGATGGTATGCTCAACCAAACACAGCATGAGGGATATGCTGTTTTTGATGGCGAAGGTAATGCAGCTAAGATTGTTAATCGTGAAGCCTTCTCAGCTGCAAACTTTTCCGATGATTATGTGAAGGGATGGTCTAAATGAATATTGAGGATATTAGCCCAGGTCGTTGTGTATCAATATACATGATGTCCTCCTATCTGTATTATCAGAAAAACGAGAATGTAATATCTGATGAATTGTTTGATCAGGTGTGTAAGAAAATACTAGATAATTGGAAGGATATAAAGCACCCTCACAAGAGGCGAATAAAAAAGGGTGACTTGAAAGCCGGAACAGGATATGCTATAAAGAAGTATCCGTCAATCGTAATGTCATCTGCTGAAAGATGGCTAGCAGGAGAATATAATGATTAAAGCTCTGATGGTAATCACTATGGTGTCGGGCGCTGACTATACAGCTAAGATGGATAGCATGGAGGTTTGTCTTGAACAGGTCAAGCCTGTTGTAACCCAAGCTGGTGTCGAGAGTGTGACGTGTGTTCCTAGAACTGATCGAAACATCCAAAATGATATGAAGATGACAAAATTCTTCGAGCTGTTTCGTGATATGGTGAAGGAGGCCCAGCTGCTAGCAAAGCTAGCTGAGGAAGAAGCTCGGCCATCACCATATTGCTTCGACAAGTCAATCTGGGGACCTGGCTATAATGAATGTTAAAGACTACGGAGGGTTAAAGCCTTCAGAGAACTTCTACAATAGATTCGAGCCTCGTTGCAACCCTAACGTGTACAAAGAGTTACATGACTATGCGCATGATGTTGATGATTGGACACCTACCAAGAAATACTCATTCTATCATACCACAGTACCGCTTCCTTTAATCGAAAAAGATCCGCTTTTGTCTTTTGTATATGAACGGTTTGGTGAAACACTTCCATGGATCCTTATGATGCCTGGTGGTACTATGTTTGATACGCACACTGATCCGTCTAAGTGCTGTGCTGTTAATATGGCTTTAAGTGAACGTCATGGGGTTGTGACATTATTTAAACACAGTTCTCATGAACGTAGACACATGAGCCATATAATTCCTATCGACTATGGGCTCCCTGGTCAATGCACTTTGATTAATAATATGAAACCACATACGGTAATTAATTACAGCCAACAGCCTGCATTAATGTTCACGATACCATGCATGTTAATGAAACCAGACTTCGAGCACATAATGAGCGAGTATGAGACGCTGTGTGATACGTCTAGCAACTACACATACAGAGAAGAATCCGGATTGGCTAATCCAGCCATGAATAAGGTGACTCCTAAGCATCTCGAGATTATGATATACAATAAGGTATTGCAGATATTGAGAGGGAATGGATATGCCTGAAGAAAAAGAACATTATGGATTGAAAGATTCTGATATCTTCTATCGTCGGTATAACCAGGTCCTTATAGACGATGTCTTCTGGAAACTACAGGAATTCATCGATGGAGTGGATGACTGGTTTCCGACAAATAGATATAGCTTCTACCATCATCCTGTTCCTCTTGAAATATTTATGGAGGATCCTCATCTCAAATTTATACACGACCGGTTTAGTGAGGGCCCCCCTTGGGTCTTAATGATGCCTGCTGGTACTATGTTCGAACTGCATGTCGATCCATCTAAGAGTTGCGCATTAAATATTCCAATGAGTGAACGAGGTGCAGCTATAACTTTATTCAAGCACAGCAGACATGAGCGGAAGTATATGGACCATATGGTGTCAGTTGACTATGGTCAGGTTGGTCAATTCACTCTTTTTAATGGTATGAAGCAACATCTAGTAATAAATTATAGTGATCGACCTGTGTATATGTTCACTATACCTATGTGGCTAATGAAGTCTGATCATCATAATATCACTCAAGAGTATGATGTACTAGCTGACTTACGAGGGGTTCAATCGGAAAGAACAGGGTCTAGCAGGACCCTAAGTACAGAAAGAATGACTCCTATGGGTTTGGAGATTATGATGTTTAATAAAGTGTCTCAAATATTAGAGGAGAATGGTTTTGACAGATAAATGGGAGCCGTTGGATGACTCGTTAATTACAGAAGACATTTGCATGCAATGTGGTAGATGTTGTAAAATGACAATGACAGAAGATAGATGGGCCAAAAGAAATACGGCCGACGATGTTGACCGGGGCCCATACATGCAGGCCATGTTTGCATTAAATCCCAAAGCAAAGGTTGTTGTTAAGAATAATACAATTGATGTGATTACCCATTGCTCGCATTTGCAACCTGATTTAAAATGTGGAATATATAAAGATCGGCCTAAGATATGTGTTGATTATAATTGCTTTACGTGGGCAAATGGAAAGAAACAGTTACCACAGCACTACGACTTTGTAAAGAACTTAATTGACGTCAAAAAAAAGCTAGGAGACTTAAAGGATGGCACTGATATCAGTTAAAGGCGGCAATAAGAGACAGAGAGCTCTTATACAGAACGTAGCATATTTCTGTGCTTATAAGCTGATGAGTAAACGTCTAGCTAATAATATATGTGTGGAATTTGAGCTGACAGATTTGGGCAATAATCAATACTCCGGATTCTGTTCTTGGGAGGATGACAACATTAGACCCCGTGAGTTTAATATAGAACTTCATCAATGGGTCGATGATGAAGAGTTGATCGCAACTGTGTGTCATGAGATGGTACATGTAAAGCAATATGCAAAGGAAGAACTTAAAGAAAGATTTAGGTTTGGTTATGAGGAGCGGTGGTATAATCAAGTGGTCGTTCGGGAAGAAAACGATGCTAACTATGAAGAGCTACCGTGGGAAGTCGAGGCATATGACATGCAAGGAAAACTATCTGATGAATATATTCGTAGTCGATAACAATCCAGTTACCGCTGCCCTACAGCTATGTGATCAACACGTAGTTAAGATGCTCATAGAGAATTGTCAGATGTTGTCTGCAGTATTCGAAGATGACTTCTGTGGCCATCCTAAGTCTGTGCATAAGCATCCTTGTACATTGTGGTTAAAAGAATCAAAAAGTAATGTAAGTTGGTTACTCTGGCATCATGGTACAATGCTAAAAGAATATACACATCGATATAAAAAAGTACACAAATATGATAAGCTAGATAGCGTGTATCATTTTACAGTACTTAACCAGCATAGTAATCTTCCAGACATCCCAATGACCCCATTTGCCAATGCGACTCCTTATAAAGACATTAAGGATACTGTAGAGGCATATAGGACGTTCTATAATAAGGATAAGAGTAGGTTTGCAAGGTGGAAGTATACTAATAAACCAACATGGTTCATGGCCTCGTAGCTCAGCTGGATAGAGCAACAGACTTCTAATCTGTGGGTCGTACGTTCGAGTCGTACCGAGGTCGCCAATTTATTTCTCAGGAGTCGAGATGAAAACAAGAATCGATGAAGATTATGAGGCATGGGAAAGATATCCACGCCATCGATGGATCTTCAATAAACTAGAGCTGTCATTGAAGTTAGGTTACGTGTGTGGGCCGGCCTGTGTTCCGGTGAAGCATGATGGCATGTACATCGTGAGACCTATCTACAATTTGTATGGCATGAGTGTAAGCGCTAAGTATGTATTTCTAACTCAGGCCGACAAAGTGCTTATGGAAGCACATAAGTTTATTGATCCGGGAATGTTTTGGTGTGAGATGTTCGATGGTCCTCATTACTCAATTGATTATCGTTGGACGGATACTGGTAGAGGTGGTGTGCATTCTCATTGGGAACCATTCAACACTACAGTGGGTGAGAAAGAAGATTTAAAATTCACTAAGTGGACGAAGATTGAAAATAAATATATTAGACTGCCTGAGTGGGTAGATAATTTTTATGATACTAATGTGATTAATGTTGAGTTTATAGGTGATAGAATTATTGAAATACATCTAAGATCAGGTAATGATATTGTTGAAGATGATCCTATTGGTACAACTATGATTCCAATATGGTCCGACACTCATAGAACTGAGATCGATGACCTCTGTGAGTTTGGATATGTTCGACATAAGAATTTCTTAGGAGATGTTTATGATGCTTCAGGTTACATTGATAATCCTAGGATTGGGTACTTAAAAAGGATTGGGGAAGGCAACGTTAAATAATGGATAACTATTATTTAAAATTAAATAAACTATTCTTCTATCCGGACAAGCTACTAAATGAATCAAAAAATATTCAATGGGCTCCGTTTGAAAAAGCAACTGGTAAAACTGGTAACTTTTTTGATCGGGTTGAAGAGTGGTTGATAGGTAAGGTGGAAGACGTTGAGCAGTTTCCAGAAGTGGAACGAATACACAGAATTTTAGAATATGTTACCGAGTCTAAGGATATTCGTCCTAGATTCTATAGACAGCAAAAGGAATTCAAGGTACCTGCACATAAGGACCTGAATACAACCTGTGCAGTAAATTTATTGATATCTGCTAACCCAGGTCCAATTACATTTACTGATATAGGTGATGTTGACTACAAGGCTGCATTGTTGAATCTTCAACAAGAGCATAGTGTTAAACCCTCAGAGGGAGAAAGAATACTTCTTAAATATTCTATATTCGATACTACATATAAAGAGTGTAGAGACCGGTTAAATATATTTACATAAATAGTGTTGACCGAACAATTAACTTATAGTATGATCAATAGATCATGATAACTTTGGAGTGATAAAATGGCTGTTAAGAAATCCGAAACTGATATGAATCACGTTGACCAGAAGGTCTTCAAGATGGCAGCAATGCTTGATACTACGATTCGATTCCATGCTGACTCCGTTCAGCTTGATGAGAAAGAACTCACTTATGCAGACACTTGGTTGAAGAAAGAGCGAGATCCTCTTCTCGTTACAATCCTCGCCACCATTACAGGAGCCCGGGATCCTGAGAATGCTGAGGGTGCTGAAGCTGAAGGTACAGCAGAAGCTGCATAATGAATCCAGTTTATCAAGAATGGTTTGATAAGCTGGGCAGTGTGAGTGAAAGTTTCTGCTTAGCAAAGTGGAAGCAAGTAACTCTACACTTGCAATTTGGGCACAAACATAGCTGCCACCATCCTGGCACTCATAAAATTGATCATGAGGCTATTAAAGAGAATCCCTCTGCTCTACATAATACTGCATTCTCAAAAGAGACCAGACAGCAAATGCTCGATGGGGTGAAACCTCCTGAGTGTGGCTATTGCTGGAAGGCAGAGGCAGCTGGCTCTTTTAGTGATAGGATTGTAAAAAGCTCATCCTATTATGGTAAGCCTTTCTTTCAAGAAGTAATTGATAATGGTGCTGACAAAGATATCTTTCCTTCTTACTTGGAGGTAAGTTTCAGCAACGTCTGTAACTTCAAATGCATTTATTGTAAACCACACATAAGCAGTCAATGGCATGATGAGGTTAAACAAGGTGGCGGATATGATTTGGAGTGGCATGGTACAGTACGTACTATGAATTCTGTGGAAGGGATGGTATTAGAGAATAAGGTCCCTATCCTTAACAGTGCAGAGAACCCTTATGTTGATGCCTTTTGGAAATGGTGGCCAGAACTTTATAGGAACCTCACTACCTTCAGAATAACAGGTGGCGAGCCCCTGTTAGCCATCGACACGTTTAAGGTCTTGGACTCCATCATAGCTGAAGAGGATCCTAATAAAGATCTTAGATTAGAGATGAACACTAATATGTGTGTTCCTGATAAAATCTTTAATAATTTCATAGAAAAACTTGACACAATAATTACAGAAAGACGTACTGCTCCTATTACGGTTTTTACAAGTTGTGAAGCTAAAGATAAGAAAGCAGAGTATATTCGTACTGGCCTACAGTATGATAAACACATGGACAGTGTTAAGAAAACAGTTGATCTGTTTGCAAAACACAAAAACCTTGCAGATGATTATAAAGATCCAGCAAGGTATAATCACGTGACATATATGTGTACTTTTAATATGTTAAGCGTGACATCATTTATTGACTTTTGTAAAGATATTGCAAAGATAAGAGAGAGTGCTGAGTGGGAACCTCACATGATCAAGCATGCTGAAGATGCTATTGAAAGATCAGAAGCTGGTGAAGACAAAGAGGGTAGTACGTGGAGAAAGCATACAGATCAAGCTCGTGATTATTTAATGTCAATGGAAAGTCCAGAACACTATCTTGGAACACAAATTATTAGATTAGATATTCCCTTTCTTAATGCACCAACCCAATTAGCAATCGAGACATTGACCGATGACTTTGGTCATTACTTTGAGGAGTGTTACCAGTATCTAAGCGATTCTCCTTGGTTCCCTCAGTTTGAAGTTGAGAGATTCGAAAGAGTGTGGGATGTGTATAAAAATAATGCTTGGGACAATGGCACAAGAAGAAAAAATAGAAGCTGGTTCGTACAGTATGTTGATCAATTAGATAAAAGAAGAAATACTAATTTCCTTGAAACGTTCCCTGAGTATGAAGAGTTCTATATGTATGCAAAGGGTATCCCATACAAAGGGATAACACAGAAATTCGAATAGTGAGGTGAAATGGCTTTATATAAAATTTTTATTACTCCGCTGTGTGGCTATTGTGCAAAAGCTGAGCAAATTTTAAAACAGAATGGTGTTCAGTATGAGGTGTTTGAAAGGACAGATGAAAACACCGAATATTTACATAACCTTGCTCCTGAGTTAAAATATGGTGCCCTTACAACATACCCCCAAGTGTTTGTTGGTAAGAAACGTATTGGCGGTTCTGATGACTTAGAGCAATATGCCGAAGACTGTTTAGGAGGTCTTGGTGGTTAAATTAAATATAATTGATTCTGGTCCTGAAAAAAATGAACTAAGCAGGAATGCAATGGGTGGTACTGAGCTCATGCAAAAACAGTTGTACAATCGAGTTGATAAAGAGCTGCTAGATCGCTTTCAGATTATTCCATCTCGTGTTAGGCAATTGAAACAAGATAAGACCAAAATCTTATGGTGTCATGATTTACCTCAAGATGGTAATGTATCATTCTTGAAAGATCAGCACGAGGTTATTGATCAACTTGTATTTGTGTCTAATTATCAGAAAAGTAATTTTATTGAGGAGCACGATCTTCCTCCATCCAAATGTACTGTTATTCAAAATGCAATTGTTCCTATAGAAGAGCATGTTAAACCAGACGATGAAATCAACATCGTATACTTTTCAACCCCTCATAGAGGGTTAGGGATTCTAGTTCCAGTATTCGAATCCCTATACGAATCTCATTTTCACACGTTGGAAAAGAAAATTAAATTGCATGTGTTCTCTAGCTTTGAACTATATGGCTGGAAAGAACGTGATGAAGAATTCAAACAATTGTTTGATGATTGCAAAAACAGTGATAACATAGAATACTATGGCTCTGTTTCTAACGATGAGATGAGAGAGCATTTGAAAAGAATGCACATATTTGCATATCCATCAATATGGCCTGAAACGAGTTGTCTCTGCCTCTTAGAGGCTATGAGTGCACGCCTTCATTGTGTACACAGTGACCTAGCAGCCCTACCAGAGACCGCTGCAAACTGGACTATGATGTATGGATACCACGAAGACCACAACTTACATGCAAACATATTTGCTCAACAATTATATAATGCTGTTATGTTATGTGATGATGAGTCGATGAGTAATAGGTCACTTCTTCAAAAACAATATATTGATGCTTTCTATTCCTGGGACACAAGGGCGCTCCAATGGAAGTCATACTTAGAAAGTCTTATAGAAGGAAAAGGTGATGGCTAGTCCAGAAGAATGGCACGATAGAGAAGTCGCAACAATAAGAGCAGATGAATTAATGAACAAGATAAACAACAGCTCTAAATATGCAGTATTGAGAGCATCAGATGAAATACATCAGTTTTTATTAGATCTTAAAACTGAGGTTACACCTGGTTCGTATGGTTTAGGTAGCGCATCAACACAAGAGAGATTGAGACGTATAACTCTTACATTTGAGAAGGTCCTCCATGTCAGTAATAGAGACACATACGATTAACAAAGACAATGAATCACGATTCGTTGAATTCTTAATACAACAAAGAGACCGGTCTACAGATAGAAACAAAGATTGGTTCGATGCTCTGCTACACAATCATTTTTATAAAGTATACTCTACCTGGACTTTTTCAACAATCGATGATGAGATATGGTGCATGGCTGCTTTGCAAAATCATAATCTACCTGGTGGTGTTATGAGAGCAATGAGTAGGTTATATATTGTGCCAAAGTTTAGAGCTAACAATATTGTCGATGATAAACGTAGGCAAGATGTTGGGTTGAAGTATAGACATAATCACAACCCGCAATTGGTACCATCAAGATATCTATTTAATAAGCAATGGGGTTGGTGCCTGAGCATACCGAAGACGTCTGCTGATCCTTGCAACTGGATTATAATGTCAATGGAACACAACAACAGAAGACGTATTGTTAAACTAGTAACAAATCACTTCAATGCTAATTATGGTACAGACTTTAAAGTTCTTCCACGACTTTATCAAACCTTTCCAAACGATAACGATTGGAGAGCCTGGCAAGTAGTCACCTGCATGACTCCAGCTAGAGAGACTGTAGGTGAACCACCTATGAAAAGTATTAGTGTTGAAGAATGGAAAGATAGGTTTGGTAATCCTAGTTTATCGGATACCTAAATTTTTCTTTCTGGTTCTTTGGGTGTAAAGTCCATGGTTACACCAGCAGCTAGCATACAAGCTGTTCCGGACACATGTTGCTCTAATATTGTCCAAGTCCCCTTTGTCGGACTACGTAAAATCATAACAACCATTGTCCTGTCGCCAATCCCGGTAGGAGGAAGATTAGAAAACCCAACAATGGTTTCGTCAGTTTCTCCATGTTCAGATTTGAGTTTCTCTCTCATCTCCGACCCAAGACCACAACCTACAGCCTTAGACATCATTACTAAATTACCACCTGGTAATAGGTCAGGATCAGGTAGACCCTCCGGACCTAGACTTTGAGCACTAGCAGTGTTACTAGCCAGGCAAATAATTGTCCAGAAGGCTACTAATAGCAAAATAGGTTTTAAGAGTTTCTTAAACACCGTGCTTCTCCTTAAAAATTTCTCTGTACTCTTGGAACATATGAATATAATTGTCCCTATGTACAATGAACATTTGAGGCTCATCCTGCTCTACGGCAATGACAGTAACCAGTGTTGTGATTGGGATACCTGTTCGTTCCTCAAACATTACAGCGTAGGCAGCTTCTTGCATAAAATAATTGCTAATCCATGACTTGGGTTTTCTTTTGTTTGAAGTCTTGAAATCGATGATCGCCGGATCACCATTCCAAAGCCCTACGCAGTCAACTTGACCGGCTACTTTTAAATAGTCACTATAAAGTGTACATTCAACAGCATAAACCTCATTGAGGTATTTATCTAATATTGGTTTTATCTGCTTGAACATAAACAAATTTGTTGGTATTACTTTCTTAAAATCAATGTCTTCATTGAGAACATATTGCTCACATAGCTTGTGAACTTTTGTACCTCTTCTCGATGCCTTACTTGTAATTTTATTAGCTTCTGCTTCACCTACTCTCCGACGCCATTCCATTATAGCCTTTTTCCCAACTTGACTAGTAATGGTGGTTACGGATGGGTACCTTTCCCCTTCCGGAGTGACATAGAATCTTTTACCGTCTTCAGTTTTACGGTCTAGTGATGCAATTTCTACCAACGAATGTTTAAACATGACCAAGCTCAGTCTTTTGTATAATATAATCTTTCACGAGATCAGATCTAACGATATCATCAACAGTGAATTCAAATCGTTTAAACCCGCCCATGTTATTTAGGATGTCCAGGAAACGACCCAGCCCTTGTCTTTCGTTTGATTCTTTAAGATCAGATTGTCTGTAGTCCCCACAGAAAAGTATCTTACAGTTCTTACCCACACGTGTCATTATACTATCCAATTCATGAAAATTCATATTATTAATTTCATCTACAATCATTATTGTATTATTAAAGGTAGTGCCTCTAATAAAACTTGTTGTAATAAATTCAAGCAAATTTTTATTCTTTAAAACCTCATATGCATCGCCACGTTTGAATAATTCATTGGCCATCATCTTGTAAGGTTCTTCGTAGACAGCTGCTTTCTGTTTCCAGTTGCCCGGTAGGTACCCCATGTCTCTGGTTGGAACGACTGATCTAAACACACATACTTTATTATAAAGGTCATGGCCTTCTAATACTTCTTGTAGAGCCAGGAACAAGGATAGAAACGTTTTCCCTGTTCCTGCGACTCCATGTAACACAATATGATAGTTATCATCATATGCACTTATAACTTTTTTCTGGATTTCTGTTAAAGTGTAATGTCTAGTGATGTCCACTATGCCAAATTTGGCATGGTTTATTTTATTGTTAATATCAATCACTCCTTCTTGACGAAGGATCCGACGTTCTCTTTTTGTTAATTTTTTGGTCATATATCTATTGTATTTCCTGATCCTGACCCTTTCTTAATAGTTTTCAACATATCTTTCCACCCATTGTCGTTCTTTATACCACCCACCCCACCTACAATGTTTGGTGCAGACATTTCTTTTATTAAGTTAGGATTGTCCTCTAAGAGGAGTTGAAGTTCATCCCAAGAGCAAAGCACTTCTTCTGATTGCTTTGTCTTGGTATCGGTTACTGTATAATATGGCATTAGTATGTTTCATCCATATCCATCATTGCATCGATGTCTTTGCTCCGAAGAGCATTCTTCAATCTACGTTGCTCCCGACGATTTCGATTACGTTCAATTTGTTTCTTTGATTCATTAACATCATCGAAGTCATTATCGTCATAAGAATCCATCGTGTTTGACCGTCCCATTGTTTCCTTACCTATTGTTTAGTTGAGTTGAAATTGTGATTGCTATAAAAAAGTATTTAGTCGACTTGGATTTGAGGAAAGGCTTCCTTCACAACAGTCTTGCTAACACCTTTAATAGTTCTTTCTTTAACCTCTAGTATAAGATCAGCATCGCCAGGAGCAATTGACTCTAGCATTTGCACGAAGACGACTTCTCGTTTGGCTGGCTTGACTTGGGGTTCTAGCACTTGACCATTGACCTTAATAAAGTACTTCATCATTCTCATCTTACCAAACAAAGCACCTTCAAGATCCGTTCCGTCTTCAACCTTAGTGAAAGGAGGTATACCTTCTGGTAGTATCCATTCAATTGTTGGATTATAGGTCAACTGCAACAAATCAATTAACTGGGTGCTTGTATGATTCTGTAGTATTTCTGCTTTAATCTTTACGTTCTTAGACTTGCGGCATTCTGCTATAATCTCTGATAGCCCTTTAGTATAGGACATTTAAAAATCTCCAATATGTTCCATTAAGTTTTTCAATTTATTTTGAACGAAATAATTAAACAGTTTATCACGTGAGGTGTTATCATCCTCGGAAAAATCTTCCAATACCTGATCCTGTATGTCTTGAGGTACTAGCGACAAATCAACCATCCGGCGATTTCTATTCCAATTAGTTTTATAGTCATCATCACCATTCTCTATTTCTTCAAAAGTCTTACTAGTGACCGTATTTAGGAACTTTGTTCTAAGAGGCTTCTGTCGCCCATTAATAAAACAATCGTCTTGGGATAGAATATTTGGAACACCGTCTCCCCTATCACCTCTTGCAATATGTTCCTTCAGATAGTGTTGTGGATCATCATTCTTTATAAACCTTTTGCGAACAGGGTCATATTGTGATACATTACCGTATGTGTGTAATTGAATAAAATCTTTGTCACCTGATAATATCAAAATTTTATCCTGGTTTGTTTGAGTTAATACAGTACCGTGCTCGTGGACTATCGTTGCAATTATATCATCAGCTTCAGCAGTATCAACTTGAATAACTTTGTATGGAAATATATTCCGCAGGTCTTCTCTGATCTGGTTTAGAACACCAAAGATCATTGACCAATCTAATTCAGATTGCTGTCTAGTTGTCTTCCGATTAGCTTTGTAGTATGGGAATAATTTCTTCCGCCAATAGTTTCTATCATCACAGCAGATGACGAGTTCACCATATTCACTGTGGAATTTTTGCCGGTTGGTACGAAGAGAATTCAGCACCATATGTCTTATGAGGTCTTCTTGGATTTCAACATTATGATGACCACCAATAGATGCCATTAAGTTTGAAATCATCACTTGATTCATGTCAACAAGTATCATTTTATAGCTCCGGTTATTCTATAGTATTATCCTCAAATTCGTCCAGAAAGTCAATGTCTGAATCCTTAAGGTTAATAATATTTTCTGCAAACTCTTGTAATGGATGTTTCTCACCCATTGATCTAAGCAAGCAAGATTTAATAGCCTCGTTAATTAACACCATATCAAACCTAAGATTTTTATCTACTTCTCCGTCACTCCCTAGATTGAACCCATGTAACTCAATTTGTCTAAAAACATCAAAGGCAAAATCCGTAGAGTGTTTACTCACAAACCCTATTCTGATTTGTTCAGCATGAGCTTTTAATTCTGCCTCTGATTGAGGAGGATGAATTTTATGAGCCTTCGGAAATTGAACTATATTAGTCATATTACCTCGTAGATGATTCTAAGCTATTTAGTCTTTTTTCGCTTCCGCCTTTTCTTCTTTGGTGCTTCCACCTTCTCAGATGGCTTGATATCATAATATTCGTTGTGCATGTCTTGAGTCCATAGACCAACATCTGGGTAATAGACATCTACTTCTCGTTGAATCATACCATAATGTGGATCATTAGGTTGCCAATGATGCGCCATAACCCTACAAATACGTTTGAGCCTACCTTCCATGTTCATACCATATCGATGATCGAGATATACTCCAGACCTTAGGTATGATTGCAAATTGTGTACGTAAGTATCAAGATCATGAAACCGAGCTCGTGAAACCTTATCACTAGGATCACGTTTCATTTGCAGCTTTAATGCTGCCACCTCTTCTTTGTTCGTTCTAATCCAACTACGGACATTCTTTAGACCTAGTGTCGCAGTATCTTCTCTAGGAACATCGGGGTGTATCGATAAGTGTTGTGTAGGAGCCTTGCTAGCTCGAGCCTTCTCGAGCCGCTTAGCCCTTACTTCTTTTTCTTCATCAGTAAGAAATCGCCGCCTTGATTTCTTTTTCAGCTTAGCCATTTTCACTCCTATCCAATGACTGAGTCCATTCGAAGAAATAAGTCTTAGCCTCCTCAGGACTACAATCAAACACTTCAGCAATCATCTTAGGGCCTTCAAACATATTGTGCTTGCCACCCTCTCTTACATTATTAAGAAATGTAAAAACATTTCCTCTAGTCGGAAGTACGTCACCCATGGTCAATCCTTTTTAATAAACATTTTGTCATTGTCGAAGCAAATCTGTTGTCCAGTTTCCAACATAGGAGAAGACCGACAAAATTTATCTTCCCAAACAAAATTATCTTTCATGACTTCTAGCCTTTTGACAATCTTGTCGTTGTTCTGCTGCCTTATATAGACTATATTATTTTCCGTTGTTCGACACGATATTATCTTACAGAAAATAGGTCCTCCTACAATACCCAAAAGAGTGGTGATGGGCTCGAATGCATGTGCACTCGAGCTCACCGAAACAAAACTAGCTGTTGCTAGGATTAACAAAGGCCTTAATCTTGGCATCCGCATCACTCTGTTCCTGCTTTCTCTGTTTATCCACAGCACCTTCAAGCTCCTGGAAAGCCTTATTAGATCGAAGCTTGTTCATCAACATACGATCCTTACTCATGCGGTTATACAGAATCTTAGCTGCTTGCTCATCATTATATTCGAGAAGAACAAACGAACGGAACATTGGCCCGGAGGAATGTACTTCATTCTGAACCATATGATAACCACTGACGTCAGTGCCAGCGACCAAGTTCTTAGTCACTCGCTCGACCTCATTAATAACACTCGAGTCGAATGCAGAGGATCCAACCTTAGCAATAAAATTCTTGGTCTGAGACTTCAACGTACTCTGCCAACGATCAGCGAGAGTAGTCTTAGCTTGTAATATTGCAAGGTCAACAGACAACTGAAGATCGGGGGTCGAGGCTGATCCAACTGCATAGATGCTGCCCTCTTTATGAGGAGGTGTAAGATACCATTCGGGGATCTTAGAAACCTGCTCCTTATTAGCTTGAGCCCTATACTTGTACATTGCGACCGACGTCTCCGAAACCGGTGGAGCTGTCTTTTCTGTAACAGAAATATTATCAGTCCCTGTTGTCTGACAAGCGCCTAACGATAAAGCAACAAGGCTAACAGTAGCCAGTAACTTCTTTTGCATTTTATAACTCCTTAATGCCCTTCAGTATTCCAATCATAAAATCCACCACCATGTGAGGACTATCATTACCAGTATCACTTATTTTCAATTCCCTGACAACCGGTTTTTCATACCTTATCTCTTTGATTACCAATTGCCCGGGTTTTGCTTTTAGTCTTTTGATCTCTTCGTCCTGCTCCCTGATCTTTTGAATTATATATTTTGATTTAGCCAATGCATTGCTATCATATCCACAATCAGCTACCATCTCTGATGTTAGTATTTCTTTCCCACTAGGTCCTTTTGTGACCTTTGTAATTTTTCTAATATTACATGGCGTGGCTGCATTTAATTTTTCTGCTGTGACCGGAATCACAGGAACAGAAAAAGGGGGCGGTGGCTCATAATAGGATTGAGCCGCCGCCCCAGTAGAGGGTAGAACCAAAGCTAAAACTGCTAACCTCTTTAACACTAATCTAACTCCGTGATAGTATATTTTTCAATAACCGAATTGGCCAATATTTTATTACAGAGGCTATCGATATCAAAATCATCATGTGCCTCCACAACGAACCACTTCCCCATCGTTAAATCCTCAACCATTCCATTGCCCAGAGTGAAATTCGAATTAATAGTCCGAAGAATAGCCTCGGACTGGGGATCTTTCACCCCTGCCCTTAGGCCAATTTCAATCTTATATTTCTTAGACAATATATTCTACTGAGCTAACAACTACGGGTTTTAGGGTTTTAAAATATTTGGTCTCTAACGTCGTCTTACGAACTCGAGTATCGGAGGAGTCCGAAGACTCCTCCTCGTAATATTCAACCAATATCGACTTTACTAACCTACGCTTCTGCATATTCAATCGCCTTATCTAATGCCCGAGTTTTCAGCTGCTTGTTTGCACCATACCAATTGGAGGTCAAACGAGACTCATCAGATTTACCAATCTCATGATCGACGAGGTAGGTTACAGCATTAAATGCCTGCCACCACGTACCCTTAGCAAACTCAGCACCCGGTTGAGTGTCGAGAACTTCCATGGCCCGAAGAGCCGACTTAGACGTCTTGCGATCAGCATCTTCCTTGTCTTTCTTGCTGTAGCCAGGGAACACATCATCGAAGTATTCTGCAAGACGGTCTTGTTTGAATGCCTTAGTCCCAAGGAACTGAGCCATCGTCTTGAAGCCATCCATCTTATCGGAGGCAAGGCCGAGCATGTCCTTAGCAAGGTCAGCATCAAACACCCGACGGTGATTAAAGCGGACACGATTCTTAGCATCTGCATTCAAAGCAACGTTGAGGGTATTATTGCAAACCACTCGAGTCGGGGTAAATTGAATATCGATACCACGACCATAAATGTGAGGATTAGAGAAGAGTAAATAAGCCTCAATCTTATCGCCACCGAACAGCTCGAATGCATCAGTAGATTTAGCTAAGACCCATATCCACTGACCATCTTTCAAGGATCCAGCAGTCTCCATCTTCAAGGCGCCAACATCACAGAAGTCAGCGAAGAATTCAAATGCTTCCGAGTTTTGAACTGGGTTCCAATCACCGGTAATCATCGTCAAGAATTTCGAGTCATGCTCCCGGAGCAACATCTTCCGGCCGGACTCGATATACTCACCCTTATGATAACCACCTGCTGGGACCTCAACGACGTCCCAATCTAGCCCGGCTGCTTTTTGGAATTCAGCTGGGGTAAGGTCGTCTTCTACTTTCGTGCCAAGATGATGCCAGGGGAGCTGTCCCGCATACGCCATCTGAGCTTTACCATTAACAATTTCCAATTCATGTGACATTTCTGTCTCCTATATGATCACAAAGTTTATTATACACCGTATGACGTAAAGCTCAACAACGAATAATCACCCTATCGCTAAGCTCTCTGTCTGTCTTTTCACTATAATCATTATCACACATATCTTCGGTCTGGTCAACATGAAAAACGAAAAAAATTCGTGTTTGGCAAACTTTTTCTTCGTTGACCGGTATTGTGATATAGGCGACTATAATATAAAGGAGATTAAAATGAGAAAATTTTGTGAGTTAACTGCTAAAACGAAGCACGGAAAAAACCGCATACATCAACACGGTAGCATATGGGAAATCGTCGGTGATGGTGTATTCCGAGGTCAAGAAGCCTGGAGCCTCAAGTCGTTACACCCTACGTTCGACAGAAAACACGGTGCCCATGATGGTAGATGGGTATTAAAATCGAATGATAACAATTTTTCTGTTGACCTAGGACCCGATGTAGGCGATGATGGGGTATGAGAAAAGCAATAGTAATATTCGATTTGGATGAGACGATCATAGATTCATCGCATCGAACCCCCAACAACCCAGACGGGACGTTGGATTTGAATGCTTATTTTGAAAATAAGACACGTGAAAACATCTTTAAAGACAAGCTGTTACCTCTTGCAGATAAAATGAAAGAGATGTATGACAGCGGGTTTTTCCACGTAGTTATTTGTACTGCGAGATTGATGAATCAGGATGATTATGATTTCCTCGAATTTCATGGGTTGAATTTTCATGAGATTTATGAGAGGGGAAATGTCCGCAAGCCTCACCACGCAGGCCTCCCTGATGCTGAGTATAAAACGAAGCAGCTGAAGAAATATAAGCAGACCCCATATACCTTCTTCGATGATGCATCCCCTATCATAGACACGTTTTCTGCATATCCGAATGTGAATATGATCGATGCCAAATCGATGAATTAGATGTTGACTTGCGCAGTGATGTATGCGATAATAATTATAGTGAGAAAAACAGGAGAGATGAGATGAGCAAAATGAGCAACTGGATGATAGATATGGATGAGCAAATTGGTCTTGCACTGGAGATGGGTGCTACCACTACAAATTCGGTAATTGCCTTTGCAAAGACAAATATGCATCCGGTAGATGAGAAATACATCGAGCGGCAGATGACGGAGATCATGGGAGAATTCTAATATGTTAGAATTTTATGAGAAACACAAATTGTCGATATTCATCACAATTGGGTGTCTCTGTTCTTTGTGGCTTGAAACTTGTGGATGGCAATCATGAATTTAATTTTTACACTCGTTGGATTGTTTAGCATGTATTGGATTGCTAAGATAATCATTGGGTATCATTTGATAATGTGGGCAGCTTCAACGTAAGGATATAGAGATGAGTTTTGCTGGTGATTATATTTTCGATATTGATGGGACGGTGCTCGATATATCCCATCGATTGAAATTTATCGTAGGTGATGGTGCCTATAAAGCTGGAAAGGGAACCCCAGGACAAAAAGATTGGAAGGCTTTTAGGGATCCTAAACAAAAGAGATGGGACGAGCCTATTGGACCTATGTTGGGTATTATGAATTCATTGATCAATTCCGGCGCCAAAGTAGTAGTATCTACTGGCCGGCAGAGATCAGAAGAAGAGGATACTCGACTATCCCTCAAACCTCATATTGACAAACTTGATAGTGTTAAATTCTATATGAGATCAGATCGTGACCGTAGGTCAGATTATCTCGTGAAAGCCGATCATCTTGATGATATGAGGGAAGATGGATATAACCCTGTTATGGTCTTCGAAGATCGGCCTACTGTGATTGCAATGTGGAGATTGAAGGGGCTTTTGGTTGCTGACGTCAGTGATCCGGAGAAAGGAGACTTCTAAATAGGTAAACCTACTCATAACAAAGGAGAAGAGTATGATTGACTGGGTAAAATCACGTTTAACAGAACGTACAACGTGGGACGGAGCCTGTCTAATCGGCGCCGCCCTGGTGATTCTATTAGCAGCCCCGTTTGCTAATTTGATTGCGTATGCAGCATTGGGGTATGGGGTCTATACCATTCTAACTAACGAATAGTGGGTAAATACAAGTTCTACAAGAAAGACATTCTTGACAATGAAACGATTGATTCGTATCTGACACGACATACAGATATCGTCGATCAGATTAAAAGATTTGAAAAAGATACGTCTGGTATTGTAGAGCTTAGGCACACATTAGATGTGCCGAAACTAAGGGAAGCCGTGCAAGATGCCTATATCAAATATGGGTGGCACGGCTTCCTCATATCTGGTTACGTAGACCACAATACAATAAATAAGACGAAGCGAAGTCCTAGGTATGGGGGGCTATCAATCACATACAACCCTGAATATAAGCAGGAGATTGATCCTAATTGTCAGACCTTAGGTAACGTGAGATACAATCTACCCCCCGACATGTGGGCCGGCCCACTCGGTGGGCAAATATTTGAAAGAGTTAACATAGCAGGGCATAGTGTTAGAGCAGAATTCTACAAAAAAATCTCAGCCAACGGACCAGGAGCAGCCTGGCGATATTTGTTTTCTGAAAAGATTATTACCGAGGCTGAATATGATTCTAAACGAGATGAGTACGACAGCTTTGAATACAATCCTAAAGCTGTAAACCAAGTAGGTAAGAATACGTACAGCGATGCAATGAGCTTTAATAAGCTGTCACCTGCATGCAATCAAGGATATCTCGGTGAGGTGTTTAATCGCATACCAAGAACCTTGATTCGAGGTAGGATTGTTTCAATGAAGCACGGTGGTCTTCATTGGCACAGAGACGAGCACATTCATATTAATTTTAGAATAAACATCCCTCTATATCACGACACATCCACAATTATAAAAACAGAATCGTCTCGTAAGGTAATGCATCCGGATTATATGTACAGCTGGGACACGGGGGAACCTCATTGTGTTGAGAGAATACATGATAAGGTAATGAAACGAGAGAACATTGTGTTTGGAATATCACCTTGGTTTGATTGGAACGATGAAGATCACTCGTGGGAATCAAATGAATATTATGGTGAAATCCACCCAATTGATATGCTGCATCAAGGATTGCTTGTTGACTTTATAAACAATATGTAGTATAAATAGAAGGTAATGTTGAAGGATCTTAAAACTGTACAGGACCGGAGTGCAAATCTCCGCACCTCCACCAAAAGCACATCAAGTAGGGCGGTGTATTTTTGGGGGGTGTGCTAGGATCGACTGGTAGAAAATAAGGGTTTGGAGTTACAGGGGTGATCGCCTTAGAGATCAAAATACTAAATGCGAACGATAACTTTGCACCAATGGCACTTGCTGCTTAAGCAGTAAGAGTTCCGGGGTTCGGGAGGCGCCTAGCAACAGAAGCCTCCCACTATCAAGGAGAATAAAATGTTTGAGTTTATAAAAAATTTGTTTAAGAAGAAACTAAGCGCTGCTACCTTAAATAACTTTAGACGTTCTCATCAAATTAAGTTTGATGATTTGTGTAAGTAGGTAGAGGTGGGTAAAATTTTAATAGGAGGTC
>TARA_R110002074_G_scaffold12449_8_pt1 | contig 25328 bp, 15 predicted proteins | sample TARA_R110002074 | Tara Oceans TARA_R110002074 (sample SAMEA4397215) | marine metagenome | biome: Polar Biome; feature: [MIX] marine epipelagic wind mixed layer (ENVO:01000061); material: water (ENVO:00002006), including particulate matter (ENVO:01000060) such as... | depth 10-100 m | reverse complement strand
CCTGTGGGACTAGTCTCCCACCTAGCAGGATAGAAGGTCATGGAGAATGAACTTGCGTCCACCATAGGGGCTAATCCAGCAGCCCATACTCTATACCATCCGTCTCCCTCGTAATTGCATCCTCCATTCTGTTGCCAAAATTCAGAGTACCCAGCGGATACCATTCTATCAACATTATGAACCCCATTAGTCACAGCATATTGGAAATCTAGCCCACTTGGGTCGGCCCAATTTTTATCCTCGTCCCATCGTATAACAGTTCCTAGTCTAGAAAAACCAGAGCCCCCATAATCAGAAACCGCATCATACCCATCCCCTCTTATATTAAATCCAAAGTGGGTATATGGAGAACCAAGCGTCTCGGAATCATGATGAGAGGTCGTTACACCATGAGGATGTTTAATATACATGGACGCAGTAATCCACATATCACTAAAAGCTCCAATGTCCCACTTTGTATTTACATTATCCTCTGTTTCGCCATAGGATAGATAACCGTTGGACTCATCATCCCCATCATAAATGGACACAACATGGGCAACAGAAGAGGGTATATGGTTATAAGCGGGGGGAGGCGATTCGTGTGGCGCAGAGCTTATAATAAGAGAAGGTGTCCACCAATGGTCTAAATCTATAGACGAGGGAGTAGAATAAGTAACCATATTCCTTCTCTCTGGCATTCTATGTGCATTATCCGAGTATGCAGAAGGGTCTTTTCCAAAAGAGATAGCCTGAACCACCCAGTTAGAGGTATCCATTAGACGAGGAGCATATGTAAGAGTACTGGAAGGAGTGGTAAGCATATCCACAATGGTCCTTCCTGCCTCATTTACAACTAAGTTGTCTTCACGGTAGAGAATTTCCTCTCTTCCGTTCTCAACTATTGCTATTACTTCTACTGTTCCTCTCATGATTTAACCTTCGTTTATATTTAGATAACTAAGAGCCCCGTAATCTCCATCTCGCCTTCTCTCAAACATATTTATATTAGCTCTATAGTTAAGGCGACTACCCCCGCTTACTTCCATCGTCGCTGAAGTGTTAACCTGATTTCTACTAGCTATTCCGTTACTCAGAGTTTTAAAGTAACGGAAAACCGCTTTAAGATCAGAGGCATCTATCCTAGCATCCCCATATTTAGTTTCAATAACTGCCTTATTATAGTTAGTAATATCTTGGATAGAGATGCTTTCAAACACTATAAACTTTGTGTCACTTCCCGCAAGAGCAAAGAACTCTAAGGTATAGGCTTGGTCAGTCCTATTAACTTTATCGTAGGTTCCGTGATATTTGGGGGGCATCACAGTAGCTACAGTATTTTGAGTACTAAATTTAAATTTAATAGTATCTCGACTAGCTTCATTTACATTTTGAATAGCTAACGGATTACTTCCGGGTATATAAGTTGTTCTATATAAAGGCTCCCAACAGCGGTAATCATAAATGTCTTCAGTAATAGGTAAACCAGTGCCGTCACCAATCTCCCCTATACCTGAGGTTACAGGGATAGTAAGGAAACCTACTTCAAAAGGTTTAGCATTAGAGTACTGTTGAGCAATACCCATTCCATGAGTAGAAAGCTCCTCAGTTGATACTTGTTTCCACTGTACATGAGAAGCTCCACACTCACCCGGAGCTAATTGTGGATTGTAATACCAAATAGCTTCCTGCTCTGGTTGGGTATGAATCCAACACCCTAAGCGGAGTCCCCCTTTTTCGCCCACAGCACTATTATCCAAACAGTGGGCTACTACTGTTACTTCGTATTCATGCTCGGGTTCTAAGAAATTTGAAGCTAGATTAGAAGAATTATCAATGTTAACTCTGATTCTGGGGAACGATCCGATAGAGGTTCCCCTGTGATACTTAATAATTTGATTATTAATCAGGTACTTAGAATAAGAATATTTACTCTGATCATCTCTGGAGAGATTGAAGATAGAAAAGATGGGGTGCTGGGTGAGGGCTACAGGGGAGGAGGTATCTACCAACTCAATAGAGCTAACAAGTTTGTTGTTTCTAAACTCAGGCTTATTTAAATAAACGTCATTCGCATCAGACGCAGCGTAGGTGCCGACTCCTTCATAGGTAGCTCCTGAACACCCTTTAGGTCCTAGGATACCACTTCCCCCGTAATAAGCAATATCAATCTCATGGAGCGTAGAACTAGCAGCTAAGTAACCACTAGCATCTATCGCTGACCCGTTTACATCGAAGTTATGATTATAAATAAGAGGTCCATAAGTATGGCTGAACAGATTAGGAACCCCATACAAATCATAGTTACTTGTAGTTCCATGCCCGTTGTATAAACTCATATAAGTGTTATAAAAGCGGGATACCGATTGTCCAAAGGTAAAATGCTCATAATAGTGTAAGGACTCATCAGCACTTTCCTGATTTATAAGATGATTACCGACAGACTTAATTACATCTAAATCAGGAATATTATACCATTCGTAAAAATTGTGAGGAGTAATGAGAGTACTAGAGGTAGGCCATGAGGTATTAACTGTTCCATTTTCATTAAGGTATCCTCCTATTAGAGAACTAGCCTGTAACATTTTCTCAGCATCATGCACCTTGTTCATTACATACATGATCTCTTGTAGCTGCCCTCGCCTCCCATAAGTATTACAATCAGAGGTGGCTACATTTTGTTTAGCCCGTGAAGCAAAGGTATTACTTACATCATAACCAAACAACGAACTAGGAGAAAGCAGGTTTTGACATATATCCCACACTACATGTACGTTACGATGGTCTACATACTCACCAATCTTACTACCCCAACTATTTTGCCGTAAAGCTATCCCTTGAAATGCTAAAGAAGAGGGGATAAATCCTAAAGGAATATAGCCAATACTGGAAGAGTAATAGGGAGTAGAAAGTTCATAACTTCCCGGATTATTTTTACCTCCCCTAGTGAACATCTTAGTCTCAGGGAGTAGGTTGTGGAAGTTACGCCTTCTTAGAGCGTTCCTAGGGTGTGCGCTTATAAATTTATTACCAGAAACCATGTGGTCTGAGAGCTTATCAACATCTCTCCTCTCAAACCTGTTAGGACGGAGCCCCGCCTCTACGGCTAATCCCGCCATATCAGTAGCAGAGATAGCATAATTAGTGGTAACAGTAGCAGACCCTGTGTAAAGGTCATCAAAGTTAGGTCGCCACTCTCGACAATCATTGTCGGCCATGGCATCAAGGCCATCAGCCACGTTGGACACACTCAGCAGCACCTTAGGAATAGCATGAGCAGGGATAACCTGATCTAACACTCGCATCACTTTGCTTAGACCATACCGAGAAGAGGAGGTTAACTGCTGTGTAGTCCAATCAAAACTACTAGCTCCAAAGTTCATCATAAAGTGAGATGATTTACCGTTCCATAAACTAAGTAAGCTCACAGGGTCTGGGGTTCGTTGACTAGTAACATCCCGGATAATATTATCGTAATTCGGGGGAAGGTGCTTTTCCTTAGTGAAGATAACAAAGTTATTAATAACTTTATTAACATCTAAAGTATTGGTAATGTTGTTCTTTAAAAACCTAGATATCTCTTTAGCAAAGGGCTTATCTACTCCATAACAAATTAAGTAATACTCTATCCTATCTACCATTCCCTCCGATACTTGGGTCTGCGTATAGTATTGACGCTTCTCATAAGGAGGAACAAGATAGGGCCTATCCCTGTAGTAGAATATAAAGTTAGGATCAGCCAACAGCGTGAGGTTCACCGAAGAGGCATCATGCTTACTCCCAGTCATAAACTGAGGCCATACAAACTCTCCCGAAGAGTTAACATGCCCGTTGGGTCCCATTATGTGATAGGGTTTTGTCCAGATAACTTCAGGAGAAGAGGATAGCACTAATTGAGCAGCGGGAAAAGGCTTACCCCCTAGTAAGAAGTTTTGCGGGAACTCTCTCACTAAATCAAATAGAATCTTATCGACAATATATTTGATATTAGTCTCCATACTTCTATTGGTGTAATTTACTACTCCAAACTGTTTAGCTAGGTCTGGGGTATAAGTATCGAAGCCTTGTAAAGGAGTAGAGCTAGTAGCTAAGGCGTAGTAAATCATATCGGGAATATAAGATTCCCATAATTCAGAGAGTGTGTCCTTGTTGTTTACGTTAAATACACCCGTAGAAAATAAGGTGTCTAGCAGATACTGGATTGACCTAGCAGTACCCTTCATCTTATAGATCTCTACTGCGTTCCTAAGCTGTACTCTCCACTTATCGACATCTACCCCTAAGAACCTCCACCCAATTAACTCTCCTAGTAGCTCTAAAAACTCATCAGGGCATCTCCCGATATCATATAAAACACCCAACTCCCCTTCTTCTGTAAGCCTATCTCCGATGGAGAAGGATAGAGCCTCTAAAAAGCGAGATAATGGTCCAGCCTCTTGGGTGTCCGTTATTAGCTTACCCTCCTGAGAAGGAGTAGCTGTATTATAAAAGGTAGTAAAGGTGTCTTCTACCTTGTTGTCAGGGCTGTTTAAAAAGTGAGGAGAATATACAACCTGATTTAAGGTTTTAAGCCTGTCGAGTAACTGCGTACCACTAGTCCAAGTGGCCGAAGGAGTTATACTACCTGAAACATAATCAAGGGGGATAATATTATCTGTTACCCCTGCGAACAAGGGTTGGTTTTTCCATAAATGTTCTTGATAGACATTGATTGTATCTTCTAAAACAATAGACCTACCTCTCCATATAGTATCGGTAAGAAGCTCTGCTAAAGAAGAGGAGGGATCAAAACCTCCCACAGGACCTTCCCTGTTTAGAAAATACAGCCACCCTAAGTTATTTACTAAGTACTTATATGTTCCAGAGGAATCATTAGCATAGGCACTTGCTGTTAGGGTAGCAAGATTAGCAGCCGCATGATGGCTAGGAGATACGCACGGTATACTTGGTAATAGGGTTCCACTTACATAGTCTAAAAAAGCGGCACTTGTGCGGTAGGTATTTAAAGAAACTCCTCGGGCGAATAAAATATCCCTTTGGAAATCGTCGGGGGTAATTTGTGCAGGAGCTTGAGTCTTATAGAAATACTTGGCAAACCCAGAAGGAGTATTAAGACTGGATAAGTACATATCCTCTGTAAGAGCAGAGACAGGGAGGATTACACTTTGATTATTGTTAGCAAGAACATGAGAGTTAATTACCTGATTAGGAAAAGATACTTGAACCCCACTTACATCCTGTTCATCAGAGAAGTAAAACTTGGGAACAATTTGTCTAATTGCATCAAGGTAATTTCTCTTAAAATACTTCTGCTCATCAGTAACCTGAATAAGGTTGTCCTTAGCTGAGACAACTGCAACAACCTCCGGGGTTATCTCCCCCAGACTATTGGTTTTAGATTGTTTTACATACCTTCTTGACATTAGACTAGGACAGTATTAATAGTAAAGTTGTTTAGTTGAATAATCTCATGAAAATCAACCTTGGTTACTTCAGGAAGATTATCTATGGTAGAATACCTCACTCTTGGGAGCCTGAAAATAGCTCGATTTAGCTCAGTAGTTACGAAGGGTTTTCCAAAATCAGAGTTATCAATATTAAAATGCTCTAAAACTACTTGGCTTACTTCTTGTTCAATTCCCGTGGAAGCATTTTCTAATTCCCTATCAATTCTAATAGTTATAACTAAATCTAGAGAACGAATCAAACCATCGACCACCGCCACCTCATCAGTAAGCATCTTCTTAGGTTCAATCTCCTCTAACAGTTCTTTCTTAAAGGTAGGTGAAGCTTTTTGAAGAGTTAAATCACTTGCTTTTTCTAGAGTATAAACATCAATCACATTAGCAGAGGAGAAAGCGTCTCGGACTGCTGCGGTAGTTTTTCCCACCGTACCTTGTTTAGTACGGAAGGTGTTGCCGATAGCAACATAATCTTCCAAAGTTACTACTCTATCCTGTCTCTTAAAGGTATACGGAGCATACTTTTTAGCGTGTTCTGCGGTCTCAGCGGCTGATCCACCCGTTGCAGGAGTTAGATTTTCTGTAGTAAATTTTGGAGATCCAGCGATATTATCCGTAGCTATGGTTTCTACGTTGATAATTCCCGCACCCACATTTCCTCTAGTGCCCCCACCAACTCTATAAACAATAGTAAACTGGGACCCAGCGGGTGGGGATATCCCTAAAGCATTATCTCCAAACAAGATAGTGGCTGCATAATTATCGTCATAAATAACTTGGAAGATTCTGTCTGTTGCGCCAGAAGAAGAGTACAGTCGATCTACTTGCTTATATGCTCCGTTGGCATCGTCATCAGCATTAAAGGTGTTTACATATACCTGAACACTGCCGTCAATAATGGGGGCTTCAGGTAAGGCCACTCTTTTATTTCCTTCCAAAGTATCAAAGGTACCCTTCTGAATACTAAACGCTCCCTCTAAGATAGCTACATTAGTAAACACAGAGCTAGGACCCGTGTTATAGGGAAGCTGGTTATCAGCCTCGTCACCCAGTAATTCAAATGTAGCGTTAGCATTTTGGATATCTTGAATAGCGTTATTTTCGATCTTATACAGAGTATAGTTTACAGGGGCTCCGTCTTCTCTGGAGGGAACAGCAAAGACTCTAGCCGCAGGGGAGAAGGTGATGGGGAACTGACTTGCTGTAAGCCCATCTTTATTACTTAATCGCATTCCTGCTGCGGCAGCTAAGGGGCCTCTCATGTCTACACCAATAAGTTCCAAAAGCTTTTGAAGGTTATTCCTATTTTTAACAGTTCTTAAATAGTTTTCATTAGCTAACATGTCTCCCTTTAAGGAGAGAACACTTCCCATATAGGCTACTACCTCAATAAGCATAAGTCCTAAATCAGATTCAGAAAAGTTTTGATAGTCTAAAGGGTATACAGATTTAATATAATCCACTAAGTTTCTACGCAGAGTATAAAAATCTGTTCCTGCGTAGTCAATATACTCCACCTTTTTGCGGTCAGGGATTCCCCCTAATTTCATAAAGTCTGTACTTACTGTTCCTGAAAATACCATTATCCTATTGTAACCTCTACATTAAAAATTTCTAAAGACTCATCCAATAATTGAAGAGTTAAACTAACTAAAATCTCATTTCTTTCCCTCTGTAATTCGTCTGCATAGATGGCTAATTTAATTACATTTACGCTTTTAAAATACTTATCAATAGTTCTAAGAATATCAGTTCTCATTAAAAAGTACGTTGTCTCATCGAGAGGCTCAAATATATACTTCTTTAAAGATAGCCCATAATCAGGTAACATAATACGCTCGCCCTTTTCACATAAAAGTAGCTGGCGTAAGTTATTCTTAATAAGAGAAAGACCTTGGGTTCCTGTGAAGTAGGCACCTTGTGGAGCGTTTTGAAGGCCCGTAGCCATGCCTGTGACGTTGGAAGACTTACCAATTAGTGGGTATACAAATCCCCTTCGCCTAGACGTTTGAGAGATGATAGATCGTTTAATCTCTAGGCTCGGAGTTTCGGCTCCATAAGTAGTATGTGTAGTAGTAGTTGCCATTAGTAGGGGTAGGTCCTAATGTGTTCGAAGAAGCCCTTCTGAGCATTGTAATTTTGAAGAGCCTCAGTTTCAAGGATAGCTCTATTATATAGCTTCAAGCTTCCAATAAAACCATTGAGTCCACTTTTCTTGCCACCCCATCTTCCACCCATGAAGTTCATCCCGTCAGTAGATCCCGGAGTATAGAACTCGGGACCTAAATCGTGTGGGTACATACCATCGGTATAGCCCCCTCCAATAATCCATGGGGTTAGTAAAGAACCTCCATTACCTGCGGGAGCAGGACCATCCCACGACCAGAAATCTACTGCTCCTAGAGAATTATCTGGGAAAGCAGGGTTGGGGTTTGGAGGAAGGATACCTTCAAACTCGGAGTCATAGAAGAACGAGGAAGCAGTCACCATACTGGGGATCTGTGGGGGGCGATTTACCCCAAAGGTTTTCGTAACCGATTGTCTCTTTAAAAGCTCACCATTTAGATAAATGGATACTTCGTCTTGAGCGTAATTAATAGTAACAGTAGTAAGCACAAAACCAGAAGAACAATCCCCTATCTTCTTCCCAGAGCTATTAGCGGTGTCCACATTAACAGCCATTCCATAATAACCACTAGGGCCTACCTCATCTTGAACACAGTAAGCGGGGTCTGCGGAAGCAGCCAAGAGCGTTACTCCACTAACATTAATGGACTGTGTGGGGGAGAGATGGAAATAGATACCATCCCCAATACTATTAGCAGCGGGATCATTGCTAGGACGAGAGCCTTTGGTAATTCTACAATCTCTAGTGAAGCCCATCAAAGCTCCCTTAATAGAAGTATTACCTTGGGGACCAGCGATCCAATATTCATCAGTGGAAGAATAACTCCCTCCTCTGTTTTCGCATCCCAATACTACACGGTGGAGAGAGGAAAGATAGTTATCTGAATTCCAACCTAGCCCTGTAGCGTCCCACAAGTCGGGGAGGTGGGTCCAGAACTCAAAAGTACTACCGCTTACATTATAAAGTAAGCTATCTACATCCGTCCAGCCGCCCTCAAGTCGTGCATACCCGTAGGGGCGATAAGGAGAGTATAAGTACTCTTCGTTAGTGCTATGGTATCGGGCCTTGGGATTTCCATCTCCTTGTACCCCGGAAAAGAAATTACACACTCCTCTAAAGTATGGAAGTCCGACTCCTGAAGGGAACATGGTTTGGATACTTGAGCCACATAATTGGGCTGGTCTATCCGTAGTGGCGGTAGTAGCTCCATTGATAGCAAAGTAAGAAGTAGAGTCTGGTTGGACTATATCAGTATCGAGGAAGTTATAGATAGAAACTAGACCGTCTGTAGATATCCTGTCGTTAAGGGAGAGTAAAGTTCCCTTTACTCCTGATACTCCCCTATCTGAAGTAATAATACTTCCTATTCCCACAGGAGGAACCATAATCTCTTCTACAGTGAAAGCGTCTTGAGGAATATCACTCTTAATAAAGGTTGGGCACAAGGGGAGAACCGCTCCTGATACTTCCCCCGGATTAAATAGTAAGTTTTCTTGTGTGCTTTGCTGAATAGCAATTTTATGATCTGCTAATCCCTCAAAACTATTAACAGGAATGGGTATGCCACTAGTTACTAGGATGCTTTGGTAGACGGTTCCACTCGGAGCTAGGACAACGTGTGCTTGAATTTGTTTTTTTCGACGCTTAATTTTTGAATCATGGTCTGAGATCTTGGAGAAAAGGACTTGTCTCTGGTTAGCGAGCAACGCTGAGTCCTCGGTATACCCACTTTTTTGTAGCTCTCCAATATATCCAGAGAGGTCATAAATCTCCCTATTTCTTTGGTCTAGGATAACTTGTAAGAACTGATCCATCTCGTAATACTCTTGCATCTCAGGACTCTCATCAATATGGGCCATATCAAAAACAGTACCAGCCCATTGATTGAATGTACTCCAAGTTACGATCTCTCCCTTACCCCCTAGGTTAGGATTATACTTATATAACCACTTAAACATATCAGCAGGAACCCCAGTACCGGGAATAGGTTGACCGTCATCATCAAAGTAAATAGCATTGACAATATCCGTAATACATGCTGGTTTGAATTCTACAGAAATGACTGCGCCCCATATAGGAAGTCCTTGATCGTCTAGGAGGTGATTTCCTTGTGCATCTACAGGGAACCCATAATCATCAATCCCGTCTCCATTCATATCAACCGCAGGAACCACATTACCATTAGGAAGTGTCCAGACCAGCGAAGAGACTTGAGGAAGATCAATACCCCCTCCATAGGAATCGTAATAGATTCCTGTTCTAGAGAACAAGAACTGTCCCTTCACCGAAAGAGGTGCTGCCATTCCGCTGGAGTTAATTACATCCACAAAAGGGTTAAACCCAGAAGCCGTAAGCTCTGGGGGGAGAATAGGACCATTAGGACCTGCAACGGCATCAACTAAAGCGAAGGTGGTTTCCCCAGACAAAGCCCCCTCTAGGGTTTGCCCAAACCATGGGCTGGCGGGATCTTCATTCTCCATGTTAGCCCAGAAGACAGGCTCTGGGTTATTTTCAGGATCAGATAATCTAGCTTGTGTGATCTCATTAATGTTCTGAATTTGAGCATCAGCCTTTGCTGTAAACCCTGCGGCTTGTTCTAAGGTTTCTTTATTAGCATCGAACACCTGACTAGCTGCAACGGTGGCAGGGGGAGGAGCGATGAAAGAAACAGGGTCCCCATTGCTATCTACACCTTGGAAGTTGGCAAATTTACTAGCTAACGCAGAGGGACCCTTTTGTAGTCCAGCGAAGGCTTTCATCTGATCAATACAGTTTTTAATTTCATCAATTTGTGCGCCTATACTATCCCCAATCAACCAAGCTTGTGCGCCAAATCCGAGAATGGTTCCCAATCCATGCAGGTTATTAAGGCCCCCTAACATGTCCTGTTCTACCCCTAGATTGGAAGAGCTAGAAACAAAAACAAACCTACCTAACGTAGTATCATATTCTACGATACCTGTGTCAAGGAAGACCCTTCTCATGATATCTTTAAAGATAGAATCAGCTAAAGCTTTGCCCTCTTGAATTCCATCTTTCATCCCATTTAATACGGGAGAGGGGAAAGCTCCCAATAGATCCTTAGTAAAGTTTAATGCACAATCAGGCACACCAAACTGAATGTTCAACACATCGTAGATGGGGGTGGGCGAACTTGTAATTATTGCCGCTGCTTTTGAGAAATCGAATGTTGCCATAATTTATATACTACGCAGTGTAGGCTCCTCCAGACGGACTATTGTTCATGAAGATATTGGGACCACCATCTATATAGACGGTACCTCCATTAACATTTGTAGAAGTACTACCATTAATATCTACTATAGGTGCGTTAATTTCTACTTCCTCGTCACTTTGTATAGTGACCTTTCTTTTAGCTATGATATCTACTGTTCCTGCGGAATCTACAATAACCCTACTATGAATACCGGGAGTATGGATATTAATTACTGAGTCCTGCTCTAACGCACTGAGAGAGATATTGTTATGGTGTGACCAGAGTTGAATGCACCCTGTAGTTTCATTACCGTATATACCTGCTCTAGTGGCTTGGTAGCCCCCGTTTCCCGGATCACCTAGCCCATGGAGGGGGTTAAGAATCGGTCCTCCTAGAGCATCCCCATAGGCTTTACTACCCGTGGATTTATTTTCCACCTCAATGTTAAGCCCATCCTCCACCCATACATGGAAGCGATTAGCTAAAGTATACAAGTTAACAGGACCGTGAGTTCTCATGTGATACTCCCCCTCTGCGAAAGGGCTTTGGGCACTCATGCCAGTACTCCAAATTAGGTAATCTTTCCCTCGGTGTTCGTTAGTCATGACAATCCCATCCACAATGGGGCTGTCTACTAATTCTAGCCTCTTACCCGAACCGCTCATTAAGCCAACTTTATGATCTTGAAAGGGTTGGTTTCCTTTATTAGCTTTATACCTGTTAGCGATTGTTACTGCATCCCCCCGCATAGTAGTAAACCCTACCTTCTCTGGTACTACGCCCTTTCCGTCATATAAATCTTTAAACCTTTCGGGCCATGGTCCTTGATCTTTTCTCAGCGTCATGGGAGCTTGACCTTCTGGGATGTCTGGTCCTGCTATTCCGGGCTTGGTTTTATCCGTATACCCAGTGTCGGGAGGTGTGGAGGGAGGATTTGGATCTTTAGGTACGCTCCTATTAGCTCCGGGAATCAGACCCATAACTGATCCTAAGTAGTAGTAACCCTTAGCCATCCCTTCTCCTGCCGTGTCATCTTCATAAACACACAACGCCTGACTACCTACTGGGGGGATTCCTACGAAAGCCGCTTTGTTATTACCGTAAGGGCTTACATATCTTACAGGCTCCTCTACGGGTTCAGATCCAGCAGTTAATCTAAAAGCCACCTTGAATATTCCTGTTTGAGTAAAGTCTCCAATACTCATTACTGTTCCAATTTTTAACTGTAACGCCATGATTAATCCTTAACTATCTGCCCACCCCTTAATGGAGATCTTGCTATCCTAAATTTAGAATCTACCATACCCACGCCTATGTTATGCTCAAATCCTAGAATATCATATATACCACTAAACCAAGTAGTATGCCCAGCTTCTATACCACCTTTATCAGCTATAAAAAATCTAGGTTCTATACAATATAATAGACAACTTCTCCTTATGGCTCTCCTTGAGGTGGACAGGTTAAAGAAGGGGAGAGTTTTAACGCTTCCTTGTAATGCTTGCGCTGCCATTCTTGCTGCTGATTGAGCCATCTTGGCTTGAACAGTCTTAGAAGCATTTTTCCCACCAGTTTGCTGCTCAGATTTAGGTACATGAACCTGCATCATTAAGTCTTTAAAAGCTTGCCACATAAAAACAAAAAACTGTTCTTTTGTATTTTCTCCACTAAAGCTTTTACCTCCGAACGTAGCATCATTTAAACCTTTATACTCTTCAGGACCTAAATTTTCAAAGATTTCTTCCCACTCCGCTCCCATATCTACATCATCGTCGCTGAACGTCTCTGCTTCAAAGAAGGGTTCTACTAGAGGTAGAAATCCCTTAGGAATTCTTTCTCCCGTTTTATGCAAGATATTCTCATCAATATCGTCTACATTAAGATTCTCAATACTGGCAAACATTGTGGTTGCCATAGACCTATATTGCTTAGGAATAATTGCAGTAGCCATCTGTTGGGCCGGGATAGTCGCAGGGTTAGAATTATTAATAAGGTCCATATACTGCGTGTTAATATCAATATCAATATCTAAGATATTAGGGTTCTTCGTTCCGAAGGAGAAGACAGGCATCCTATTTGCTTTGACGGGCTGGCTCTTCTTAAGGTCTTCCATGCCTTGCGCCCCTCCTGCTGTCATAAGATTAGTATCGTCTTCCAAGAAAAAATCATCATCCCCTCCCATTACCCCTGTAGGGCCAAAAGGTCCAATCCATGCAATAGGCAGTTGATAATCTATCACGCTTTGGAGGTACTTTTCATTTAACCCTAATAGGATATCAGAGGTGTGAAGGGTCAGAGACATCTCATGAGCTACTTGTTCATCCATAGTCACCTCTTTCCCCTCTGACCCAAACTTCCTGAGGGATTGTTCCATAATACGGGCTTCTAGGAAATTCATAATAGTACTCCTGTCCCCCCAAATAATTGTAGGCTTTTTCCAGTTCTCTGTTTTGATAAATCCTGCTTCATGAAAAAGCTTAAGCATGTTTAAGTCTGTTTCAACTTGGAGGTGGGTAACGAATTCGGGAGCAAATTCGTTATGGTCTCCAATACATTTGGATATCTTCCTTCCCACTTGCTGTAACTTCTTTTGGAAAGTGGTTGTTACATTATCACATTGACAGACGGCACAAAAAGCTCTCGTCTCAAGCCATTTAAATGCGTCCGCAGGGTCAGGACACTCCTCTAGGGACTCCCATACGTTCTCCCCTGTGGGTCCCACAACCGTTGAGCCATCTGGGAAAGCTCTAGACTCCGAAAACTGAAGCCCTAGCCCCTCTAATGCGGATCTAATCATAGCAAAGCCAGCTATGTTCTCCTGATCTTCCGATAACAGAGAAGTTCCTGCCGCTCCGAGAGTTATAATTTCTGCAACGACATTGAAAACGCCTCCAATTCCCGGTGCGCCCCACGGCATACCGTCTACAACTTCGTCCCAACAGGAATAAAGATAAGCCCCCAGAAGTTTATCTAAATCGGGAGTTAAGACGATGACATTTTCATAATTAGTTCCGTTCTGGATGTACTGTGTCATGGCCTCTTTGACCATCATGTGAATACTAGGATACCAGAAAGCTCCTACAGCCTGTTCAACAGGGTTGGAGCCAGCTTGTCCTGCGGCATAATCTTCCTTGTTTAACAATTGTGCTAGTGTTTGCCCTTTGCCCTCATCCTCAGCCTCTTGCCCTTCGGGAAGTCCATTCTGAGCTTCCGCTTTATTCAATAGCTCTATTTTAGCATCCCTTGTCTTTACATTAAAAATAGGAAGAGACTTACCAGAGGTTACTGTTCCTAACCCTAATACACCTAAAGGGGATATACCCATCTGTGTGAGATTAGGATGAATACCAATAGCGGTATATATTAGTTTTATGGACCTAGCCCCAGTACCATCAAAGTTATATTCTACTTTATGCACTTTTTCAAAGCATTGTGCAGGGGACCAGTCTACTAGATTAGTGCCCACCCCATAAGCAATATAAACAGGCTTTTGAAGTTCAGAGGTCTGGGAATCTAGTTGCAACTGAAGAAGCTGCTTTTCTGTTTTGAGCCCCTCGTCATCTTGTAAATCCTCCAAGTCCTCCTGCTCCTGCTCTGCTTTTTCTATTGCGTCCTCTAAAAAGAGCTTGTCTTGAGCCATCCTGTCTAAGAGTTCGGCTGGGCTATCACCGCTCCCACTTTGTCTAGCCGCAGCGATGTAGTCATTGTGAGTAGTTTTATTAATCTTTGCCTTTGCAGCTTCAATGAAAGCAATCTTTTTCTTAATAGACTCTGCTAGTACATTATTTCTAGGAGCTTTAAGTGCATCAGCACCGTTACTTAAAAGCTTATCTTCAAATAGACCCTCAGGGTCAACGAATTCAAGAGACAACGTGGTACCCTTAGATCCATCACTCATCCCAATGGAATGCTTTAAAGAGATGAAGGTAGAGTTAGGAGCATTATTAAAAATTTTAATGCGGTCATTCCCTTTAGTAGCCTCCGTAAATGCTTCCAGACTCTCATGTTCTTGAAAAGCGATCATGGCTTCAGCATCGTATGACACGACTATGTTTGCTGCGGGAATAAAGGTCATAACTTATTATAGTTTAACAGGAAGTTTAAGCAGATCTCCTGAATTAAGCTGTTCGAATACATCAAAGATGGCATTTCTTTCACATATAATCCACCAACCTTTAGGAGTATTTAGAAATAAGTTAGCTATTAATTCGGGTCTATGCTCGTAGCCTAAAGGAATATTTCCCAAGGTTTTAGGGAAACTAGGATTCATGCCTCCAAACATGCTTTCATAGTTTCTATTCCCTACAGAGGTAGGAATTTCTTTTCCTTTATGAGAGATGACTACCTGACCAAACGAGGCTCTATCTCCACTCTTAGTGGCTTTCATTATGTTAACCCTCCTAATTGTAAGGGGTCAGTAGTGTAAGGAGCGTTAATAGCACTCTCCCATCCAGTTAGATTATCACGGGAAGTAAACACCCCCGGATCATACTTACCAAAGTTTCCTATCCTCGCTTCTTCTAAGTCTAAGCTAATCTTTAATCTACGAGGAGTTAAGCTCTCTAGATCATACCCTGCTTGCTCTTCCCAAGCTATACTAAAATTTTTAACAATGGTTGGTATGCTCTGGTAAAGACTTCCAAAAGTTAATCTACATAAAGGAGGACCTAGTAAAGGGTTGGTAGCTTTATTGGTTATAGAAGTCCTCAAAATAGTAATAAAGAATAAGAGAGTATCAATTGCATTATGTCTTTCATGAGGTACCATACTGTCGAAAGTACTTTGAGCATCTCCCGCAATCCCCTCTACCGTCACATCTGCTAAAGAACCTCCGTAAGACTCTAAGATTTTATAGTACTCCTTGGATAGTGCAAAGGAAAGAGAAGTGTTACCATCTCCGGGTTTTGGTTTGGCAGAATACTTAGAGTACTGAGTGAATAGCAATTTTTCAGCCTCCGCTCCTGCTCCCGCAAAGACTCGCATAAACCTGTTGATACCCATTTCATGCATCTCTAAATGAGGAAGAGTAAAGGTAGTAGCAACTTTAAGTTTCCTAGACTTAGCTCCCGTATAAGCATACATACTTCCTGCCCTACCGACAGGATTATACTCTGCAAAATTAGCAGCTTGGCTTTCGGTGATAACGGGGTTCTCGTAAAAGGGAATAAAAACAATAGTATCCTCTCCTCCATTAGAAGGGGGATAATGAAATTCTAATCTAGCCCTTTGGTCTAGTAGCCTCATTCTAAACATTTGTCCGTAACTGCTCATTGTATATTACCCAATATCATCCATATCTCCAGAGGCTCCACGACCTAACTCACTCGGTCGAGTTTTGTTGTTTTTATTACCTTGTTTTCGATCTGCATTTCCATCATGCGTTTGTTCAATAAGAACTTCTAGGTGGGCTGCGATCTTAGACCATGATTCAAGGTGTTCCTTGTTCCACTCATCAGACCTCCCCTGTGTTCTATCGGTCTTACCAGCGTCTTTACGGGCTTGAGATCTGGCGAGATTCGCTTCATACTTAGCAATCTTATCTTGAACATGTTGTCGCTCTCCTTCAGGGTCGGCTATTCCACCTTGCCGTGAGTCTCTGTATGCGTTAACATTCATCTCCACAGCACGATCATTACCCTTACCATCTCCCCCTGCTATCATGGGTCCATGATCTTTGCCCCACATATCCGTGTTAGGGCCGGGAATGGTTTCTCCAACCTTATACTTTTTACCATCCACTTCCATAGTGTCGGCAAACTTATCATACACCTCAGCGAGCTTCTGTACAGCGGTCTTAACTCCCTTATCTTCTACCTCTGCAACGACCGCATCTTTTCCAGCACCCGCAGCGTTGCCTCCACCACCACCGCCCATTGCTTTACCAACGAGCCCAAGTTTTAACATATCGAATATTCCGAGGGAGTCTAGTGCTTCCTTAATGATAGCAATTCCTTCTGCAAAGATATAGAACGGTGTGAGCTTTACATCCTTAAATGCAGACGTTAGAGACTTAAGATTCTCTGGAATCTTCTTTAAAGATTTCTCTAACTTATTAATGTGCTTGGCTGCTTTCCCCATCTTCACTAATTTTTCTACAGGGCTCTCACCGCCGAACAACCTACCAAAGCCATCAGCAACTGAGGCTACCGCACCACCAATAGCTAATGCAGCGAATCCCGCTGCCATCCCAATCAAAGCTGGGCCAAGTGCGAATAGACTATCTATCGGAACAATAGCTAAGGTAGCTAGAAGAACAGCTAGTTCTTTTAATCCCGGAGCAGCAATAGCCATCGCTGCTGCTAAGGGGATGAGAGCCAATCCTAAGTACAACAATGCTTTAGATCCAAAATAGATAAAGGGACTTATCCAGAAAAGAGCAGCTACGCTGGCTCCCAGTATAAGTAACCCTGTAGCAAACTCACCCAACATTCCCACTGCTGGTCCCATTGTTTTTAGAACATTAGCAAGTGGGATTAGTGCGAATCCCAAGACCACAAGAGCCATTGAACCGAGCATGATCGCAGGGGCGAGCAACCCTACAACCGCAAGAGAAGCTCCTAAAACAACGAGAGCAAGACCTAACAACGCTACTTGTCCAATAGGGACATCTCCAATCATCTTAAGAGCGTTAATAAAGACAGTGAACGCAACCGAGGCAATAAGCATAGCCGCTGCTAAGGGCATCAGAGCAATTCCAAACGCTCCTATAACAAGTGCCCCAAGCAAGAAAGCAGGGGCCGCTGACCCAAGAATAAATGCTGCTGCCCCTAACACTATTAGTGCTGCTGCTAAGACGAAAACTGTTCCAATACCAACGCTCTTCATCATATTTAGGGCGAAAGCTAAGGGAACCATAGCAAGAGCTAAAAGCCCCATAGCAAGAATGCCTTTAAGTACGCCTCCTTTTCCTAGGGCTGCAATACCTCTAGCAAGTCCCTCGAAAAGACCTTGGATCATTTTACCAACGCCTTTGCCTAAGCCAGCCAATCCGCTGCCAAGACTCTTAAGGAAAGAACTCAAGCTCTTTCCAAATTTGGCTAACATCCCACCGCCGCCTCCACCGCCCCCTGAGGGCTTCGGAACAGAAGCTGCGCTAGATGCTGCCTTAGACGCTGAACGGCTTGCTACGGCTCCTCCTGCGGCCTCAGCGGCTGATCCTGCTGCGGTCTCTGCTGCCTTCGATGCGACCTTGGTTGTAGTTTTTTCTGCGGCCTTTCCCATAAAGGCATCTTTAATGCTCTTCCCCATTTCTTTAGCCGAATCCTTCAACTGGCGACCCATTTTCGCTGGGAGTCCTACCATGTCTTTCATTCCGGGTGCGGTTGTCATCATGTGGGACGCTCTATTGCCACCCTTCCATTGACCCCCCTTCGGCCCCTTCATCCTAGTATCAAAGATTTTTCCTAGAGGGTTAAACAGGAAGTCTTTAGCACCCCTAAACATATTTCCTGCACCACCAGCCACATCGGTAATACCCGACTTCATTGCTGATGCCGCAAGTGTAGCTACTTTTAAAGCACCTATAGCTACAATTAACGCTAGAATAACTTGAACTAGAGGAACAAGAATTACACTAAACTTAGTAATGAATCCAAGAATGATATTAGCAAGGTACATGAAAGTCCGTTGGATAGGACTCCATACTTTTGCCATGAAGTTAGACCATGTGTGCTGGAATTCCTCACTAACCTTTTTACTCTTCTTAGCATTATCCACATACTTCTCAATAGAGATACCTTGCTCATCGGCAGCTTTTTGCCACTGCTTGTACACTCGTTGAGAATCAATAATCTGCTTGCCATAAATATCGGTAGCATTTTTAATAGCAAACGTAGTGTCTGCTGCCCCAGCAGTATACTGGCTAATAAGTCTGTCGGATTCTCGTCCTGCTTTAAGGAGTAAATCAAATGCAGCCGAGGTAGTCTGTTCCCCTCCTGCCTGAAGAGATTGAACCTCAGCACTAATTCCTAAAATACTACGCTGAACCATAGCGTCACCCTTAGTGAATGCCGCTAATAGCTCAGGGCCTACATTAGCCATTGCAGGACCTAATGATCCAGTAACTTTTGTGGCCGCTTCCATCATTTCTCCACCAATACCCATAGCTCCAAAGACCTTCATCTGGTCCCCTAAGGAATCTACGGCTGTTACTAGCTCATCGGTGGACATTCCATACTGCTGTCCCACAGATAAGGTGGTATTGGCTAAACTGGTCATACCCGCTTGGGTAATACCCATACCTGCGGTGTTCTTAGCCAAGGTACCCATCACCTTCTTTTCATTTTGCCCTGTTAGTTTAGTCTGGAGTGATAATCGAGCCATCTCCTTGTTGTTTGATCTAAATCCAACCTCATACAATCCATACCCAGTCTGTAAAGCATCGGTGTATCCCGTCATACTGTCAGTCAGGTATGATGTGGTAGCGGAGTTTTGCTTCATAACCTTGTCAAGGTTCTGACCCCTGCTTAAGGCTTTTTTCTGAAGGTCAAAACCTCCTTTGAGGGCAGTAACCATCTCCTTACCAACTGCTCGCATGGTCTTACCAACAACAGGGATGTTATCAGCCGCTGACCAGATGCCCTTGTTCCTACGCCCCCCTAACTTATCCAAGCTATCTAAGGAGGCAGACTGCTGGTGAGAAGCTTTAAGTAATTCCTCATTAACAGAGGCCATGGAACCCAAGGACGCTGCCATGGAATTCATAGCTTCCTGAATTGCTAAGTCTGTTTGCTCGGACATTACCTGCTACCTAATGCGACCTTATGAATCGCCTTCATGTTACCTAGCTTATAGGTTCTATAGCTGTCTACTCCTAATAATTTTACTAAGCTTTTCTTCATTTTTCCATAGTAAGAAGCAGTTCTCCTCTTTTTATATAGGTTATCTAGTATAGCTTCTACGATAAGCTCAGAATTACCAAACAACTTGAAGCAGCTTACTAATTTATCATTCTTTCCCGGATACACACCATCACCTCGTCTAGACCTGACCACAAGCGCAATACGCTGTCCGAAACTACCGGGACCAGCCCCAAGGCGATACCTAAACAGTAAAATCTCTCCCGGAGTAATCCTATCTGCGCTGGGGGGGATCATGGTTAGTATCTTTTTCCTGTCACCACCTACTGCTGCTAAAAATTTCTGAGAATCTTTTGAAAATTGAGTCATCTTGCCTCTAATATAATATAAACATTTATTATGGATACAGATATTGAACTCATTGATTTTATGGACCTTATTAATTACACTCTACATAAAGACTTTGTAGAGAAGTGGAGATATAAGTATTCTGAGAAGTTTATAAAGCACTTTCAGATTAAGTTACTTGAATCCCTTAATAAACAAAAAACCATTAAGCTTAGTAGCCTGTATAATTATCTAACAAAGAAGTGTAGGTATTCTCCTGAACAAGTAGAAAACTTCTTTATCTCTGTAGACATAAGTATATACTACCCCTTGATCCTAAATGACTAAACTAGACCAAAATGATCTTGTAGAGTACACCATCTTCGCTACCGTAGCCTCTGGCTTAGGGGCTTTCGGTTCGTGCTTGAGCGTCCTCTTCTACTTTGGGGTTGCAGCAGCCTTTGGCCTAGCAGCGATCAGCTTACTTCTTGGAGCGTTTGGTATCCTTTAAGGCTTGGATACGTTCTTCGCATAACCTACCAGAGTTGAACTCGGGACACAGGTTTTTGTATCCACACCAGTTGCAGAACTGATTCTGCATCGCCTTGAACTCGGTCTTCTTCATCTTGCGGATCTTCCACATCTGCTCCACCTTCTCTTTCAGATAGTGTTTAATCTGATTCGGAGAATACTTACATGTGACGAAGTTATTGGTGAGGGGATAGTAGTGAGCCACTACGATTTGATCAAGAGACACACCCAGCTTCTTATGGATAGCATAGGCATAGCCCTGCATCTGTCGGTCCTGATACAGGTCAAGCTCTGATAGCTCTCTCTTAGAGGTCTTGTAATCAATTACAAGATACCCCCCATCAGTACCCTTGATCACACGGTCAATGATACCGTTGAGCTTAAGGTCTTTCTCTTTATCGTATACCACCTCGTACACCATCTCTGTTGAAACAGTTTCAGATAGGGAAGCATTGAAGCGGAGAAAATTCTCTAAGCAGGTTTTGATCTTTGGGGTATAAGATTCAGAAAAGGTGTAGTCTTTTTTGACATTCTTGGCTATAACAGATAGCTGGTCGAGCGTTGTTGCTTGGTAGCCATCTTCAAAGATTTTATGGATATAAGAACCAAAGTGCAAAGGATCAGTATTAGTCCTCTCTTCTTTGAATCGGTCCACATACCGATAACGGTACTTCAACTGGCATTCTTTAAAGGTCTTAGATTTGGATTCGGAAATTGTATTTATGAACATAATAGCTCCTCAGTTTATTAGAGACTACTTCCTAGAGAAGTTCAAGGATAATTACAAAATGTCCTCTGGTGAGTCAGAGCTAATTGTCCCCTCAGTATATATCTCAGATGACTACAAGCGTCACATGAGTATTAATTTAGATACTGGCTTGTGGCAATGTTTTAAGAGTGGAAATAAAGGTAACTTCACCCAGCTTTACGCCTACTTAGAGGGTATTACTTATAACCAAGCCGAAGCAGATATTCTTTTTAAAGAGTTTGATGGTCAAATTGAGAGTATCACCCATACACAGCCCCAATATAAAGTTGAGACCCCTACTGCTACCAAAATTGGAGAGCTTCACCTTAAATCTGTGACCGTCGAAGATTATGATAGTGAAGACAGGCTTGTTCAGCATGCGTGGACCTTTTTATATGAAAGAAAACTGTTTGATCTAGAACGAAATGACCGTACTTACTATGTTTCCACAAAAGGTAGGTATGAGGGCCGCTTAATTATCCCCTTTGTTGAAAATTCGGAGATTATTTACTTTCAAGCCAGAGCGTTGGGCGAGCAGACTCCAAAATACTTAAACCCTTCTGATGATTGGCCTCGTCCGTCCCATATCTTGTACCCGTTTGATGAGGAAGGTGATAAAGTGGTCGTTTGTGAGGGTCCTTTGGACGCTATCTCCTTGCAACTTCAAGGTGTTAACGCCACATGCACGATGGGCTGCTCCGTATCAGAGCATCAGGTAGAAGCTTTAAAGGAATTTGAGGGTACAATCATCATGGGATATGACAATGATGATGCGGGAAGGAGGGGTATGAATAAGTTCGATTACCTTAGGCGCATAAAAAGGATGGCAGACCTTAGTATCTGCCATCCTCCTTTGGAGTTTAAAGATTGGAATGATGCCCACATGCAGGGCCGAGACTTAAGTGGATTTGTCGAGCTTCGTACTGAAGAGTACGACTACGACTATCTCATTAATCACCTCCTTACGACACTGTGAGATAAAACAGTGGACTTATGATTGTCTCATTTAACAAAGTATATTTCACTTGTACACTGTAAGTTCCCGTCAAACTGCCAAAGGTACCCGCTAAAAAGGCTTCATTAGTCTTTAAAACGGATGTATCCCAGTTAAACATCAGGGTGTTGTCTCCCGTGATATTAACAGATGATGTAGTGGTGGAAAATGAAGAAACAGTAAAGGGTCCATCAAAGGTAATGTCCTGATTTACCTTTTTAATCTCCATCGAACCACTTGTAATTACAGAGTCTTTAAAAATATTTTGAACAGACTCTGGTATATCTTTATTTTGAATTGTAGTTTCGGTACCTACCTTAAGCTCAATCTTCTCTCCTAAGCGTACATGCTTATTCATAAGCCTGTTAGTGGTAGTTAGGAGTAAAGGCTCGGTAAAGGAAAAGAAGGTATCTTCATATAGATTAAACTGTTGAGAAATAACCTGATACTTAGAGGCTGAGTTTAGCTTGACTGCCCACAGATCAGCATAGTTGTCAACAGCAGAAAGACTTGACGCAGCAACTTGAACAGCGTTGGTTTCGTCCCACCCCGATAGGCTTAGGGTTTGATCCAGAACAACAATATAATCCCCCAATCCTAGTCGGTAGATACCACTTGCGGTTACACTAGGAACATAGTTGGAGGAATCAAAGTTTTGGTGAGAAGTTAACACTTCCCCGGAAGCCCCATACTGCATAAGAGGGGTACTACTGACTAAGTTATTAGAACCTAACACCGTCCTAGGCGTAAGAGTATTCGCCCTTACGAAGAGTCCAACACCACTAATAGCATAAGGGTCTACATACGCACCATCATTAATAAAAAAGGTACGAAGACCTACTCGTTGGCTTACATTTGGCCGATTGTTTCTACTTACGACCTCTGTGTTGTTTACTTGCATTTTCCTGCTCTTCTAGTTCTTTAGTTAAAAATTCTAAGAATATGCCTCTTTCTTCACGGGGCATACTCTTTACATCAGCGTAGCTGAAGCGGCAATGTTTCACAAGTATATAGGCTTCATGTAGTAGCTCTTTGAAATTAAAAGAGTCTACTAGCTCACGGTAAAAAAATCAGCCGTGATCGGTAGCTCCATAATCTCGTTGTGTGAACAAAAGTTACACACAAACCGTACTTTAGTGTCGATTCCGTATTGGTTAGCAGATAAAGCCTCTAGAACAGCGTGAGCATCTTTAAGGGGGAGTTGGGGGATAACTTTAGAGAGAACACCCTTTTCATCATGCCCATCAATCTCTTCTACAAATCGCCATAGGTTAGCAACTGCAAAATCAGCATTAGCAAAGTAGTGTTCGTCCTGTACTCTGGGCCTACGAATCTTGATTTCCTTCTTCAATACAGGAAGCTGGATCGTCATAGGGTCTGTCTCACCATCCTCCAGATACCGAACAGGCATCTCGTCTAAAGTAAACTCTACGGGATTATCTTTCCTACATCCATTACAGTTAATGTTAGCAGTGTAGGTATTTCCATAAGATAACTCTCGTAATTTCATAACTAGAAAGAGTTTATCCATCTGAAGGAGTTGTCCAATATTAATGTTAGTAACACACCGGGATAACAACGTATTAAGAACGTCTACATTGACATTCTTCTTTGACATCATCGCCCGTTCATCTTCGAAGGTCATAGCTCGGATGGTAATCGGAGCAGCGGGATCAACCAGCGTGTAAAAACGGTTTTTGGAGGGAAGATCAACGGAAATCTCTTCAACTTTAGGCTTATTGCCTAGAATGCTATCAATAATAGACTTCTCAGAGGTCCTACTGGGCTTCTGGGATTCTTTTGCAGGGGCCTTAGCTTTCGGCTCCTCTGCTTCTTGTGTTTGTTCGCTCATAAAATACTCCTAAGTAATAAAAGGGATCTACTCTATAATAGTCTGATGAAGATTCGTATAAATAATCTAAAGTCCCAACTAGAGACGGATAACCCAGAGTTACTTGATGCCTTATATAGGCTATATTCAGAAAAAGCTCCCGGTTATCAGTATTCTGCTGCCTATAAGCGTAGACAGTGGGACGGAAATGTTCATTTTATTGCTAAAAATGGTGTATTTAGGACAGGTTTGCTAAATCGAGTCCTAGAAGATCTAAAAAAGATTGAGTGCGAACCTGAAATTATTTATGAAAATCCTGTAAAAGAAGAAAAAGTGGACGATTGGCTACTTTCTAACTTTAATTATTACGATTACCAAGAAGAGCTAATTTCTACTGCACTTGAGAATAAGCGGGGAATTGTAAAATCTCCTACAGGATCGGGAAAAACACTAATTATGGCTGGATTAGTGAAAGCCTTAGCAGGAAGAAAGATGGTGTTACTTTTTAACGCAAAACAGCTTTTGACACAGAGCTATGAGTTTCTTACTAAAACTTGTGGTATGGACAATATTGGCCTTTGTTTTGGGGAGGGTTATGTTTATGGGGATATTATGCTCTGCACTGTCCAAAGCATTGAAAAAATCCTCGACACACACTTGGAGGAAGCAGAAGTCTTGATGGTAGATGAGTGCCATGAGTTCGCAAATGGCAAGACTACACTTGCTGCTCTCAACGCCTTCCCTAAGGCTCTGTACCGCATCGGATTCACAGCCACCCCACCATCCGATATTCTCCCCAAACTCAATCTGGAGGGCTCTCTGGGGCCTGTGTGGTCTTGTGTAGACACTTCTGGTCTTGTAGAGTCTGGGAGGCTTACAAAACCAATCATTCAGCTAATAGATAGACCGTATACTGCGAGCGGAGCAGACGAAGACTCATCCTATCTTGAGGTGTATGAGGATTACATTGTAAATAACGAAGAAAGAAATAATATTATCAAGGAGATAGTAAATGACATTAAAAAACAAAACAAAAGAAGCCGTATCCTTGTTCTTACCAAGTCACTTGACCATGGAAGAGCCTTGGAAAACTTACTTGGAGGCAATTGTGAGTTCTTGCAAGGGTGTGATTCAATCGGAGAAAGGTATAACGCTATATCTAGATTCAGAGGATGCGGAGATTCTAGCATCCTCATTGGTACTAAAATCCTCCAAACAGGGGTTAATATTGAGGAAATAACCCATTTCATCAATGCAAGAGGGATGAAGTCGGAGATCGCAACTCTTCAAGCTCTGGGAAGAGCTTTGCGAAG
>TARA_R110002074_G_scaffold54495_6_pt1 | contig 25372 bp, 21 predicted proteins | sample TARA_R110002074 | Tara Oceans TARA_R110002074 (sample SAMEA4397215) | marine metagenome | biome: Polar Biome; feature: [MIX] marine epipelagic wind mixed layer (ENVO:01000061); material: water (ENVO:00002006), including particulate matter (ENVO:01000060) such as... | depth 10-100 m | reverse complement strand
GAGGGAGGAGCAAGGAGGGTGTTTACAATAAATAAACACATATCATACTAACATTCAAGTAAATATATATTGCCTATACTTTTAGCTATATCGAACTCACGCTATTTATTATATCTTAAATGCAAGAATGCTATCGGGTTTCCTCAAACCTCACTCTCAATATTTCTTTCCAAAAAAGCATCTTTTTCTTATAAAACTATATTGCATGGAACACCCTCTTCATAAACATAAACAACACTTTAATTGCCTTATTTTACAAAAAGCAATATAATTTAAGATAAAAAAGTCTTAAAATGATTTTTGTCATGTTTTTAAATTTATTCCTAGTATATTTTTGAAAAAAAGATAAGCTAATCTTTTTTATAATCTAACAAAAACCAATTAATATGTTATCTAAAAAACAAGCAAGAGCTTTCTTTCTGGGTGGAACATTGGTTACGTTTTTAGTATTTATTGGATTGACTGTGTATTCTTTATCAAAATCACAAGACCAGTCTAATAGCGAAAACATAACCGAATCTGTTGTTCGAGGAAAAAAAATCTGGGAAGAAAACAATTGTATGGGATGCCATACAATATTAGGAGAAGGGGCTTATTATGCTCCAGAATTAACTAAGGTTATCGACAGGCTTAACCTAAAGTACGATGGACAAGGAGAAGACATAATTAAAAGCATTTTAATGTCTCAAGTGCCATGGCAGCCAAATGGTAGAAAAATGGTAGCCTATAGTATGACAGAACAAGAGGCAGAAGATATGATTGCCTTTTTTGAATGGATAGGTGGAATAGACCTCAATGGTTTCGATAGAATTGTATCACCACTAGCAAAAGATAAAATCAATAACTAAACTAACCACTCATGAAATATAAATCACAAAAAGTAGCCTATTGGTTTTTTGCCCTTTCAATGTTATTGCTTGTATTGCAAATAACATATGGTTTTATAATGGGTTTTGCCAGAGTAGGATTTGACAATTTACACGAAATAATCCCTTTTAACACAGCGAGAGCAGTACATACCAATTTATTGGTAGTTTGGCTTTTGTCTGGGTTTATGGGAGCAGCGTATTATATTATTCCAGAAGAAGCTCAACGCGAATTAGTAAGCGTAAAATGGGCTTATGTACAATTAATAAGTTTGGCAGTTGTAGGTGTTGTAGCTATAGTTGGATACCATTTTAACTATTGGGAAGGTAGAAAATTTCTAGAAATCCCTAGACCTTTGGACTTTCTGGTTGTAGCAAATGTTCTTTTGTTTTTAGGGCTTATTCTTACAACATTATTTAAAGGAAAACGAAAAACAACCACAGCATTGGTCCTTTCAATGGGACTTTTATTTGCAGCACTGTTATACTTACCTGGAATGTTACCATTTGATAGTCAAGTAACCGATTCATTTTTTAGATGGTGGGTAGTTCACTTATGGGTTGAAGGTGTTTGGGAGTTAATTATGGGAGGTATTTTATCTTTCCTATTAATAAAACTTACAGGAGTAGATAGAGAAGTTATAGAAAAATGGCTATATGTAATTGTTGGTTTAACCTTCTTATCTGGAGTGTTAGGTACAGGACACCACTACTATTACATTGGTGTAAATAAAATTTGGTTAATCGTTGGTGGTATATTCTCAGCTCTTGAGCCTTTGGCGTTCTTAGCTATGGCATTATTTGCAGTAAATATGTATAGAAAAGGTGAGAAAAAACATCCAAATAAATTAGCATTGTATTGGACCTTAGGAGCAGCTATAGTCTCCTTTGTAGGAGCTGGTCTATTAGGTTTTGCTCATACACTACCACAAACAAATTTATATACTCATGGCACACTTGTAACAGCAATGCATGGTCACTTGGCCTTTTGGGGAGCTTATGGTATGATTGTTATAGCAATAATAAGTTATGCCTTACCAAATTTAACTGGAAGAAAACTATACCAAAGTACACGTGGTCGTGCAGCCTTTTGGTTATCTAATATTGGCATGATTGGTATGACAGTAGCCTTTGGCGTAGCTGGTGTAGCACAAGTGTATTTAGAAAGAAAATTTGGGATGGATTTTATGCAAGTGCAAGGAGAAATTAGCATCCATTTCGTAGTACTAATCCTTTGTGCTATAATCTTTACAACAGGAATAGTACTATATATCATAGATTTTTATAAGCATGGAAAACCAAATGATGAGGCTTTAGAGCAAACAATCGATTAAATAAAACAAATCAAATATAAAATGAAGAATTTAAAATTATTAGCAATCGCTATTATTACTTTAACATTTAGTTGTAAAAGTGATAAAAAAGGAGAATCAGATTATTCAGTAACCAAAAGTGACTCTGAAGATATAGCAGCAGTCAGGGTTTCTGATGAAGAAATGAAAAGAGGTAGTGAAATCTATTTCGATAGATGTGCAGGTTGCCATGGTTCTAGTAGATTAGGTGCAACTGGAACCCATTTATTGCCTGTTAGACCTGAAGGAAGTGATAAACCTGGTACCTTAGAGTTTGGTACAGAAGGGTTAAAGGCATTTATAGAAAACGGTACTCCAGGCGGTATGCCAGAATGGAAAGGAATAATGACAGAACAAGATATTGAGTTAATGACACGTTTCTTACAAGTAGATCCACCAGAAATTCCAGAATATGGAATGAATGAAATTGCCAATAGTTGGAATTTAATTGTTCCAGTAATAGATAGACCAACTAAACCAGAACATAATAGGAATATAGATAATTACTTTGGTGTAATTATGAGAGATGCTGGTAAAGTAGCTATTATTGATGGTGATACTAAAGAGAAACTAGCTGTTTTAAAAACAGGATTTGCAGTACATATTTTACGTACATCAGCTTCTGGTAGATATATTTATTCGGTAGGTAGAGATGGTAGAATTACAATGATTGATACCTATACAAAAATACCTACAATTGTAGCTGAAGTAAAAGGAGGTTTTGACGCGCGTTCTGTTGAAGTTTCTAAATACAAAGGTTATGAAGATAAATACTTAGTGTTTGGTGGCTATAGTCCAAGTCATATTGCAATTTTAGACGCACAAACTTTAGAGCCTTTAAGTGTTACACCAACTTCTGGAAATGCAGCCGATGGAGATAAAGAATTTATAGAAGAAGCACGTGTAGCTTCAATAGTTGCATCACATACAGACCCAGTTTGGATTTGTAATGTAAAGGAAACAGGAATGGTTTGGATTGTAGATTATACAGACCCTAAAAACCCTAATATAACACAAATTCCTTCAGCTAGATTCTTACATGATGGTGGTTGGGATTCTACAGGAAAATATTTCCTAGTTGCAGCAAATGCAAGTAATAAAATTGTAGTTATCGATGTACCTAATAAAAAATTGGTTAAAATTATTGAAACTGGTATTAAACCACATCCAGGGCGTGGAACAAATATTAAAAATGATTTAGGTAACCTTTGGGTAACATCTCATCTTGGAGAAAATAAATTATCTTTTATAAAAACAAATCCTGGCGAAGGCCAATGGACAGTTGTAAAAGAGGTTAAAGCTACAGGAAATGGTGGAGGTGCATTATTTGTAAAATCTCATCCAAAATCTAAACACCTTTGGGTAGATAGAACTTTAAACCCGAATGCCGAACTAAATTCTGTGGTAGATGTATTTGATACAAATACATTAGAGTTAAAAGCAACACTTCCAGCTCCAGAAGGCGTAGATGGAAGAGCTGTTCATATGGAATACAATAAAGCAGGTAATGAAGTTTGGGTATCTTACTTTATGGGCCAAAAGAGTGCCATTGTTATTTATAACGATAAAACTCTAAAAGTAAAGCAAATTATCCAAGGAGACTGGGTTGAAAATCCAACAGGAAAATTCAACGTTTACAATACAACAAACGATATTTATTAAACCAAGTTTTAATCATTCGGTAGTTTTTTAACTACCGAATGATGTTTAAAACACTAATTATGAAGAATTATTTTTATTCTTTAGGCTTGTTATTGCTTATAGGTAATCCACTTATTGCACAAAATAAACCTATAGACTCGACTAAAGTTGAAAAACTTGATGAAATTGTAATTACAGCACAATTTGCTCCAACTACCGAAAAAAACGCTATATATAAAGTTAAAGTTATCAACTTAGAAACCATTCAAGCTAAAGCAGCAACAAATCTTACAGACGTTTTAAGGAACGAGTTAAATGTAGATTTATCTTTTAACTCTGCCTTTGGAGCTGGTATTGAATTAAATGGAATTTCAAAAGAAAATATAAAAATTTTAGTTGACGGTGTTCCGTTAATTGGACGTGTAAATGGTGTTTTAAACCTAAATCAAATAAATATAGATAATGTAGAACGTATTGAAATTGTTGAAGGCCCTGTTTCGGTTTTTTATGGAACCGATGCCATGGGTGGAACCATTAATTTCATTACAAAAAAAGAACAATTTAAATCAATTACTGGTAATGTAATGGCGTATTATGAAAACGCTGAAGCCGAAAATATAGAAGCGTCAATTGGTCATAAATTTGGAAAAAATCTAATTCGAGCTGAAGCTGGTTATTATGACTTTAATGGTGTAAATACAGATGATGATTTTACTAGAACACAAAATTGGCCTAAAAAAAATCAATACCACGCAAACGCAAAATATATAAGAGAGCTAGGTGATTTTAAATTAATGTTTTCTAGTAATTTTTCTGAAGAAGAAGTTAACACCTTAGGGGAAGTGAGCTCTAGAAGCGGTACAGCTACAGACATAGATTACACAACAAAACGTTGGGATAACTCGCTAAATTTTCAAGGAAAATTAAAAAACAAAAATTATTTAGACATAACGCTCTCCTATTTAGATTACGATAGACATGACACCTCTTTTATATATGATCCAGATACAAATACTTCAGAATTAATTGAAAATAATCCTAATGAAAACGCAAACTATTTCAATACGTTTTTTTCAAAAGCACAATATGCAAACACGAATATAGATAATAAATTAAACTATGTATTAGGATTTGAATTTGAAGCCGACTATGCAGAAGGAAATAGAATTTTAGATGAAAGGAAAGACGTTAGTAACACATCGTTTTTTGGTAGTATTAACTACAAAATAACCGATGCACTCGAAATTCAACCAGCATTACGCTATACATATAATAGCACTTTTAATAACCTTCTATCGCCAGCATTAAACGTAAAATATAAGTTTAATAACCAAAACGTTTTACGCTTTGCCTATGGAAATGGCTATAGAGCACCAAGTTTAAAAGAACTGTATCTAGACTGGGAGCCAACCTATGGACCATTTACATATACATTTTCAGGAAATGAAAACCTAGAAGTAGAATCGTCACATAATTTTAATTTATACTATACATATACGCAACAATTTAGTAATACGAGTTCTTTGCAAATAGAACCATCATTTATTTACAATGAAATAAAAAATCTAATTGGTTTAAGTGAGCTAGTAAATTTTGAAAGGCATTACATTAACCTAAATAAAACCAAGTCTTTAAATGCCTCGGTTGATGTTAAATATAAAGCTACCGATTATTTAAACTTTAACTTTGGTTTTTCATATTTAGGGCGATACCTTGAATATACAGATACTTTTAATTCAGATAAATTTTTATACACACCTTATGTAAATGCTTCAATATTATATACTTACAAGCTTTTAGATTTAAGGTTTAGTACATTTTATAAATACTCCGGAAAACGTAAAGGGCATTATGTAGAAAATGAAAATGGAGTAGATACATTAAAAGAATCAACAAGAGAAGATTTTAACAATTTAGATGTATCGCTGGCAAAAATATTTCTTCAAAATAAATTATCAATTTCAATAGGCGGAAAAAATTTATTTAACGTAACAGATATCGATACTTATAATCAGATAGGCTCTGCTCACGAAAGAAATATACAATTTTGGGGAGCCACTTATTATTTACAAACTAGATTTAATTTTTAAAGATTATAAAAAATGAATATAAACGAAAAAAATACAGTAGCAGAAATAGTAGTAAAAAATATTAAAGCTGCACATATATTTAAAAAATACGGTATCGACTTTTGCTGTGGAGGTGGTATTACAGTAGAAAAAGCTTGCGAAAAAAATCAAGCAAACTACAATAATATTAAAGCCGAAATTGAAGCTTTAGATAACACCACAGAAAAACGGTATAATTACGATAAATGGGAATTAGACTTTCTAATAGATCATATCGTCAATATACATCATACTTATGTTCAAGAAAGCATTCCAATCCTTTTGCAATATGCAAATAAAGTAGCAAAAGTACATGGTCATCATTACTCAGAATTACTTGAAATAAATACATTAGTTAACAATGTTGTAAAGGAGTTATCTGCTCATTTAAAGAAAGAGGAGCTAGTTTTATTTCCCTACATAAAAAAGTTAGTAAGTGCTATAAAAGATGGAACCGAAATAGAAAAACCACATTTTGGCACTCTAGAGAATCCAATTCAAATGATGCATGAAGAGCACGATTATGCTGGCAATGTATTTAAAAGAATTGCACTATTAACCAATAACTACACGACACCAGATGGAGCTTGTAATACCTTTAGAGCATTGTATTCTAAGCTAGAAGAATTTGAGCAAGATTTGCATCAACATATACATTTAGAAAACAATATATTATTTCCAAAAGCAATAACATTAAAAAACAAATTTTAAACGCAATATAGCCATGAAAAAAATTATTATACTAATAGCAACAGTAATACTTTGTTTGCCAACAGTAATGGCACAACAATTTGATATTTCGGCCGAATTAAGACCACGCTATGAAAACAAAAACGGCTATTCTACATTATTGGAAACCGATGCTAATGGTTCTAACTTTATATCTCAAAGAACAAGGCTTAATTTCGATTTTAAACAAGACAACCTCCTATTTAGAGTAACCATGCAAAACATTAGGGTTTGGGGTGATGTTGGCACTTTATCTAGTGATGATAAGGCCACTGCGCTACATGAAGCTTGGGGTGAAGCATTATTAGGAAACGGAATATCATTAAAACTTGGTCGTCAAGAAATTGTGTACGACGATCATAGAATATTTGGTGATGTTGGTTGGGCTCAACAAGCTCGAAGCCACGATGCACTTTTATTTAAATACATACCTAATGCAAATAATAGATTAGACGTAGGTTTTGCCTTAAATGCCGATACGCAAAGTAACATAGATAATTTATATAGTAATGCCGCTGGTTATAAAGCCTTCCAGTATGCATGGTACCATGGTACTTTTTCTAATTTAGGTTTAAGTTTATTGGTTTTAAACACAGGTATAGAATACTTAGATATTAATACCAACCAAACCGTAGATTATATGCAAACCATAGGTTCTCGGTTAACTTATAAGTTCAATAAATTTAATGTAGATGCTGCTGTGTATTTGCAAACAGGAACATCTGCTAATAACGATGTTAGTGCTTCATATTTTTCTGGGAATATAGCCTATAAAGTAACTAGTAATGTATCGCTTGGTTTTGGTTACGAATATTTGTCCGGAAAAGATCAAGATGATGTGAGTACAGATATAAAATCGTTTATGCCTTTATTTGGTACTAACCACAAATTCAATGGTTGGATGGATTATTTTTATGTTGGTAATCATGCTGGCTCTGTAGGTTTAAATGATATAAATGCAACGCTATCTTATAAAAAAGATAAATTTTCAGCTAAATTTGTACCTCATTTATTCTACGCTGCTGCAAATATTTATGATGGCTCTACTAAAATGGATAATAAATTAGGAACTGAATTAGATTTTGTATTAGGCTACACATTTTCTAAAGATATTAAGTTAAATGTAGGTTATTCTAAAATGTTAGCTACCCAATCGATGGAAATATTAAAAGGAGGCGGAGATAGTGACGAAAACAACTCTTGGGCATGGGTAATGCTTACCATTAAGCCAAAATTATTCTCAACAAAACAACAATAAAACAAAATTAAATTGAATACAGCAGCACCATATTACCACCAAATTGGAAAAGAAGTTGAGGTTTTTGAAAAAACCTATGTAAACAAATTACCCTTTTTATTAAAAGGGCCAACAGGAACTGGTAAATCTCGGTTTATAGAGTATATGGCTTATCAACTAAATAAAGAACTTATTACAGTTTCTTGCCACGAAGAAACCTCTTCAACCGATTTAATTGGGCGTTTTATTATAAAAGGTGCCGAAACGGTTTGGTTAGATGGTCCATTAACTTCGGCAGTAAAAAAAGGCGCTATTTTGTATTTAGATGAAGTTGCCGAAGCACGACCAGATGTAATTGTAGCCATACATTCTTTAACAGATCATAGACGTGAGTTGTTTATCGATAAGTTAGGCGAAACCATTAAGGCACACGAAGATTTTTGTCTAGTAGCATCATTTAATCCAGGATATCAAAGAGGTTTTAAGGAATTGAAGCCATCAACCAGACAGCGTTTTGTAGCTGTGTCGTTTGATTACCCAGAACCAAAAATTGAAATAGACATTTTGGTTTCTGAAACAGGAGTTGATGCTTCAATTGCTAAAAAATTGGTAAACATTGCAACCAAAATTAGAAATCTTACTGAACTTGGATTAACCGAAACTGTATCAACACGATTATTAGTAGATGCTGCCAAATTAATTCACAGTGGCTTGCCTAAACGTTTATCGGCTCATGTGGCTATTGTTGAGCCTTTAAGTGATGATTTAGAAGTGATAACAGCTTTAAAAGATTTATCCGATTTAATGATATAATGAAACAACAGTTTGCGGTTTACAGTTACAGTTGGCAGTTTTTAAAATTTAAAATTGCTAACACTGAATACTGCCACTGAATACTGAATACTGATTATGTTTGAGCCAGATGAATATATATTTACAAAACTTGCTTACTATTTTAAGCGCAAGAAGAAAGAGAAATTAAATCAAGTTTCTTATACTGTAAATTTATTCGACATCAAATCTAGATTAACACTAGTTGCTCGAGCAATTACAGGTAAACCAATAGAAATTTATGAAGCTGAAAGGGAAGGAGGATTTAAAAACAACAATTTTTTCCTTCCTCGCAGCTTTTCAGAATTTAAGGAGGTAGATATTAATGTTTCCTTTTACCTTTTTAGGGTATTCTACCTATCTGTTCAAAAACAATTGAATTTAAATTGGTTAGAAGAAAATCAAGACAATTTAGAGCTTTCAAGAATAAGAGCATTAAAGAGTTCAACTAAAGTATTAGAGCAACTTTTTGATGAATTCCCATCCTCTAAAAAAATTCATGATACACTTGTAAACCATTATAAAAACCAAGTAAAAGACATAGCCAAACAGGATTTTAGTTTCATTTACGGAAAATGGATGAAAAATAACCCAGAATCAGATTCTGTAAATACATTAGAAAATTTTTCAGAAAAAGTAAAAACAAAAACCGACGAAGTAAAAACCATTATTAAAGCGAATGCAGTTGAAGAAATTATTTCTGCTGAAGTAGATGAAAAACAACTGGATGATGCAGTTTTACAACATCAATTTGAAAAAGTTGAAACCGCCGAAGAATTTGGAGGCAATTGGCGAGATATGGATGGTAACGACGATTTAGAAGACCATTCGAATGCATTAGAAGACCTTAATATGAAATATACCGTTAGGGTCGATGATACAGCACATTCGGTCTATCAAGCCGATTTTATTGAGAACACAACCATTTCAGAAAGTGCTGAAACAGATACCAAAGGGTTTCATTTAAAATATGATGAATGGGATTATTCAAGCCGAACCTACAAACCCGATTTTTGCAAGGTGTATCCTAAATCTATATTAAAAACAAATGTCGATTATTACAAAGAAACGATTTCTAAAAATAGCTCAACACTTTTAGGATTGCGAAAATTATTATCCAATGTTAATAATAGGTTTCAGCAACAAAGACGACAACCTCAAGGCAGCGAGTTTGATATTGATGCAATTACCGATTTGTTTGTAGATGTGCACACAGGACACACACCTTCCGAGAAAATCTATCTGTCAAATAGAAAAAAGGAAAAAGACCTTTCTATTTTATTGTTATTAGACGTTAGTCTATCTAGTGATGGTTATGCAGCTGGAAATAGAGTAATAGATATTGAAAAGCAGGTATCCATCCTTTTTGGAGAAATATTAGATGAGTTTAATATAGATTTTGCTATAAACTGCTTTTATTCTAAAACAAGAAATTATTCAAATTATATAACTCTAAAAGATTTTGACGAAAATTGGAATAAAGCAAAGTTTAAAGTTGGAGCAGTCGAACCAAGTGGTTACACACGTATTGGTTCGGCATTGAGACATTCTGGCGCATTGCTAGATACTCGAAATGCAAAAAATAAATGGGTAATTCTTATTTCTGATGGTAAACCAAACGATTACGATAAGTACGAAGGAAAATATGGTATTAAAGACGTTAAACAGGCGTTACGAGAGTTAAACGAAGGACAAATACATTCTTATGCCTTAGCTATTGAAGCACAGGCCAAATACTATTTGCCACAGATGTTTGGTCAAAACCATTATCAAATTTTAACAACACCAGTTGAGCTATTGCAATCGCTTGTAAAACTGTACGAAAAAATTAAACACCAATCATGAAACAATTAATGCTATTAGTTATTTTAGTTTGTTGTTCATGCGTTAAACAAGAATCCAAGGCAAGTGTTGTTTTAGAAAACGAAAAAATTAATCCTGAGGTTATCAAATCATTAGATATACCCGAAAGAGCATTATTATCTTGGTATTTATATGCTTATGGTAATGCATGCGAGAATAACTCTACTAAATTTAAGTGTCAGATTTTAAAAGAATTAAACATTAATAATGAATGTAATACTGAGCATTTAAACTATATGCTGCAATGGTTTTCTAAAGATATCTTAGCGCCATATAAACTTAAAAAATGCCCAAATATAGCTTCTAATTCAGCAATTCAAAATGCTTTTGAAAAAATAGTATTAATAAAGAAAAACGATACACTTTCTATAGATTATATTATAAAAGGAATGAATAACAGCCAAGAAAAATCTTGGAATTTTGATGCTGTTGATGTGTATTTTATTGAAAAGAACAATCTTGTTAAGCTTCCAAATAAATAATTGAAATTTTGTAACATTTTTATTAATCTTGCGTCCAATAAGTATCAATCAATATTTTAATCATGAGAAAAGAACAATACATAGCAATGAGAGAAGATAGACAACTTATAGTGCTTACGCATTTAAGCCAGTTAATAACTTTAGTTGTAGGTTTTGGAAGCTTAATACTGCCCTTGATTTTATGGGTAATTAATAAAGAAAAAGTAAGCGAAATGGACAATCATGGTAAAAATATTATCAATTTTCAACTAAGTATTTTAATATATTCTATTATTTGTATTCCATTGATACTGTTATTGGGTTTAGGACTGTTAGGCTTAATAGTATTAGGAATTATATCGTTTGTGTTCCCAATTATCAATGCTATTAAAGCTAGCAATGGCGAAAACCCAAATTATCCAATATCAATTCAATTTATTAAATAATAAATAAAGACACATTATCTCTTGGTTTTATTAGTTAGTTAGTTTTTACAAGATAGAGATAAGAAGAAGAGGCTTTTTAAAAAGTAGTTTTTAGTGTCATATTGAGCGCAGTCGAAATATCTAACATACTAATATTTAAGATTCTTCGACTGCGATCAGAATGACAAATTATAGTTCTTCATTACTTTTTAAACAGCCTCTTTTGTTCTATATATTGTTGTCTTTGTAAATAGATACGATTACTGATTGTAGGGTACAGTAATTTAATTAATTATTTAGCATTACTGGCATTACAAGCATGGTTACATTTTCACCTTTATCCAAGCCATCGATTGGTGTTAAAATTCCTGCTCTATTTGGTAAGCTCATTTCCAGTTGTACTTCGTTGGCATTTAAATTACCTAACATTTCACTTAAAAAACGAGAGTTAAAACCAATTTGCATATCATCACCTTGATAATCGCATGTTAAGCGTTCTTCGGCTTTATTACTGTAATCGATATCTTCCGCCGATATGTTTAATTCGGCACCAGCAATCTTTAATCTAATTTGGTGTGTGGTTTTATTTGAGAAAATAGACACACGTTTTACCGAATTTAAAAACTGTGTCCTGTCTATGGTTAATTTGTTAGGGTTTTCCTTTGGTATTACAGCTTCATAATTTGGGTATTTTCCATCAATTAAACGACAAATTAACACCGAGCCATTAAATGTAAATTTGGCATTCGAATCGTTGTATTCTATTAACACATCTTGATCGCTTCCTGCTAAAATTCCTTTTAATAGATTTAAAGGTTTCTTAGGCATAATAAATTCTGCCGTTTCATTGGCAGATACATCACTACGCGTATATTTTACTAATTTGTGAGCATCAGTAGCTACAAACGTTAAGCTATCTGTTGAAAACTGAAAGAATACACCACTCATTACTGGTCTTAAATCGTCATTTCCAGCGGCAAAAATTGTTTTTGAAATTGCTGTTGCTAGAACGTCACCTGAAAGTGTTGTAGCACTTGGGTTTTCAAGAGCTACTGCTTTTGGAAACTCTTCACCATTAGCATAAGCTAATGCATATTTACCATGATTGGAACTAATTTCAACCGTATTGTTTTCTTCAACAATAAATGTTAAGGGTTGTTCTGGAAATGTTTTTAATGTATCTAGTAATAATTTTGCTGGTATGGCAACGCTGCCTTCACTATCACTTTCTACGTTTATAGTTGAGGACATTGTCGTTTCCAGATCACTAGCCGAAACTGTTAATTTAGAATTATTAAGTTCAAACAAAAAATTATCTAAAATAGGTAACGTGTTAGAGCTATTAATAACACCTCCTAAAACTTGTAATTGTTTAAGTAAATAGGTACTTGATACTATAAATTTCATGTAAATCTTTTGTAAAATTAGTTAATACAAATATATCTTATAGCTACTTAAATAAGAAACAAACTTATTAACAACTAAGCAGCGTATTTTTTCTTTCTTATAAGGTTAAATACTAAGCCAAAAACGGCAAGCAAAACAAGTGGTAATGCGATATTTACAATTTGCCATTGGCGTTTTTGAGTAGTAATTTTTTCAGGATCCATAAATGCAATTGCTATTTCTTTGGATCGAATGTTTATAAGTCCATTATCTTCTAACAAGTAGTTAATCGAATTTAACAAAAATTCTTTGTTGCCATAAAGACGCCCTGTCCAAGCATCGAACCCTAATTCTAGTGGTCCACTTCGTCTTATTTCATTCTTGATAACATCACCATCTGCAATCACAATCATTTTTGTTGGCTTGCTTGTAGATTTATCATTTTTTAAGTCAAAAGGTTTTACACGGTTATTGTAAACCGAAGTAAATTCACCCTCCAAAAGCACTGCAAGATTTTGGTTACCGTTTGTATAAGTGTTTCTATCTGGTTGTTGTGTGATAGTTTCTAAACTAATTTCTGTTGGAACACCAATAAGTTTTGACAAAGGCGAACTTTTTAAGAGTACAGTTTTTGTTACTGAATTCTTTAACGTGTCTATTTGATTGGCAAAATCAAACTTCACCAAATTTAAATTATTAACTATTGGATGCCTATTATTTCCTGAAGCTAATGGCGAATATTGCCATTGTACAGGTTGAAATTGTGTTTCACTACCTTCACCAACTGCTAACGGAATAGGAGCAGAGTACATATCGTTTACCAAAACAGGGTTAATACGAATACCATATTTAAAAAAGAAATCGGTTAAATTCAAATCTCTTATGGTAGCAAAACTTACACCAGATGCGTTGTAAAGACTGTCTTTATCCATAGCGACTTTATCTACCAACCATAAGCTTTTACCACCATTCATTGTATATTGATCCAAAACATACTTTTCTTGCTCTGTGAAAGCTTCTGTTGGTTTGGCTGAAACAATTAAGTCGTAATTATTTAGACCGTTAAGCGTTTTTTGAGGGTTGCTTGCAACACTATCTAGTGTGAAAGGTGCTGTTAGATAGTATTGACCTATGGTTTTTACAAAATCAGCTATATAACGGTTATCCAATTGTCCATTGCCTTTTAAAACAGCTACTTTTTTATTTTTAGGATTGATTAGTTTATTAAAGCCATCGGAAAAAGCATATTCTAAATGCTGAATGGAATTGGCCACTTTTTCTTGGGTTGATGCGCCAATATTGTTTTTTAATAATGAAATTTTTACCGTTTGGTTATTATAACTTGCTAAAGCCCAAGGAAAAATAACTTCCTGAGTTGTTTTACCGCTTTCCTGCACATTCAATTGCATTGGTGTTAATCCTCTTTCAGATAATTGCTGAATGTTTCTATTCCTTGTTACTTCGTCCTCAATAGGATTTATAAAAGCAAAATAGATGTTTTTATTTGTGCTTGAAAATTCTTCTAATAGCTGTTGAGTTTCGGTTTTTAATCTTCTAAATTCCGACGGAAAACCTTCGCCTTCCAAAAAAACATCTATTATAATTGGCGAATTTACATCTTCAATCAACTTTTTGGAGGCTTCGCTAAGTGTATAACGTTTATCTGAAGTTAAATCGAAACGCTTAAATACAGAGCTTGAAAAAATATTTATAACTAACAGACCTAATAGTAGAACAGATAAGGTAATCCGCTCCTTCTTTACAATACTTTTATTGCCAACTTTTACAATGGTTAACGCTAGAAAAAATATAGTAACACTTATAAAATACAGTACATCTCTTGTATCTATAACACCGCGGCCAATGCTTTTAAAGTGGTAATTCATACCTAACTGTTCTACAAAAGTACTTGTTGCAACATCTGCAATAGCGTCAAAACCGTAATAAAAGATAAAACTAATGGCAATGGCAATAATAAAAGCCACTATTTGGTTGTCTGTTAAAATTGAAGCAAATATGCCGATGGATGTATATGCTGCGATTAGAAACAATAAACCAAAATAAGACCCAATAGTACTTCCAGAATCTAAATTTCCAATAGGGTTCCCTAATTGATACACTGTGTAAACATAGAGCAGTGTTGGGATTAGGGCAAAAATAATTAGTATAAAAGCACCTAAATATTTCCCTAAAACAATGCTGGTGTGCGAAATGGGTTTGGTAAGCAAAAGCTCCAAAGTGCCTTGTTTTTTTTCGTCGCTAAAACTTCTCATGCAAACAGCTGGAATTAAAAAAAGTAATATCCAAGGTGCTAAAAAGAAAAAGGATGATAAATCGGCAAAGCCATAATCCAATACATTGAATTCGCTTTTAAACACCCATAAAAACAAGCCATTGGTTAACAAAAATATGGCAATAACTAAATAGCCAATCGGAGAGGTAAAAAACGACTGAATTTCTTTTTTTAATACTGCAAACATTCTTTAGTTATCTTTTTTTATTGATGCTTTTTTATAAAAATTAATCAAGACACGAATATATAATTTTATTTATTGCTTACTCAAAACTAGGGCTGTTTACTTTAACGACATAACTTTATCGACACTCCAAGCTTGTGGTTTATCATTAAACAGTATTTTGGTTTTGGACCAAACTTTTTTAAACAATTTAGATGTTCTGTAATTTTCTAAAGCTGCTTCATCATTCCAATAACTATAGGTAAAAAAAATGTTTGGGTTTTCTTTGTCTTGATATAATTCCAATAAGCAGCAACCTGAAAAATTGCGTATGGATTCTTTATGTGAATTAAAAAGTTTTAAAAAGCTATCAATCAATTCTTTATCAAAACTCATCTTAACTATTCGTACAAACATAATTAAGCACTTAAAAAGGTTATGGTTACGGTGTCCATCATTGTTAGTCCCATGAGTGTAGAAGCACTTCCTACGGTTGTAGTATTGCTCTTGTATATAGCAATTTCTAAATACTTTGAAGAGTTAAATACTACTAATGCTTTTCCCTCATCGTTACGTCTATCTTCTTCAATGTCGAAATTTACAATATCACTATATTTAGAATGAATGGTTTTAAATTTATAGTTTCTTGCAGATATTTCAAAAGCTCTTCCTTTTTGGATATCTTCAAAAAATTTCTTCCTAATATTTGTCACAACATTGCCATAATTATCAATGTAAATAACATTTCCAATAATTTGGTTTTTTTCGGCATTTACAAACGGAATCAAGTTTTTAATTGGTTTTATACTATCTATCGTTTTACCAATAACTTCTAGGGTTCCACCTCTAGCAATATGGCAGGCTACTTTTACAAATACGTCCAACACAGGGAAACTGGTTTCTATTTTGTCATGAATGTTTATTTCTACAATTTTTTCTGGTGCAATTTCCGAGCAAACCATACTCATAATCCCATTATTGGCACAAATAAAATAATGGTCATCTAGTTTTACGGCAATATGCTTGTTTTCTTCATTAATTTCAGAATCTATTCCAATGATATGAATGGTTCCTTTAGGAAAACTACTATACGCATTTTGAATAATGTAAGCAGCTTCAAGGATGCTAAACGGAGACACAGAATGCGAGATATCAACAATTCTCACCTCTGGTTGCTCACTGTAAATAGCACCTTTAATTGCGCCAGCAAAGTGGTCTTTCTCTCCAAAATCGGTTGTTAATGTAATAATTGCCATTGGCAAATTTGTTGATATTTTTTTTAAGTGTTTTGCTAGTAATTTTTGTACTTTTGAGCCATACAAAACTAATAAATCCAAAGTGATTTATCTTAAAAATTTTTCAGCATTTGAACGAACTAATTATCGAGCTTGAAGAGATAAGCCCAAAAGAATTTTTTGGTGCCCAAAACGCCAATATTGAACTTCTAAAAAAATACTTCCCAAAATTAAAGATTGTTGCACGTGGAAATAAATTAAAAGCATTTGGCGATGAAGAATTGCTGGAAGAATTTGATCGACGCCTTACAATGCTTATGACGCATTTTGGAAAATACAACAAATTGGACGAAAACGTTATTGAACGTGTACTTACAAGCTTAACAAGTGAGGATTATGCAACATCTGAAGCTAGTGGCGAAGTATTGGTGCATGGTGTTAGCGGAAAATTAATAAAAGCTCAAACGGCAAACCAACGTAAGCTGGTTGAGAGTATGCGTAAAAACGATATGGTATTTGCTATTGGTCCAGCTGGAACAGGAAAAACATATACAGGAGTTGCTTTGGCAGTAAAAGCGTTAAAGAATAAAGAAGTTAGGCGTATTATATTAACGCGTCCTGCTGTTGAAGCTGGTGAAAACTTGGGCTTTCTTCCTGGCGATTTAAAAGAAAAACTAGACCCTTATATGCAGCCATTATATGATGCCTTGCGTGATATGATCCCTCATGAAAAATTGGATGGATACATAGAAAAAGGGATTATTCAAATAGCGCCTTTGGCATTTATGCGTGGCAGAACATTAGATAATGCCTTTGTAATTTTAGATGAAGGTCAGAACACTACTCATGCCCAAATGAAAATGTTTTTGACCAGAATGGGGAAAAATGCAAAATTCTTGCTTACAGGTGATCCAGGTCAGATAGATTTACCAAGACGTACCATTTCAGGACTAAAGGAAGCATTACTTATTTTAAAAAATGTTGATGGTGTAGGCATAATATTCTTGGATGACAAAGATGTGATTCGTCATAAATTGGTTAAGAAAGTTATTGCAGCTTATAAAAATATTGAGCATAGAGAATAAGCCCCTTTGTCCTGTGGACATTTCCCCAAAGGGGAAAATTATTAGTGACTGAATTAATAAAAAGTTTGATGCTTTATATCTGTTTAAAAATAAAAACTAAATTATAAATTATGTGTCTTTCCCTTTGGGAAAGATGTCTGAAAGACAGAAAGGGCTTATGAGTAATACCATAATTGATACCAATTTTAATTTTCCAAACCAGAAAAGTGTTTATAAAGGAAAAGTTCGTGAAGTTTATAACATCAATGATGACTTATTGGTTATGGTTGCAACAGATCGTTTAAGTGCGTTCGATGTCGTGATGCCAAAAGGTATTCCGTATAAAGGTCAAATACTAAACCAGATAGCAACCAAAATGATGAAGGCTACTGAAGATTTGGTACCTAATTGGTTGGTGGCAACTCCAGATCCAAATGTGGCAATTGGTCATTTATGTGAGCCATTTAAAGTTGAGATGGTAATTCGTGGCTATATGTCTGGTCATGCAGCTCGCGAGTATAAAGCTGGAAAACGTATGCTCTGTGGTGTGCCAATGCCTGAAGGTATGAAAGAGAACGATGCTTTTCCACAACCAATCATTACACCAGCAACCAAAGCTGAAATGGGTGACCATGACGAAGATATTTCTCGTGAAGATATTTTAAAACGCCGTATTGTTTCAGAAGAAGATTACTTGGTTCTTGAAGATTATACCAAAAAATTATTCCAACGTGGTTCTGAAATTGCAGCATCAAGAGGTTTGATTCTGGTTGATACCAAATACGAATTTGGAAAAACCAAAGACGGAAAGATTGTGCTAATTGACGAAATACACACACCAGATTCCTCACGTTACTTTTATGCTGATGGTTACCAAGAACGACAAGATAGAGGTGAGGCACAAAAGCAACTCTCTAAAGAATTTGTTCGCCAATGGCTTATTGCAAATAATTTTCAAGGGCTAGAAGGACAAACTGTTCCTGAAATGAGTGATGATTACATTGAAACAGTCTCTGAACGTTACATTGAGTTATACGAAAACATTACTGGCGAAACGTTTGTTAAGGCAGATGTCTCTAACATACAAGAGCGTATTGAAAGGAATGTGCTAGAGTATTTGAAGTAATTTTTTCTTAATTAAAATTTCGGAAATTCGTTTAACCCTTGTTGTAAACCGTTATTTTGCGTTGTAAAGTTTACCATTTTTAATAACCATAAAAACATTTTTCAAGTTTTCTATATCGATAGTTGGGTCTAAATTCAATAAAAGTAAATTAGCTTTTTTTCCTTTTTCAATTGTACCTTCTTTTTCAAAAATTCCAGTTGCCATTGCCGAATTTTTTGTTGCAGAAACAATTGCGTCAAATGGACTGAAACCACATTCATTGACCAATAATTGTATTTCATGTTGTACAAATGTTTTTTGGTCGGAATCACTACCAGCTGCTACTAAAACTCCTTTTTGATAGGCTTGGTTAGTAATTCGTTTTCCGAGTTCATATTGCCAAGAATTTTCAAGGCTCTCTTTATATTTTTCATAAACCGTCATTGTAGCATCGAGAACCACATTATTATCAATCATTAAATGGTACAATTCTGAAAAGTCTAGTTTGTTAAATTCATCATCCCAATAGTTACTACTTTTTGTGTCATTTTCAGAAATTTTCCATTTGTCAACCAATTCTTTTCTAGATTTAAAGTATTCATAAAGAAACAATTCTACATGAGAAACAGAAATTACTCCAGAAGTTATTATATCCGATGGTTTTGTTGGCATTAAAGCGGCATGAGCCCAGACATTGATTCCTTGCTTTTTAGCCTCTTTTACAATATTATTAATTTCTTGACTTGGTAAATTTGCATATAATTTTATTCCAGAAGCTCCAGTTCCTTTAGCTTGTGCAACCTCTAAAGTTAAATTTGATGTACTGTCAATAGCTTTCATATATGGCATTTTTCCACTAATACCACCTTGAGCACTCGCTATAGTTCTAGGATCTGAAAAAAACTTTGGACCAGCCATCAAAGCAGAGTAGTAGATATTTGGGCCATCGATATCTCCAACTAAAGTATTTCTAGAAAGGCTAGATACTGCTCTTGTATCACCAGCCATATCCCTAACTGAAGTAATTCCAGTTAAAAGCATTTCTTTTAGTACCTTTTCAGCATTATCTCTTCTTTCTTCAGTAGGGTCAGTTGCAAAATGTACGTGAGCATCTATTAGTCCAGGTAATACAAACTTATTTTTTAACATAATAGAATGCGTACTGTCATTTTCTATGTAATTCTTGGTTGGTAAAATATCTACGATTTTATCATTATTAATTATTATTGAATAATCTTTTAGAATTTGTTTTGAATTGACATCAATAACATTCAAATTATGCAAGGCATAATTGTTAAAACTAAATTGCGCGTTACAGATGGAAGATGAAGTTATAAAAAAAGTTATTGCAATTAATGATTTAATGTATCTCATTGGTTTTGGTTAATGGTGTCTAATGTTATGAAATCTTCAGTTTTAATTGATTATTTCAGAAGTTAAACGAATGTAGCCATTTAAAATGATAAAATCAATACGTATAACTACGTATGCTATTTTTTTTGTTTGGGCTTACTAGCCCCATGTATCAAATGTTTGCTAACTTGTTTGTATAAGATTAGTTGCGTTGTTTAAGCACCTAATTTAGTAAATACAAACCGAATAGAAAATCCGCGAGTCCCGATAGCTATCGGGATTCGGAAGTAGGCTAGGACCAAGCAATTAATTTTATACGTTGTTGTGCGTAGTTATTTTTTATCATTCCTAATTATTTCGCCTTCTTTCATTACAAAATGAACTGTCTTTATTGACTCAATGTCGTTAAGCGGATTATTTTTAACAGCTATTATATCGGCATAGTAAGAAGACTCAAGGACTCCTCTTACTTTATCAATCCCTAAAAGTTCAGCCGCTTTAATAGTCATTGACTGTAAAATATATGAAGCTGGTATTTCCGCTGATTTCCACGTTTCTAAAACTTTAAGACTTGACTCTACACGGTTTAATTCTGGTAGGTTAACAATAATATCAGTCCCAAATGCCATTGGAGTTCCAATTTTATATGCTCTTTTAAGCCTGTCGACAAGACGATTATTTAATGCAGTTGCTGTCGCAGAGTCCACGCCATATGCATACCAATTGTCATAAGAAAAGTCAGTACCCACTAAAAATATTCCTTTATCTTTCATTAATTGAAGCTGTTCATTGTTCAATCCAAATCCATGTTCAATACCAGCTGCACCTCCTGTAATTACATTTGTTCCAGCTAAACCTCCTTGCGCATGAACAGTAACTTTTAGGTTGTATTTATTAGCCTCGTCAACTGCTGCTTTAATATCTTCTGCATTATAAATCCCATTATCACCGGTTACCATTTTAATTGTTGTTGCACCATAATACATGTTTTTCCTTATAGCTTTTTTAATTTCATCTGGTGTGTCGGCATCTATAAATTCAAAACTCCAAAATCGTTCATGTTCGATGTTTACATTGCTAGACTGTCCGCCATAGGGTGCAATAATTTTACCTGCATATATTATGGTGGGTCCTTGTATCCAGCCATTCTTAATTGCCTTGATTATATCGGCAGTCGCGTAATTTGCGTCATTACCAATTTCTTTAATAGTTGTAAATCCATTATCTAAAAACTGTCTGGCAACAACTGTACCTCTTATTGCACGTAGAGATGTGCTTTCGTTTGCGTACATCTGTTCCATCTTAAGGTTTCTATAAGGAAGGTTAGCCGTTATGTGAACATGGCAGTCCATTAGTCCTGGTAATACCCATGAACTAGATAAGTCAATTATATTATCAGTCTTGTTAAATTTTAAGTCAGCTCCTACCTCTTTTATTTTACCATCTTGAACAATTATTATTTGATTCTCCAACATTTTACCATTTCGAGCATCGAAGAAGTGGCCTGCTTTAATCACAGTATTTTGCGCATTTATTAATAAAGAAGTTGCAAGAAAGGCTAAAAGAAATAGTGTTTTTTTAGTCATTATATTTTCGATTTTTTATTGTTTAGTTTGAGCTTGGTTTTAATTACGAACAATTAAGAGTTAAACGTAGTTCTGCTTTTCGAATGAAAAGATAATAAATTTTTCAGCAATAATTTGAGAAAGGGACTTCCTATTTCTCTCAAATTATTGATTGTCAATTAGGCTCGTGTGGCGAGGTGTAAATTGTATAATTTATTAGATTGGGAATTCGAGAATCAGGATCAAATGCGAAGCATTCATGAATTCCTATTTAATAAAATGATGGAGCTATGAACTAAATTACTTTTAACCGACGATGGTACACTTTTAGGCTAGAAGTCCGTCGAAGGCGAAGACTTATAGGTTTATATGAATTAGTAATTTGGTTTAACCCTTAGATGAAACACATTTACTTTAAGGACGAGAGTGTGACTTTGTTCAACGAAGCTTTAGCGAAGTTGAAAGCACGTAGTAATTAAAGTTCGCCTTCGGCGAATGTGTTTCATTGGTCTTGTGTATGATTTCGTTGCGTATTTCAGCAACTAAATTAGCAAATACAAACCAAGGTGAAAATCCGTAAGGATTTTCAGAAGTAAGCGAGAACAAGCAATTACTTAATAGCCATTGTTGTAGTGCGTTTATTTATTTTTATCTAGGAAATCAAGCATTAGTGCATTTAATTCATTAGGCTTATCAAGCATCATCCAATGACTAGCTCCAATAATTTTTCTAAAAGTGAAGTCAGTCGCTAATTCAGTTGATTGTCGCATTTGAGCCTCTGTTAGATATATGTCCTCATCGCTCCAAATGCCAAGTACAGGTATTTTAACCTTAAAAGTTGACCTTGGAGGTTTATCAGTTACTGGTTGGTAATCAACATCAGGCTGCGAGAGCCTGTCTTGCATGTTACCACGATACCAGTTTAGGGCTGTTGTAAGAGCATCTCCATCTTTCATTCGTTCAATAACCTGTTCTAGTTCTGGATGGCTACTCATGAATTCTCTCGTTAATTCCCAATCATAATCAGTTAGCGTTTTTTCAGCTAGCCCTTCCTGTAGAAACAAATAGAAGTACCATGACTTCTGTCGTTGTTTGATGGTAGACCATCCTGTATTGCCAGGATATCCAACAGACAACACTGTTAGAGAAGCAAAACGATTTTCGTAGTATGTGGCCAGTTGCCAGGATAGGGCTGCTCCCCAATCATGTCCGACTAGGTGTACTTCTTCAAGATTAAGAGTGTCAAGAATTCCAATAATATCATTCATCAAAATTGGAATAGTGTATTCTTCTTTGTCCGTTGGACTTGGGGCATTTCCATATCCTCTCAAATCTGGAGCAATTACTCTGAATCCAGCCTTAACAAATTCTGGAATCTGTTTCTTCCAAACTTCTTTAGAGTCAGGGAAGCCATGGAGCAGAAGAATTGGCGTTCCTATTCCTTGGTCAATAATTGGAAAAGACCCATTCTTGGTTTGAACATATTTATCCTGAGCCTTTGCAAAAGAACAGATGCTTAAGGCTATTAAAATCAAAAGTGCTTTATTCATATGTGATTATTTTACCTTTCGGAATGCACTACAATGTTATAAAATCTTCAGTTTTAGTTGATTATTTCAGTCGTTAAACGAAATTAGCCATTTAAAATAATAAAATCAATACGTATATCTACGTACATGGTGTTACTTTTTCTTTTTGCGTTTGCTAGCTTTTGCTAAAGGATTAAAAGCCATACATAACTCTAAATAGTGTGATAAATCATCTTCGGTATCAAAGCCGTCAGGTGTTACAAAAATATAGTAAGGAAGTTATTTCAAACTAAGCTTAATTAAATTTTGATATTTCGTTCCATCGTGTTTGTGTATGCGTAGTTGCGAATTTAAAGCAACTTCCTTTTGGAAAGTAATTTACAAAATAAAAAAGAATAGCGACTAGAGTTAAACCCTAAGTCGCTATTACTTATACACGACTGTTAGCAGTAGTTTTTACTTTTTAATAATAATTAAATAGACTATTATTAAAGTTTCAAAATCTACATACTCTTACCAACCCATGTGATAGTAAGCCCAAATCCGTTCAATGTTCATAGGAAGCCATTCATTATAGTATTGCCAATTCTCATATTTAGGAAGCTTAACGTTTTTCTTAAGTTCTTCAGGGTTATGAGTACCTGAGTCCATTGCCATTTTAACTGCATTCATCAAGTCTTCTAAAAAAACTCTTTGCTCTTTTACTATAATTGCTGAATCAATTGCTGGTTGTCCCTCTGGACCATGTCCTGAAATCACATAATCAAAATCCATTTGCTCAATTTCTTTTAATGACCTTACCCATTCGTCTGGCCAGAAATCTGGCATTCCTCTAAAAGCAACTCTTCTAGGTGTAACTATATCAACAATAAACAAAATTTTCTCTTTTGGGATTCGCATTACGATTAAGCTTTCTCCATGATTTGGTCCAAAATAAAATAATTCTACAGTTCTATTTCCTAACTTCAAAGTATAATTATTGTAAAATGTAATATCTGGCAAAGGAGTTACAGGATTAGGATGATCAGTTAATTCTTTTAATAAATTTTTATGCCCAATAAACTTTGCACCTTCTTCTTTAAAAATATTTCCGCCAGAAATATGGTCGTGATGGTTATGGCTATATATTACATATTTTATCGGCTTATCTGTGATTTTACGAATCTCGCTTTGTAATAATTTTGCAGCTTTGGGATTCATAGGATCTGTAACAATTACTCCTTCGTCAGTAATCAAAAAGATATTGCGATAAACCCACCAACGAAAGACATATAAATCATCACTTATTTGCTTTACACTATGTCCAAATGTTTCACCTCCGATAGGTTCTTTTGTCGGGAGTTCTTGTGCACGAGTCAAATTAACTGACAAGAGAACGGTTATAATCACTATAAAAATTATTTTCATAATTATTAAATTTTATTAATATTGCATATCAACTATTGAGTGGTCAATAGTTAGTGAAACAAAGGTACAAAGTTTTAATAATCAATTGATGAGATTTCATCAATCGACCCAAACATAATGCAAATGGAAACATTTAGAACGCCACAATTAAACCTTATTCATAGTGTACTTGAATTAGCCAAGAATATTAATAGGCATCAAGAATTTGTGTTAAAAGAGTTTAATCTATCACATGAACAACTTAATATATTGATTATTCTTTTTTATGATTCTTGTAAACCATCTTTATCATTATTAGAGATTCAAGAAAAAATGATTTTGTCTACCACCAATACCAGTAGATTAGTCGATAAATTGAAAGAAAAGAAGTTAGTTACAAGAAAAGCTAATCGCGAAAACAGAAGAAAAGTTAAGATTCAAATAACAAAGAAGGGTGAAATTTTAGTAAGGCAAGCAACAGAAAAAATTAAATATTATACTGATAAGATTAATTTAAAAATTTCTGATGAAGAGTCATTTAAGCTAAATAAAAAAATTACCGAAATTAATGAGATAGTATTAGATTGGCATTAAATATTGAGTACTTATAATTACAGCCAATGTAGTGATATGAACTTTTTCAATTGTTTAAATCAATTGTAAACGAATATAGTCTTTTAAAATGATAAAATCAATACGTATAACTACGTATGCTATTTTTTTTGTTTGAGCCTACTCGCTTTAGCCAAAGGATTAAAAGCTAAACACAACTCTAAATAA
>TARA_R110002074_G_scaffold22366_2_pt1 | contig 25378 bp, 21 predicted proteins | sample TARA_R110002074 | Tara Oceans TARA_R110002074 (sample SAMEA4397215) | marine metagenome | biome: Polar Biome; feature: [MIX] marine epipelagic wind mixed layer (ENVO:01000061); material: water (ENVO:00002006), including particulate matter (ENVO:01000060) such as... | depth 10-100 m | reverse complement strand
CGTAAATAATTTTAAGAAAAATAAGGAAACAGTTCACGACACAGAGTTAGGAGTACAAGATATGGTGTCGGCATTTTATTATTTGCGAAATAACTATGACACAACAAATATTAAATCAGGAGATGAAGTTAATTTAACCATGTTTTTCGATTTCGAAAATTATAATTTTAAACTAAAATATTTAGGCAATGAAACCATTAGAACGGCATTTGGAAAAGTAAAATGCTTAATGTTTAGACCATATGTTATGGCTGGACGCGTTTTTAAAGAAGAAGAAAGTTTAACTTTATGGATAAGTGCCGACAAAAATAAAATACCTTTGCGCTTAAAAGCAGATCTAGCTATAGGTTCTTTAAGAGCCGATTTAGAAGCTTTTAAGGGGTTAAAGCATCCGTTTGAAATACAATTTGATTAATAATTATGTCCAACCAACCAGATTATACCCATTTATTAAATAAGATTCAGCAAAAATACGACGCCGAAAGTGAAGACACCGAAAATTACTTAGAAGGCTTACTCTACTCAAATTCCATTACTTATTGGGATTACATACATACAGATGCCTTATTAAGCCTTCAAATTCAACGCACTACGTTTCCTGATGAAATGGTGTTTATTACCTATCATCAAATAAACGAACTACTTTTTAAAATGATTCTTTGGGAGATTTCCCAAATTGCCGAAAACGAAAATTTATCAGCTAAGTTTTTTGAAGATAAATTGATGCGCATTAGCCGTTATTTCGATATGCTTACAACCTCATTTAACATTATGCGCGAAGGCATGGATGTAGAGCAGTACAGCAAATTTAGACATACCTTAACTCCTGCAAGTGGTTTCCAGAGCGGACAATACCGAAAAATTGAATTTGCATCAACTGAACTTATTAATCTTATAGATAATAGATTTAGAAAAACCATAGATAGAAACACACCATTCGAGCATGCTTTTGAGCATTTATATTGGCAAGCCGCTGGGAAAGATTATAAAACAAGCAGCAAATCGAAATTACTCATCAATTTTGAAAACCGTTATAAAGAAGAGTTTATAACATTTATGAAAATTTATAACACAAAAAATTTATGGTCAAGGTTTAAAGAGTTACCAAAAAAGGATCAAAAAAATAAAGCCTTAATTAAAGCTATGAGGCATTTCGATTATACAGTTAATATTACCTGGGTAATAGCACATTACAATGCAGCAGTACATTACATTCTTGGCCCTGAAGGTGATGGAGAAGCTACGGGAGGAAGCGATTGGCAAAAATATATGCACCCAAAGTATCAAAAACGTATATTTTTTCCAGAACTTTGGAGCCAACAAGAAATAGATAATTGGGGAGAAAATGTTTAACATGAGTTTTCAGAATAAAAAATTACAAAAGATATGTTTAGCGCTAGTCGTATTTGCAAATATTATTTCATGTAAAAAAGAACCTAAAGAAGCTGTAATTAGCGATGAAATTGCTTTAGAAGAAAAAATAATCGAAAGATATGAGTTTGGTTTTAAATTAAATGACTTTATTGTTGTAAGAGACACCATTAAAAAAGGAGATAGTTTTGGTCAAATACTCGAACGCAATAAAATTGGCTACCCTCAAATTTACCATATTGTTGAAAAGGTGAAAGATACTTTCGATATTGCAAGGCTTCAAGAAGGTAAACCATATACCTTACTTTGTTCTAAAGACTCCTTACAATTGCCAACGAGTTTTATTTATCAACCTAATAAAGAAGATTATGTGGTTATTAATTTTCAGGATTCTATACACGCATATACCAACAAAAAACCCATTAAATATATCGAAAAAGAAGCAACTGGAACTATCGCACCTGGTTCTAGCATTTCTCAAGTATTAGATGAACAAGGATTAAGCCAAGTCTTGGCCTATATGATGGCTGATGATATTTATGCATGGACTATTGACTTTAATAGATTACAACAAGGTGATAAATTTAAAGTAATTTATACCGATAAGTATATTGACGACAGTACTTACGCAGGCGTTCATAATATTAAAGCTGCTTATTTTGAGCATAACAAAGAGCTTTTTTATGCTTTCGAATTTGAAACCGATAAAGAAAAAGGCTTTAGGGATTATTTTAGTGAAGACGCTAAAAATTTACGCAGAGCCTTTTTAAAAGCACCTGTACAATTTAGTCGTGTATCGTCACGCTATAATTTAAAAAGGCGCATTGCCTATTATGGCAATCGAGTAAGACCTCATAAAGGAACCGATTTCGCAGCAAATGTAGGAACACCAATTTTAGCCACTGCAAACGGCACAGTGACCAAATCAAGCTATACAAGAGGCAATGGCAAGTACGTAAAAATTAAACATAACGCCACATACAGTACCCAATATTTACACATGAAAAATAGAAATGTAAAGGCTGGTCAATTTGTTAAACAAGGCGATGTAATTGGTTGGGTTGGCATGACAGGAAATACAGCAGGTCCTCATGTGTGTTACCGTTTTTGGAAAAACGGAAAACAAGTTGACCCTTTTAAACAAAAGTTACCTGAAGCAGAACCCATTTCAGACAGCCTTAAAGCCGAATATCTTGAATTTATAAAACCACTTAAAATTCAACTGGATGGTATTGAGTTTTTAGAAGATAAATTGGAGATTAAATTGGATAGCACTAAAATTTTAGATAATCAAATATTGGTAGAAGACGACCTAATAACAAAACAATAATGGCTTTAAAAAGCATAGACCCAACCAAAACAAAAGCTTGGAAAAAATTAGAAGAACATTTTAAGGAGATAAAAAATGTTCACATGACACAGTGGTTTAAAAATGACACTCATCGTGCAAATCGTTTTACAATAAAGTGGGACGATTTTTTTGTGGATTATTCTAAAAATAGAATCACTAATTCCACCATTGATTTATTTTTGGAATTAGCCAATGAGGTGGAATTAAAAAATGCCATATCAAGCTATTTTTCTGGAGACAAAATAAATCAAACAGAAAACAGAGCAGTGCTTCATACTGCTTTAAGAGCACCAGAAAGTGCTCAAGTATTTGTTGATGGAGAAAACATTATTCCAAAAATTTACGAGACAAATAAAAAAATTAAAACCTTTACCAATCATATAATAAATGGAGCGTTAACAGGCCATACAGGTAAGCCATTTACGGATGTTGTAAATATAGGTATAGGAGGTTCCGATCTTGGGCCAGCTATGGTTGTTGAGGCTTTGAGCTTCTATAAAAACCATTTAACAACCCATTTTGTAAGCAATGTAGATGGCGACCATGTAAACGAAGTTTTAAAAAAAATTAGTCCAGAAACAACACTATTTGTTATTGTTTCTAAAACATTTACTACACAAGAAACGTTGTCTAATGCAAATACAATTAGGCAATGGTTTTTGAAATCAGCTCAAGAACATACTGTCGCTAAACATTTTGTAGCAGTATCTACAAATATTAAAAAAGTAAAAGAATTTGGCATTGTTAATGAAAATATATTCCCAATGTGGGATTGGGTTGGAGGTAGATTTTCTCTTTGGAGCGCAGTTGGTTTAAGTATTAGTTTATCGGTTGGATACAATAATTTTAAGGCTCTATTAGAAGGGGCTCATAAAATGGATGAACATTTTAAAAACGAACCCTTACAAACCAACATTCCAGTTATTTCGGCATTTTTAAGCATTTGGTATAATAATTTTTTTAAAGCCGAAAGTGAAGCAATAATTCCTTACACACAATATCTTAATCAGTTTGCTACATACCTTCAACAGGCAATCATGGAAAGCAACGGTAAAACCATAATGAGAAATGGAGATAAAGTGAATTATCAAACTGGAAACATTATTTGGGGAGAGCCTGGAACAAATTCGCAACACGCCTTTTTCCAGCTTTTGCATCAAGGCACAAAATTAATTCCTGCCGATTTTATAGGATTTAAAGAAAGTTTACATGGCAATACTAACCATCAAGACAAACTCATGTCTAATTTTATTGCTCAAACTGAAGCTTTGCTTAAGGGTAAACCCAAAGATGAGGTCGAACTTGAGCTTTCGCACTCTAAATTAAATGCTTCAGAACAAAAAGCCTTAATACCTTTTAAAGTGTTTGAAGGGAACAAACCAACCACTACTATTTTTATAGATAAGTTAACGCCTGAAAGCTTAGGGAAGCTAATAGCCATGTACGAACACAAAATATTTGTACAAGGTGTTGTTTGGAATATCTACAGTTACGATCAATTTGGTGTGGAGCTTGGAAAACAATTAGCTGGTAATATTTTGGAAGAGTTTAATTCGTCAAGTATAATTAATCATGATGCTTCTACAAAAAACCTCATATTTCACTATAAAAAGTTAACAGAATAATCATATAAGCCTATCTTAGAAGGTTAATACGTTAAAATTTGTTAAAAACAAACATTAGTATGTATATTTACGCGGGCAAAATTCTTAACGATAAGTTAATAAATTATAATTATTAATAGTTAATTTTGCCTAGAACTAAAAAATCAATTTAATTTTTCAGTATGAAAAAAACTACTCAATTTTTATTATTGGCTTTAGCATTGGTGTTTACTTCAAGCGCGATAGCTCAAAGCACAGTTACAGGAACTATTATGGATCCTGAAACTAATACTCCACTTCCAGGAGTAAACGTAATCGAAAAAGGAACTACAAATGGTGTTTCTAGCGATTTTGACGGTAATTTTACTTTAAAAACCAAATCAAGAGATGCTGTAATAGTAATTTCTTATATAGGCTTTTTAAATAAAGAAATTTCTATTTCAGGTGATACAAATTTAGGAACTATTACATTAGAGCCAAGTGCTTTTGGATTAGAGGAAATAAGTATAATTGCATCTGTAGCAGTTGATAGAAAAACACCAGTAGCAGTATCTACTATTAAGGCCGATGATATCGTCCTAAAATTAGGTTCGCAGGAATTCCCAGAAATTTTAAAATCTACGCCTGGAATTTACGCAACAAGAGCAGGTGGTGGTTTTGGTGACGGTAGAGTTAATGTTAGAGGGTTTTCTTCTGAAAATGTTGCCGTTCTTATAAATGGTATTCCTGTTAACGATATGGAAAACGGTCGTGTGTTTTGGAGCAACTGGGCAGGACTTGGAGGTGTGACAAGTACTATGCAAGTGCAAAGAGGACTTGGGGCAACCAAGTTGGCAGTACCTTCAATTGGTGGAACAATTAATATTATAACAAAAACTACTGATGCAGAGCAAGGCGGTAGTGTATTTGCAGAAGCAGGTAATGACAATTACAGAAAATATGGAGTTACCTATTCCACTGGTTTAATGGAAAATGGTTTAGCAGTTACGGTTTCAGCCGATAAAACAGATGGAGATGGTTATGTTGATGGCACCGAGTTTACATCAGTCTCTTATTTTATGAATATATCCAAAAGATTTAACGATAGCCACAAACTATCTTTCTCTACTTTTGGAGCAAAACAAAGACATGGGCAAAGACAAAACAGACAAACAATTGACACCTATAGGTCTAGCGAAAGAGGCATAAAGTACAATTCCGATTGGGGTTATAAAAATGGTCAAGTAACACATATTGAGGATAACTTCTATAACAAACCATTAATGTCGTTAAACCATTACTGGACAGTTAGTGACAAAACAAGCATATCAACATCAGCTTACGCTTCTTGGGGCTCTGGTGGTGGAGGCGGTACTTATGGTTCAGATAGAGGTAAATTTACAAGTTCAGAATATAAAATAGGAAATCTAGGACCAGTAGATATAGATAGAATCGTGGATGAAAACATTGCCAATGGTGCTAATGGTGCAACGGCAGTTTTAAGAGCCTCTCGTAACGACCATAATTGGTATGGAATTCTTTCTACACTTAAAACCGATTTATCTGACGAGCTTGTTTTGCTAGCAGGTTTAGATTTAAGGGATTATAAAGGAATTCATTATAGAGAAGTAACCGATTTATTAGGAGGGCAATATGTTTCAGACGATAGTAATGTTAACAACCCTTTAGCCACTGCTCAAGTTGGTGACAAAATAGATTATTACAATGATGGACTAGTAAGTTGGTTCGGCCTTTTTGGTCAATTAGAATATTCTAAAAATAAATTTGATGCTTTTATTTCTTTATCAGGTTCTAATACGTCAAACAAACGTGTAGATTATTTTAATTATTTAGACAGTGACCCAATACAGGAAACCGATCGTTATAATTTTTTAGGTTTCAGTACAAAAGGTGGTATTAATTATAACATAGACGATAACCACACTATATTTACAAACATTGGGTATTTTGAAAAAGCACCAGATTTTGACGCCGTATTTTTAAACTTTAATAACGAAAGTATTAATGAAAATGCCGAAAACCAAAAAATTACTAGTTTTGAATTGGGCTACAAATATAGAAGTGAAACATTGGCAGCCAATGTAAACTTATATAGTACACGATGGAACGACAGATCGGAAACAGCAGGTTATCAGCAACCTGACGGCTCTTTTTTAGCAGCGAATATTTTAGGGGTAAACGCTTTACATAAAGGTATTGAAATTGACTTTGAGTATAGACCTTCAGATAAACTAAGGCTTACTGGTATGGCTTCTTTTGGTGACTGGAGATGGGATAGCAATGTTGAAAATGTAGATATTATAGACGAAGAACAAAATGTTGTAGATACAGTTAACCTTTTTATTAAAGATTTAAAGGTTGGCGATGCAGCTCAAACAACAATGGCATTAGGAATGAACTACGAAATCATGCCCAAAACCAATATCCTAATAGATTATAACTATTATGACAACTATTATGCTGATTTCGACCCAAGTGATCGAGGCGAACCAGGAGCAAATACATGGAAGATGCCAAGTTATGGGCTATTTGACTTTATTGTAAGTCATGGATTTAAAGTAGGTGATTTCGATACTGTTTTAACAGCAAGAATGTATAACGTATTTGACACGCAATATATCTCAGATGCTTTAGATGGAGCAGGATCCAATGCCATGAGCGCATTAGTTTGGTATGGATACGGAAGAACATTTAATCTTTCAGCGAAAATTAATTTTTAAAATATTGTAACATGAAAAGAATAATATATGTATTAGTAATTGTAGGAGCAATCTTTATGGGTTGTAATCCTTTAGATGATATTTATAACGAAATAGACGCTATAGAAACACCAATTGTAGGTTCAGAGACCTATACATTGACTAGTGAAGATTATGACGAATTAGAATTATCCTTTGGTAGCTTTAGCTCGGAGGATGATGCTAAAATTATGTTGCCACCTTTTTTGGCAGAAAAATATCCATATTTCGGAGAAGGCTCCGCAGTTAATGTAGGGTACCAATTGTATATTGGAAATGCTGAAGGTGTAAGCGATTACTCTGGAGCAGATATTTACCAATTAACAAACGCAGATTATGCATCTACAGGAAGCGATGCCTTTGGATTTTACCCAACAGTGGATTCAAACCAATACATACCTGGAATTTTAGATTCTGCTATTGCAAACCCTACCGAAGGGCAAATTGTATTAGCAAAATATAAGCAATATTTTAACGATCCTGTTGTAGGTTTAGCAAATGTTTTTGAAGCTTCCTTCCCAGGAGACTTTGGAAATTTTGAGAATATTGATGTTGTTGGACCTGGATTGGGTTGGTCAGCAGGAAGTTCTTATGCAGTAGGTTCTGGTTACGATGGTTCCAATAATGATAACGAAGATTGGCTGATTTCCCCAGAAATTGATTTGACAGGAGCATCAAACTTGAAGTTTCAAATTAACCAAATGATAAACTTTTTAAATGGTCAAACTCAACTAATTAATATTTTAGTAGCTACCGACTATACCACAGGAGGAGACCATACCCTTGCAACATGGAATCCTATTACGCTTTCAACAGCACCAGATGGAACAAGCTGGAATTATGTTTTATCTGAGGATTATGATTTCTCTGCTTATGACGGTGAAACTATACACATAGCATTTAAATACGAAGCAACAACATCTGACGCTCCAAACTGGAGAATCGAATCCTTTACGGTAAAAACACTTGGAGTAGATGGTGAGGCAGATTCTAAAGGTGCACATTATATGTACACAGATGGTGCTTGGGAAAAAGCAGAAGGGGTATATTATTTAAGCTCTTCTGATTTTGATTCTATGGGAGAAGGCTCAGGCCAACCTGGTAGATTTAATAATTTTGGAAGTTCTGTACCTCCAGGGGATTATTTACCAACCTTTTTAAGCTTAAACGAGCCATGGGCTTATGGTCAAGAAGAAGACGAAGTCATTTTGATTTACGATTATTTTTCTAGTTCTAGTGGTGCTCAAATACGTGGTAATCGATATACTGTAATTGATGGTGCTTGGGTTGGACATCAATCAACAATAAGCACATTCTTACAATTTGGCCATGATGGAAATTCTTGGGTGCCAGATAACACAATAAGATATACCTTTACAAGTGCCGATATTACACTTATTTCTGATGCGTTTATTGCAATTTACCCTGGACCTGCCGACAATGTTGGGTTCTTTGGAAGTTTTGATAGAAGATCGGGAAGTGCCAATTTCTGGAACGACGATATGCTGCTTGAGGCGTTTAATGTGCTTTTAGATAGCATTGATCCTTCAGCTCAAGAAGATCAAAAATATGTACTGACATATGTTATATATAATGGATCTACTACCGATGAAAGCATGAGCGTAATAAAAACTGGAGGTGTTTGGGTGTATCAATAACCCACAACAAGACACATAAAAAAACCTGCTCATTATGAGCAGGTTTTTTTATGGATAAAAATCACTATTTTTGAGTTTCAACTAACAAAACATAAATTATGTACGATATTGTAAAGATGCTCCATTCGTATTGGGCATACTTAGTGTTATTTACACTATTATTAGCTGTTTTAAATGCTGTTTTTGGGCTTTCAGGTAAAAAAGAGTACGATGCAAAAGCTTTCAGGATTTCATTATTCGGATTAATAGTCGCTCACATACAATTATTAATAGGCTTGATATTGTATTTTGTATCCCCAATGTTTGATTTGTGGAGCGAGATGGGAGGGGAAGTAATGAAAACAGCTTCTGTAAGATTATATCTAGTAGAACACCCATTTGTAAATATTTTAGCAGTAGCATTGATTACGATTGGCTATTCTAAGCATAAAAAGAAATTGGCATCAGCCTCAAAATTCAAGACAATTACAATTTTCTACTTAATTGCATTAGTATTATTTTTATCAAGAATTCCTTGGGATAAATGGCCAAACTAAAAGAAGAGGCTGTCTAAAAAAGCACGTATTAATTCTAATTTGTCATTCTGAGTATAGTCGAGAAATCTTAAACATAAGTATGTTAGATATTTCGACTGCGCTTAATATGGACACTGAAAATTACTTTTTAGACTGCCTCTTTTATCAACTTACTTAACTTCTTTAATAACATGGACATACACAGGAAAGTGGTCGCTAAAACCATTAGTAAAACCACCATCGGCAAAACTCCTAAAAGGATAACCTTTATATCTGCCCTTTTTGTTGGTTAAATATTGTTTGTTAAAAACACCGGCTTTATAAAATCTAAAGGATGAATAATCCGTATCCAATAAGGGTTTGGTAATTAATATTTGGTCAAATAAACTCCAAGCATCGCGATATGCATTAGATCCCAAACCTTTTCTAAAAAAATCTTCCATAGGGTTATAAATACCCTTTAATTTCACATCTTCTTTATCTCTTTTAGTTTTTAATACATCTTTTAAACTTGAATTTGTAGGGTCATCGTTTAAATCGCCCATAGAAAATATTTTAGCATAAGGGTCAATGGCTTGTAAAGAGTCTATAATACGTTTATTTAACTTCGCAGCCGCTACACGCTTAGGTCTGCTTCTGGCTTCACCTCCACTTCTTGAAGGCCAATGGCTAACAATTACATGTATCATTTCACCTTCCAGTTTTCCGCTAACTAATAGTTGATCTCTTGTATAAACGCGTTTTCTAGTTAAATCATCGTAAATTTTTAATTCATGACTGCTAGTATCAATTGGAGTAAAAAATTCTTTTTGGTACATTAATGCCACATCAATTCCCCGAGCATCTGGAGATTCAAAATGTACAATGCCATAATCTTTGCTTACTAATACTGGATCATTTGCAAGGTCTTCAATGACTTGCCTGTTTTCAACTTCAGCTAAACCAATAATTACAGGAGCATTGTTAGATACATCTGCTCCAATTTCAGAAATGACACGAGCCATATTTCGAACTTTCTTTTTATAAATACCACTTCTGTTAAAGTTTAGTTCCATAATTGGACTAGCTTCATCAAATTTATTGGGATTGTTAATAGTATCAAACAGGTTCTCAACATTATAAAAAGCTACAGTATGTACTCTAAATTTTCTTTTTTCCTGTGCATTTGTATTTAAAAAAACAAAAATGAGAAAAGATACTACTAGATAATTTATTTTTTTCATTAAAATATATATTATAAGTTCGTTAAGATACAATCAAATCTTAAGCCAAAGGTAAATATTTGTGATAAATAATGTAAATTTGTGAGTCTTAAAAAAATGAAGTTTTAAGATAAAAGAGTATTAATTTTAATATTGAAAATGAAAAAAAGCATATTTATTTTTTTATTGGGAATTTTTTTGGTTTCAACAGCTTTCGCACAGCAAACTATTATTAAAGGTAGTGTTAAAGATGCAGTTACAAATTTGCCAATTCCTGAAGTTACAATTACTATTGAAGAAACTTTGTACTCAACTAAAACGGACGCTAAAGGGGAATTTAGTTTTACTAGAAACGTCCCTCTAGGAGAACAAGTTTTAAAACTGTCTAAAAGCGGTTATATTACAGCGAGATATCCAATAGTAGTCAATGAAGGCCGCACTGTAGATATAACAGACATGTCATTGAAAATAGATGTTTCAGACACGGCAGATTTGTTTACCATCTCACTTTCAGATGACGAGCTTGATAACGACACCAGTGGTGCAGACAATATTTCTGGCTTGTTACAATCCTCACAGGATATTTTTCAACGTACAGCAGCTTTTGAATTCAGCTCATCATTTTTTAGGGTAAGGGGTTTAGATTCTGATAATGGCTCGGTTTTGATAAATGGTATTGAAATGAACAAACTCTATAATGGAAGACCACAATGGAGTAATTGGGGCGGATTGAATGATGTGATGCGCAACCAAGAATTAACAACTGGTTTAACACCATCAAACTACAGTTTTGGAGGCGTTTTAGGAACCACCAATATTAACACTAGAGCGTCAAAGTATAGAGAAGGTGGTCGTATTACCTATTCGTCTTCTAACCGAAGTTATACCAATCGTTTAATGGCCAGTTATTCTTCAGGGTTAGTAGAAGGCGGTTGGGCATATTCATTATCTTTGGGGAGACGCTGGGGTAATGAAGGCTACCAAGATGCGAGCCTGTACGATTCCAATTCGTTTTTTGCCTCTGTAGAAAAGAAAATCAACGACAAGCACAGCTTAAACCTCACAGGAATCTATGCACCTAATAGGCGAGGGAAATCTTCACCTAACACTCAAGAGGTTTACGATTTAAAAGGAATTAGATACAACGAATATTGGGGCTATCAAGATGGCGAAAAACGCAACTCGCGCATAAAAGAAGTAGAAGAACCTATAATTATGTTGAACCATTTTTGGGACATCAACAGCAAAACTTCTTTAAACACTAATATTGGCTATCAATTTGGTAAATTAGGCAATAGTCGTTTGGATTATAATGGGACCGATTTAGTCAATGGTTTTCCCGAAGGAGGTGGCTCTAACCCAAGCCCAACATACTACCAAAAACTGCCAAGTTATGCCTTAAGGAACTTCCCTGATAACCCAGGAATTGCTTATGGTTTACAACAAGATTTTTTAAATGATGGCCAAATTGATTGGAATGCATTATATGAAGCCAATATTACAAACGCTCAAAGAGGAGGTAATGCCGTTTACGCCCTGTATGAAGACAGGGTAGATGACAAGCAGCTAACAGTAAATACCATATTTAATACCGAAATAAACGAGAACATTTTGTTTAATGCCTCGGTAAATTACAAACGGTTAAAATCTGAGAACTTTGCCCAAGTTGTTGATCTTCTTGGCGCAACCACCTATTTGGATGTTGATGCATTTGCCAGCGATCCTGATGCTTTTCAAAATGATTTGCTCAACCCAAACAGGGTTGTCGGTGAAGGCGATAAATTTAAATACAATTACAATCTATTTGCCGATATAATTAGTAGTTATGCACAAGCCCAGTTTAAATATAACAAAGTGGACTTTTATCTTTCAGCAAGTGTGACCAACACACAATACCAAAGGGAAGGGCTATATCAAAATGGTGCCTATCCAGATAATTCTTTTGGAAAAGGTGACAAACTAACCTTTACTGGATTGGGTGCTAAAGGAGGATTAACCTATAAAATTACAGGTAAACATTTAATAGATGCCAATGCTGGTTATATTGCCAGAGCACCAACATTGCGAAATACATTTTCAAATTCAAGAGAAAATCAGGATGTTGTTGGAGACAGAAATGATCTTGGTATAACAGAGGAAAAAATACTCTCAACAGATATAAGCTATATTTTTAGATCACCAATAGTTAAAGCAAAATTAACAGGATATTACACAAAAATTAAGGATGCCACAGAAATATCATTTTTCTTTGCAGACGGTATAGGTGGTGATAATTCCAATTTTGTTCAAGAAGTATTGCAAGGGATTGACAAAAAACACATTGGTGCCGAATTGGGTATAGAAGCACAAGTAACACCAACTATTAAATTAAAAGGAGCAGCTTCAGTAGGTCAATTTACCTATGACAATAACCCCAATCTATCACTTACAGCCGAGCCAGATGCTGAATCTGAACTTGCCGGCTTTGTTGATGGATATAGAAATTATGGAGCAGCCAATTTAAAAGACTATAAACTAGCTGTAGGACCACAAAATGCCTATTCGGTTGGATTTGAATATAGAGATCCTGATTATTGGTGGGTTGGTGCAACAGCAAACTTTTTTACTAATACCTATGTAGATATTAGCCCTTTAACCAGAACATCTAATTTTACAGCCGATTTTGATGGCAACACGTTTAATGACTACGATGAAGCTTTGGCCAGAGACTTATTAAGGCAAGAACGGTTTGACGATTATATGGTAGTAAACCTTATTGGTGGAAAATCATGGAAAATAGGCGATTATTTTGTAGGCTTTTTTGCAAGCGTAAACAACCTATTGGATGAAGTTTATAAAACAGGAGGTTTTGAACAGGGAAGAAATGCCAACTATAGACAATTAAGAGACGATAAAGCTTTAGGAACACAAGTTTTTGGATCTAAATATTGGTATGGTCGAGGCACAACCTATTTTGTAAATGTGTACTTTAGATTTTAATAAAAATTAATATGAAAGAAATAATATTCAAAATAAATACTATTATGGGTAAAACAAATAGAATTTTAACCTTTTTAAGTGTATTTGCACTTATAATAACTATCTCATCTTGTGTAAATGATGACGATTATAACACACCTAACATATCAGTTCAGGAACCAACATTAATAGGGTCCAGCACAAAATTTAACGCTGTAATAGCAAGATATCTGGATGCTGTTGCTAATGGTGACCAAGTTGGTGTTTTTGATGATAATGATGACCTTTACATTGAAGGTTATGTAATCTCGAGCGATCAAGGCGGAAACTTTTTTGAAGAATTGATTATCCAAAACAAAATGGATGACAGCGACCCTGCAGAAGACCCAAGATTGGGCTTGAGAGTTGAAATTAACGTAAGTAGTTTATATAATACCTATGAAATTGGTAGAAAAGTTTACATCAAGTTAAATGGCTTGGCTATTGGAGAATCCAATGGTGTTTACACATTAGGTAAAGCCAACGGAAACAGTATTGAGCAACTTCAAGCCTTTGAATATAAAGACTTTATTCAAAGAGATCCAGAAGTAGTAACAATAACCCCAAAAGTTACTACAATAGCAGATGTAACCGAGCAAGACGAAAACACATTGATTCAATTAAATAATATGCAGGTAAACAGAAATGAACTTGTAAAAACCTTCGCAGGCGAACCAGATGATGAATTTGATGGCTTTAGAACTTTAGAGAGCTGTGATGCCAATGTGACAATTGCGTTGCAAACCAGTACATTTGCCGATTTTAAATCTTTGCCACTACCTCAAAATTCAGGATCCATTCAAGGAATATTTAGTAGGGACTTTGGTGACGATTTCAATGTGTTTATTATTAATAGTGTAGCTAACATCAATTTTGATAATACCGAACGTTGTGACCCTATAGAACTAGATTGTGGTATCGCATCTTCAACAGGAACAAATAACCTATTTAGTGATGATTTTGAATCACAAACTAACAATACCTTGATTTCCGGAAATGGTTGGACAAACTATATCCAAGAAGGTACCGAAGGTTGGGAAGCATACACACAATCAGGGACAAACTCTTCTTTGGGAAGATCTGCACGTGTAGGCTCCTTTAATTCGGGAGACGCCAGTTCTATTGCTTGGTTAATTACTCCCGCGATTAACTTAGATGCTCAAAATGGGGAAACCTTAAATTTTAAACTGTCCAACAGTTTTTCAGATGGAAGCGAATTGGAATTATTGTTTTCACCAGATTGGGATGGCACCGAAGCTAATATTACCAGTGCAACTTGGGGCGTATTACCTGCAGCTTACATAGTTCAAGACAGTGACTTTTTTGGCGCTTGGTTTGATTCTGGAAATGTAGATTTATCTTGTGCTGAAGGAACAATACACATCGCTTTTAAATATACTGGAAGTGGTGTAGCCGACTTTGATGGTACTTTTGAATTGGATGAAATCAGTATAGATTCCAACTAATCATATAATATTTCATACTTTTAAGGCCTACTTCAATTGAAGCAGGCCTTATTTTTTAACGCCCTATTTATGACCATATTCGATCAATTTGCACTAACTATTTTTAATTATTACAAACCAAGATTTAAAAGAAAGGCAAATACAATAACTGTCTTTTATATGTCATTATTACAAAGCTCCTTATTACTATTATTGGGTGTTTTTTTCTCTAAATTTTTTAACCAAATGAAAGTTGAGACGATGCCATCTTCAAATGCTTGGACATTATTTGTGATTACTTCAGTAATTATATATTTTAAAAACTGGATGGTTTACTCAGGAAAAAGAAGATTGGTATTAAGTGCCAAATCCAATAAAATGAAGCATAATCTTTATAATGTCTGGGTACTTTGGCTACTTCCTTTGGGAAGCATAGCGCTTTCCATATTACTTTTAAATAAGTTTTAAGAATGTTTTAAGTGAATATAAACTGGAAAATGGTCACTATAACCTCCTTTGTATTTTCTGCCAACAAATGTTCTAAAGGGGTTTCCTCTATATTTGCCTTTATATTGTCTTAAAAATTCCCTGTCAAAAATATCAGCTTTAGAAAAGCTATGTTCTCCTTTTTGATATTCAAAAAAATTGGTGGTAAATAGTATTTGATCAAATAAATTCCATTCACGCCGATGACTTAAGCTACCTCTAAAAAAAGATTTAAGTTGCTCCATTGGGTTAAATAAATCTTCGGTTTGTACCAGTTGTTTTACACTTTTGTTTAATGGTCCATCATTAAAATCGCCCATAACAATAATTTTGGCATATTGGTTTCTACCTTTAATTTTAGAGATAACTTCCAGTGCTTTCTTAGAAGCTAAGAGTCGTGTTGGTTCGCTTTCTTCTACACCTTGCCGTCTTGAAGGCCAATGGTTTACTACAAAGTACATGAGTTCGTTATTTAGTTCTCCTTCTACCATTAAAATATCCCTAGTATAATCCCTTCTGCCATTTTCATCAACAAGATCTAAAGGAAAAACTTCAGTATTAATAACCTTAAAGACTCTAGTATCATAAATCATTGCGACATCTATACCACGTTCGTCCGGCGAATCATAATGTACATAATCATACAATTTATTTTCTAAGAATTTCGAATTTAAAAGATCATCAATCACCAGTTTGTTTTCGACTTCGGCCAATCCAACAATAGCTGGATGCTTTTTGGTTGTTTTGGATCCAATGTTAGAAATGGCATAGCCTAATTTTCTTACTTTTTTTCGATAGCGTTTTTCAGTCCATTTTTTTGCAGATTTAGGTAAAAAATCATCATCGAATGTAAATTTATCATCAAACGTATCAAATAAATTTTCAAGATTATAAAAAGCAATAGTATGGTAATGTGTGGTCATTATTTCTAAATATGAGCCTAAAATACTAAAATCTTATTTGGTTAAACAACTATTACAATCTGCATTTCTATTTGTACCTTTGCAGCTTAATTTATGATAGAAAAGAAAGACATACAATTAGAAAAAACGGTTTTAATAGGAATTATTACCAGAGATCAAAACGAAGAACAATCTAAAGAATATTTAGATGAGTTGGAGTTTTTAACCTATACAGCTGGAGGAGATGTTTTAAAACGTTTTACTCAAAAAATGGATATGCCCAACCCCAAAACTTTTATTGGAACTGGAAAGATGGACGATGTAAGGCATTATATTGAAGAATATGAGGTAGGTACTGCTATTTTTGATGATGAATTATCACCAGCACAAGAGCGTAATATTAGTAAAATACTTAACTGCAAAGTACTGGATAGAACCAACTTAATTCTCGATATTTTTGCCCAACGTGCTCAAACAAGTTATGCACGCACACAAGTAGAATTAGCGCAATGTGAATATTTATTACCACGCTTAAAAGGCATGTGGACACACCTTGAAAGACAAAAAGGTGGTATTGGCATGCGTGGTCCTGGTGAAACAGAAATAGAAACCGACAGACGTATTGTACGTGATAAAATAGCCCTTCTCAAAGCAAAAATCAAGAAGATTGACAGGCAAATGGAAGTACAACGTGGCAACAGAGGGAAACTGGTTCGAGTGGCTTTAGTGGGCTACACCAACGTTGGAAAATCGACACTTATGAATGTGATTAGTAAATCACAAGTGTTTGCCGAAAACAAATTATTTGCCACTTTAGATACTACTGTTAGAAAAGTAGTGATTAAAAACTTACCTTTTTTAATGAGTGATACCGTTGGGTTTATTAGAAAATTACCAACACAATTAATAGAGTCTTTTAAAAGTACATTAGACGAGGTTCGTGAAGCCGATTTATTGCTGCATGTTGTAGATATTTCACATCCAAACTTTGAAGAACATATAGAATCGGTACAAAATATTTTAACTGATATTGAAAGTGCTGATAAGCCAACCATAATGGTGTTTAATAAAATTGATGCTTATGAAGCGGAGCCTTTTGACGATACAGATTTAATTGCCGAAAGAACAAAAGCAAACTATTCTTTACAAGAATGGAAAAACACTTGGATGTCTAAAATTGGTGATAATGCACTATTTATTTCGGCATTAAATAAAGAAAACCTAGAGGATTTTAAAAAACGTGTGTATGACGAAGTTCGTAAAATTCATGTACAACGTTTTCCTTATAATGAGTTTTTATATCCGGATTACGATGAATCTTACGAATAAAAAAAGCCGCATTAAGCGACTTTTTTGAGTTTTTTAGTAATTAAAACTTATAACTCAACCCAAAGGTATAATAACTTTGTAAGTCATTATCAGCATCTTCTAAAGCAACACCTTGATAGTTCGCTGCTTCTTGTTGGTTGCTTCTTAATCCAAAATCAAAACCAACACCAATCATTTTCCATAAGGTGTAGCCAAATGAGTTGGTCCATGTCCAGTTAGATAAGTCACTAGACTTATAACTTTGAAATGTCGAGAAGTTGGTTTTAAAGTTAATAGCACCAATTTGTCTTGTGTAATCCGCAACGATTTTAACACCCATTGAAGACTCAAATACGGCATCATTATTACTAAATACAAAGTTGTAGTTTAAAGGATGGATTACCACTATTAAATTTTCTATAGGAGTCCAGGTTGCACCAACACCAAGATCTAAATAACCTGGATCGTTAAAGTTGTTTAAGAGCGTTGTTCTATAATCTGCCAATCCAGATACAGCAAATTTTTCACTAAGTTTTTTTCCGTAAAGCGATGATAAATTAAACACATCAGTCGTTGGGTTAAAGCTATTGTCGTCTATATTGGAGTCCTTATCATCTAGTTTTACCCAATTTAAATTGGTAGATAAAGAGTTTCTCCAAAAAAAGGTATCTTCTATAAGATTTGCATAAGCATTGACGGTAAAACCAATATTCCCTGATGAAATATTTGGAGTCCCTTGCGAATACCAATTGTTGAAATTTGATAAGCTCCCACCAATGGTTCCAAAGGCACCAATCCTCCAACCTGGTAAGGCGTCAATTTTTGCTTGAATCGCATTTGCTTCTCCTTGTAGAGCATCTGCTTCAGCTTGTTTTTCTGCTTTTTGAGCTTTTAATTTTTCTTTTGTCTGCGCTTGTAAAAAAGCAAAACCACAAAAGAAAACGGCTAATAGTATTAATTTTTTCATCTGTTAATTTATTGTTTTTGTAGGATTTTTTTGTTTGGAATTATAAATAAGACCCAAATATAATAAGTAAGTCACAACAATTTTAAGTTTTTTGTTTTTTAAAAAGCGGCACCGACGAACACGCTTCGCCATACATAATGGATTTTGCAACAGGCTTTAATTTTGTTGTTAATTGAATATATGCATTGTCAGGTATTGGCTTATTTGAACAACCCTTTATAATGATTGGCTTGTCCTTAAATTGGGTAACATCCAACTTAGCAATTATTTCTTGGTAAATGGAAGTTTCTAAAGCGTTTAAATCTCCAATAATGGTTTTAATGGCATAAGGTTCTAAATAAGTAGCTAATAACATATATGCCCAAGCCGGAACAATGGCATCTGTCGAACAGTTTAAAGCAACAAAGCAATTTTTATATTGTTTCCATTGATGTTCTAATGCTTTTTTTCTAAACTCTTTTTCACGCAACACTAAGCCTTCATAAAGCCAGTCTTTAATATCAAAAAGAATGCGGTTTCCATTAGGGTAATAATCTTCCAAATCGAAGGTTATAAGTTTGCTGTTCGCTACGCGATTTATAATTTCGTCTGCCATTTAATATAAGACCTTTCGACTGCGCTCAAGGTAACATTTAGTTATATGTAATTAAATATTGGGCATTGAGACTTTAAACTGCTAACTAAATTAAAGCATTCCCAATTCCAATTTTGCTTCTTCACTCATTAGTTCTTGACTCCAAGGTGGATCGAACGTGATTTCTACTTCTGCGCTTTTTACTTCATCAATAGATTTTACTTTTTCTTCGACTTCCATTGGTAAGGTTTCAGCAACAGGACAGTTAGGAGTAGTTAAGGTCATTAAAATTTTAACTTCATGGTCTTCGTTAACAAAAACATCATAGATAAGACCTAGTTCATATATATCCACAGGAATTTCAGGGTCGAATATAGTTTTTATAACGCGAACTATTTTTTCGCCTAATGCATTTACATCTATTTGTGTTGTACTCATCTTTAAATACTGTTTATATGTTTATTTGTTTAAGCGTTTAAAAGTGTTTGTGTAAACAATTAAACGACCAACAAATCAACTAATTTAATTGTGTTTGGTATGCTATGGCATACATTTTTATTTGTTTAATCATACTTACCAATCCATTTGCTCTTGTTGGAGACAAATGCTCTTTTAGTCCAATGGCATCTATAAAATTAGTATCTGCTTCAATAATAGCTTTAGGTGTTTGGTTTGAAAAGGCTCTAATTAAAATGGCAATAATCCCTTTTGTAATAATAGCATCACTATCAGCCGTAAACACCACTTTGTCATCGTTCATTTTAGCATGTAGCCAAACTTTGCTTTGGCATCCTTTAATAATATTATCATCGGTTTTATATTGGTCGTTAATTAATGGTAAAGTTTTGCCAAGTTCTATCATATATTCGTAACGCTGCATCCAGTCGTCAAACATGGAGAACTCTTCAATTATTTCGTGTTGTATATCTTTAATTGTCACTACAATTTTATTTTATGCAAAAATAAGATTCCTTATTGTTTTGAGGCTAATTTTTTAAATGTTTGAAGTTTTTCTACCAATTCCTTAATTTCAGTTGGTGCATATCCATGATCAAAAGTACTTGACCTTATTTGTTTGTCACCATCTTTAATAATTAAAACTGCATGAGCTGCTCCATCATATTCTCTCATAGATGTTGGGGCTTTTAATTGAGGTAATTCTTCTAGATTAATTTTAGAAAGCAAACCTAGGAAAGTATTCCAGTCCTCTTTAGATATATTGTAAGTTTCATAGGTCTTTTTAGTAATATCATTGCTAATGCTAACGGATTTTTTCGATACTGAAATCTCTTCAAAAAAGCCTCTTGAAATAGCTTCGTAAGTTATTGTAATTGTGTCTTGGCGCTCTTGTAATTTGTTAAAATTTGATGTTTGATTATTACATTCCTTAGGGAATAAAAATATAGAAAGTATTATAATTAGTGTTTTCATAATTCAAGTAATGTTTTTATTTAATATACAAAAACAAAGCCAAAAATGTGATTTATGCTAGCATTAATACAGCTTTATTCACTCCATTTACAAAGGTGTCAATTTCTTCAAAAGTGTTATAAAATGCAAATGAAGCGCGAACAGTTCCAGGTATTTTATAGAAATCCATAATTGGTTGTGCACAATGATGGCCTGTTCTAACAGCAATCCCTAGCTTATCTAAAATAGTTCCTACATCGTAAGGATGAAGCGTTTCAATATTAAAAGAAATAACAGACGTTTTATTTTTTGAATTCCCATAAATGCGCAAGCCTTCTATTTTTAAAAGTTTTTTTGTGGCATAATTAAGTAATTCGTTTTCGTAAACTGAAATAGTGTCGAAGCCTATATTGTTTATGTAATCTACAGCTGCTCCAAATGCAATGCCACCACAAATGTTTGGTGTACCTGCTTCAAACTTATGAGGCAAATCGGCATACGTAGTTTTTTTAAAAGTGACTTCGGCAATCATTTCGCCACCACCTTGGTAAGGAGGCAATTTATTTAACCATGTCTCTTTTCCATATAGCATGCCTACTCCTGTTGGCCCACACATTTTATGAGCTGATGCCACATAAAAATCGACATCAAGTTTTTGAACATCTGGTTTTATGTGCGGACAAGCTTGAGCTCCATCAACCAAGACTGCAGCTCCAACATGATGTGCTTTTTTAATGATTTCTTCAATGGGATTAATGGTTCCCAGTGCGTTAGAGATATGATTTACAAATACTAATTTGGTTTTATCTGAAAGCAACTTATCGTAGTCGCTCATTACCAACTCACCTTCCTCATTCATTGGAATAACTTTTAATGAGGCTCCAGTTTTTTCACAAAGCATTTGCCAAGGCACAATATTACTGTGATGCTCTAAGGCTGAAACAATGACTTCGTCTTCTGAATTTAACAAAGACGCAAACCCATTTGCCACTAAATTTATACTATGAGTAGTCCCAGAAGTGAAAATGATTTCGTGTGCATTTTCAGCATTAAAATGTGCTTGTAATTTTTTACGGGCTTCTTCGTATTTGTCTGTTGCTTCTTGGCTCAACGTGTGTACACCACGATGTATATTTGCATTGTAATTACTGTAATAATCTACAATAACATCTATAACTTGTTGTGGTGTTTGTGATGTTGCTGCGTTATCTAGATAAATTAATGGATAGCCATTAACTTCTCTAGAAAGTATTGGAAAATCGTTTCTTATGGATGCAACGTCTAGCATGGTTTAGTGTTTAATAAATTGAGAATAGGATTATAAATCAAATCCAATATTTACACCTAATTTATTAGCAATAATTTTGTTAATACGTTTTTTAAGTTCAGGTATTTTCACACTTTTTAAAACGTTGTTTGCAAAGGCATACATTAATAGAGCTTTAGCTTCTTTTTCTGGAATACCACGAGAACGTAAGTAAAACATAGCGCTTTCGTCCAATTGCCCAATAGTACAACCATGGGAACACTTTACATCATCAGCAAATATTTCTAATTGTGGTTTTGTGTTTATGGAAGATTTATCACTTACTAATATGTTGTTATTAGCTTGAAATGCATTGGTTTTTTGGGCTTCTTTTTCAACGACAACTTTACCATTAAACACCCCAACAGAGTTATCGTCAAAAATACCTTTATAGTCTTGATGGCTTTCGCAGTTTGGTTCAATATGATGTACTAAGGTATTGTGATCTACATGCTGTTTATCTCCAATAATGGTCACGCCTTTTAGGGTAGAATCAATATGCTCGCCGTTTTGGAAAAAGTTTAAGTTGTTACGGGTTAATTTTCCTCCAAAAGAAAAAGTATGTACAGACACATGACTTTGTTGTTTCTGGTTAATATAGGTATTATCTATAAGTGATGCATTTTGCTCGTCATTTTGTACTTTATAATAATCTATAATAGCACGTTTGTTTGCAAAAACTTCAGTCACCGAGTTTGTTAAAATAGGATTAGACGTTAAACTTTGATGGCGCTCAATAATTTGCACATGCGAGTTTTCGCCAACAACAATCAAGTTTCTTGGCTGAAGCATTAAAGCAGCTTCATTTCCAGTTGAAAAGTGAATGATTTGAATTGGCTTTTCAACAAGTTTGTTTTTTGGAATATTGATATAAGCACCTTCTTGAGAAAAAGCCGTATTTAATGCAGCTAAACTATCGTCTTTGGCAACTTGGTTAAAATAGTTTTCAATGACCAAACGGTATTTTGGCTTGCTTAAAGCAGCAGACATTAAGCAGACATCCATACCATCGTGAGTGGTTTCAGAGAGATGGGAAGAATACTTGCCGTCTATAAAAATAATTTTATACGAATCGATATCGTGAATAAAGTATTTTTTAACATCGCTATATTCCAAAGCATTTTCTTGTTTAGAAAACACACTGTAATCTTCTTTTAAAACCTTATTTAAAGAGGTGTATTTCCAATCTTCATTTTTTTTATTTGGAAAGCCTTTAGTTTCAAAAGTTTTAATAGCTTCACTTCTAATATTGTGTACATAGGTTTCTACATCTACTTGATTTTCGAAAGCTAAAAATGATGATAATAATTTTTCTTTTAATTCCATTTTGTCCAATTTTCAGTCGCAGTGTTTAATAAACAACTTACTAACGCAAAGCGCTCACTTCTTCTTTTATCCAATCGTATCCTTTTTCTTCCAATTCATGAGCCAATTCTTTGCTACCAGACTTTACAATTTTACCGTTATGTATTACATGTACATAATCAGGCACTATATAATCTAATAAACGTTGATAGTGCGTAATTACAATAGTAGCGTTGTCTTTGCTTTTTAATTTATTCACGCCATTTGCAACTATTTTAAGTGCGTCTATATCTAATCCAGAATCGGTTTCATCCAGAATCGCTAACTTGGGTTCGAGCATTGCCATCTGGAAGATTTCGTTTCGTTTTTTTTCACCTCCAGAAAAGCCTTCGTTTAATGAGCGTGACAGGAATTTTCTATCAATCTCTAACAACGCTGCTTTTTCACGAATAAGTTTCAGCATTTCATTTGCTGGCATATCAGCTAAACCACGAGCTTTTCGTGTTTCATTAATTGCGGTTTTCATGAAATTTGTAACGGTTACTCCAGGAATCTCAACAGGATATTGAAATGATAAGAATATGCCTTTGTGAGCTCGCTCTTCGGCAGATAGCTCATCAATATCCTGACCTTCAAGGATTATTTTACCATTGTTAACTTCATACTCTTCTTTTCCTGCAATAACAGATGCCAAGGTGCTTTTTCCAGAACCATTTGGTCCCATAATAGCATGTACTTCTCCAGCTTTAACCTCAAGGTTAATGCCTCTTAGTATTGTTTTGTCTTCAACACTTGCGTGTAAATTTTCAATCTTTAACATATTAATCTTTGCCTATGGTTATCATTTCGCCTCCTTCTGGGTTTGGCTTGCTCACTTTTAATATTTCTTTTATTTCAACACGGTATGGCCAACCTTCTTCATTTTCGGGTTTTGGTGTTATTACCCCTCTTATTTCTACTGGAACCATATCTGTGTCAGCGGTTTTAAGTTTTATTGCTTGTTCGTTTAGCTCATGCATTTTTTCGTCTATAATAACTGCATACATTTCACTATGCGTTTGTAAAACTGCTGCATCAGCATAATAAATAAACTCACCTTTTAACAGTGTTAAACCATCACTCTGTTTTTCTGTTCTTTCATCAATATCAGAAGAAATAGTTCCTTCCTCTTGCTTAGATTTGGCATCATTTTTACAGCTTATAAAAACTGTTAGGGTTAGTGCAATAAAAAATAATTTTTTCATTTTTGGTTTCATTTAATAAGATACTATGACTGCGTTTAGTACGATATACTTTAATTTTTTTATCCTACCGATCCTTCTAAACTTATTTCTAATAATTTTTGAGCCTCTACAGCAAACTCCATTGGTAGCTTGTTTAATACTTCCTTGCTAAAACCATTAACAATTAGTGCAATGGCTTTTTCGGTATCTATACCTCGTTGGTTGCAATAAAATATTTGATCTTCTCCAATTTTACTGGTAGTGGCTTCGTGTTCTATTTTGGCTGTTTTATTTTTAACTTCTATGTAAGGAAACGTATGTGCGCCACATTGGTTACCCATTAATAGGCTGTCACATTGCGAAAAATTTCTAGCATTCTCTGCGCGCGAATTTATTTGTACTAATCCACGATAACTGTTTTGGGATTTCCCTGCTGAAATACCTTTACTAATAATGGTTGACTTAGTGTTTTTGCCTAAGTGAATCATTTTGGTTCCTGTATCTGCTTGCTGATAATTGTTTGTCACTGCAATTGAATAAAACTCACCTACAGAGTTATCACCTTTTAAGACACATGAAGGGTATTTCCATGTAACTGCACTTCCAGTTTCTACCTGTGTCCAAGAAATTTTTGCATTGGTTTCGCACAAGCCTCTTTTGGTTACAAAATTGTAAACACCTCCTTTGCCTTCGGCATTTCCAGGATACCAGTTTTGAACGGTTGAGTATTTAATTTCGGCATCATCCAAAGCAATTAGTTCTACAACTGCAGCGTGTAATTGGTTTTCGTCCCTACTTGGAGCAGTACAACCCTCTAAATAACTAACGTAACTACCTTCATCGGCAATGACAAGAGTTCTTTCAAATTGTCCTGTTCCTGCTTGATTAATTCTAAAGTAGGTTGATAGTTCCATTGGACATCTAACTCCTTTTGGAATGTAGCAAAAACTACCATCACTGAATACAGCACTATTTAAAGCTGCATAGAAATTATCTTTTTGTGGTACTACAGTGCC
>TARA_R110002074_G_scaffold309994_3_pt1 | contig 25394 bp, 26 predicted proteins | sample TARA_R110002074 | Tara Oceans TARA_R110002074 (sample SAMEA4397215) | marine metagenome | biome: Polar Biome; feature: [MIX] marine epipelagic wind mixed layer (ENVO:01000061); material: water (ENVO:00002006), including particulate matter (ENVO:01000060) such as... | depth 10-100 m | reverse complement strand
GTTACAATACCCCCTTATATAGAAGAGATCACGAATAATGCTTAAAGATAATATCTTTAAAATGTTATGTAATATATGTAATAAAGAATTTACTCCTAAACACTTTAATAATAAAGTCTGTTCAGAAGATTGTAAAAAAGAATCTAGAAAAAGGACTCTAAAAAAATACAATGATGAAAACCAAAAAAGAAAAGATAATTCCTTAGAAATACAATTAGAAGGAGAGATTTTTAAAGACATAAAAGGTTACGAAGGTAATTATAAAATTAGTAATTTAGGAAGAGTTTATAGTAGAAAAAATCAAGGTATATTAAAACCTTCATTGACTAGCGGCTATTACACTGTTAAATTATGTAATAAAAAACATAAAACATTTAATATACATAGATTATTGGGGTTGCATTTTATAGATAATCCTAATAATTATCCTCAAGTGGATCATATTAACAGAATAAGAGACGATAATAGATTATGTAATTTAAGGTGGGTAACTTGTAAAGAAAATAATAAAAATAGAGATGTCGTAATAAATAGAAAAGGTTGTATTTGTAAAACTAACGATGAAATACAAGGTAAAATTTATGAAGGATGGAGAGTATATTATTACGAAAATGACACCAAGAAAACAAAGAGATTTAAAATAAAGGAAGAGGCGGAAGAATTTATGCACTCCAAAGTACGCGTCGGCTATGATAATTTGCGCTCTCCGGATTATCCTTAGTCAATCTCCCTTTTTTGTCTTTTATACCAGCAGAGCGAGCTAGATAATTTTTTCTTCTCTCCTCGTCATTATGATCTAATTTTTTCCATATTCCCGTGGCGTCACGGTAGTGGCTAAGCGAGCTGTCACCAAAATGAATAGTTCTCCCTTTTACAACTGTCATTAATTTTTTCCCCGGGCGGGTGCTCTTTTGATATCTGTATTTTCCAACTTTTATACCTTTATCCATTTTATTATATTATAAAAAAGAATGGTTAAAACTTTTCGAGACAAGTTTTATGAAAAACACAAGCTAGATAAAAAAGAAGGGCTCTCCCTTGCTAGAATTGCTCGTCTGTCAAAAACAGACCTTCCTCTCTTAAAACAGGTATATAACAGGGGTATAGGTGCTCATAAAACTAATCCCGGAAGTGTTCGAAATGTAAAAGGCGTAAAAGGTGGTTCGGGCGAGAAAATGTCTAAAGAAAGGTGGGCTTTTGGGCGTGTCTTTGGCTTCGTTATGAAAAACCCAAAACAAGTAGGGGACGGACAGCCGGATAATGATTTATTCATAAAAACAAAAAAGAAAAAGTAATAAAAATGGAAGAGCATTATCACTATACTTATTTTCTAGACGACCCTATTATAGTCTGGGAAAAGCCCAAGGGTTATAAAAATGTTACGACAACAGAGATAAAAGGCGTAAAGAGTAAAAAGGCTTAAAGAGAAAATATATAAAAAAAGAGACGATGGCGGGCTTCCATACGAAGACATTCCTCAAACACGACGATTATATGACCCCGAAACACGCTTGGGATAATATAAAACATATTATTCCAAAAGATAAAGTTATATGGGAGGCTTTTTACGGAGACGGTAAAAGCGGAAATCATCTCAGAGAATTAGGGTTTATGACATATCACGAGCCCATAGATTTTTTCGAAAATGACCAAGGAGACGTTATTGTTAGTAATCCTCCTTTTTCCAAATCTAAAGAAGTGTTAACGAGACTTGTAGAATTACAAAAACCATTTATCCTAATTCTTCCTTCCTCAAAAATCAATACTCAATATGTAAGAAATTTATTCAAAGACGAAAAAGATAAATTACAAATTGTTATCCCTAGAAAACGAATTCATTTTGAAAAACAAATTGACGGAGAAGTTCCAAAAAACTGGAAAAATGCTTGTAACTTTGACTGCTTCTATTACTGTTGGAAAATAGGTCTCGAGCGGGATATTACTTGGTTAGAATAAATTTTATTTTTCATAGAAAAAAAAATAAAAAAAGAAAGTAAATAACAATAAAATGTCAGGTGCTAGTGTTGTTCTTGTTAAAGATAGTGCGGGGACTGCTCTTACCCAACTTAAAGCGGATTCTTCGGGTCGCCTCGAAGTTCATAGTACACCCGCGACCGGTGTAACGGCGGATGTTGATATTGTAGCACAGAGCGTAGGGACTCTCGCCGTAGGAGATAGTACCGCTCAGTCTAGTCTCTCTTCTATTAGCGGTAAATTGCCCGCTACTCTTGGACAGGATGTAATGAATGATTCGTTATCCGTAGTAATTGCCTCAGATCAAAGTGCCGTAAGTGTTAGCGACAGTAGCGCACAGAGCACTCTCGCCTCGATTGACGGTAAAACGCCTTCTCTTGGACAGACAAGTATGTCTTCGTCTGTTCCGGTCACCATTGCCTCAGATCAGGGCTCTCTCGCTGTCACTGTCTCAGGTGGCGGTCTTACGACTACGAGCACGGCTGTTTTTTCGTCGCAGACGGTCTCGGGTTCGGGTAGTGCTTTAAGTACTTCTGTTGACCTTGGCGCGATTGATGCTTCTATTACAATCTCGGGAGTTTTTACGGACACCGCTGGGAGCGTCGAAGTTCTTGTCTCTTCGGATGATACTACATATTACGAATTAACTTCTGCTTTTGTCAATCTCGATTTTAGCACGGGTCAGTTCGGCGTTACTCTTCCTGGGCTTGGGGAGAAATATATTAAGCTCAAGGCGGTTAATAGCAGTGGTTCGTCTCAGACTATTACGGCTCGCATCGCTTACAAATCATAAATAAATATTTTTATTTTTCTGTAAATAAAAATGCCTACTCGTTACGAAGGAAAAAAATCAGAAGGATCTCACAAAATGAAAGACGGGTCAGTTATGAGCGGAAAAACTCATACAAAAGATTCAAAAGTTGTTAAGAAAGCGCCCTCGAAAAAACCTAAGATGGCAGAAGCAGATATAGACGGAGAAAAAATAAAATTCAAAGAAGGGGCTTTACATAAACAGTTGAAAACGCCCGAGGGGTATACATTCAAAAAAGCAGAGCTCGAAAAAATGAAAAAGGTGGAAAACGGAGATATGCTCGAATTTTTGGGAAAAAAGATAAAAATGACCCCGCTCCTTAAGAGGCGTGTAACTTTTGCTTTAGTCTTGATGAGAGGTAAAAAAAAATAACTAAATAAAAAAAATTTTTTTATTTATAATAAAAACAATGTCAGATGATACACTTATGAGAAAAGGCTCTCAGGTTTTATCGCTTGTTCCTCAAAACCAACAAGAATTTACAGCGGGACAGAAATGCGTTATTATAGTTCCTCCGGATATCGGTTACCTTAAGGGGAGATCTTCTTATCTTGTTGTAGATGTTCTTAACACCTCTCCCACATTCCAAAGATGGATGTTACCGGGTTCGGGTCAGTGTCTAATCTCGCAGCTCGATATTTTTGCCGGATCAGGAGCAGGCGGTCTCCTCCTTGAATCTTTACAGAATTATAACCAATGGGCGGCCTTCGAAGATCAGTATATCCATAACGACCAAACCGCGAGACACCCTAAAGAAGGACAGCGCACCCCTGCGGATCAATATACATGCACGGGGCTCGGTGGGGCTGGTCTTACGGCTGTTCTTCCTACGACTTCTAGCGCGGACGGCTCTAGCTCAATTAACGGACAGATCTCGCCCCTAGATACTTCAGGAAATCCTAAATATGTCTCTCGTAGATTATGCATTCCTCTTAAATGCGGTGTTTTTAGGTGGTGGGATTCGGAAAAGCTTACGCCTGTAATTGCTACCTCTGGTATTAGAATTGAAATTACCTTCGGTTCTAATGCTCAAGTCTGTCAAAATCTCGCCTCTCTCGCAGGGACGACTGTAACAAAATGCACGCGGATACCTCACGGCATTATAGCGGCTGCTGCTACTACTCTCGAGCTCACGGGCGTTAAATCTATAGAAGAATCGGGTCTCGCCGTCGGTAATGTTCTTGAAACGAGTACCCTCGTGGGTCTTGGTGCTATTACGGCTCTTGGTATTGCAGGAGGCTCGGGCGATGTCGAGGTCACCTTTACGACGGCTCATGCAGCGGGCGAGGCGGCGGCCAATCTTAAAGTTGTAAATCATAATGCGGTCTCTTATAAAGTTACTAAGTGCGAGCTTAGAGCTGTTCAAATTGTTCCTCCTGCCTCTCTCGCGCAGAAGGCGCTCTCGGGGATGAAATTCCAATATACTACATATAATCATTTTGTCGATACTGTTTTAACTAGCTCCCGTCGTCATGTTACGGAAATCCCTTCTGTAGCCTCTCGTGGTAAATCTATGATATCTCTCTTTTCGGATGTTAACGAAGAGGAGGAAACCATCTCCCCTAGTTATTATACGGGTATTGATCCTACACAGATGAGTATGAATAGCGTTCAGTATTTTCTTGCCAACAGGGCTTACCCGCTCAGGGCTTACGACCCTAGAATTAAAAGCGACAGATGTATTACCCAAAACGAGCTCGTCAAGGCCTTTAGTGGGTGCGATAAAGTTACGACCTCGCTTGGTAGTGCTGATTCTTTTGATCTCGATATCTATTCTCAGACTTTTGGGCTCGGTAGAGAGCTTGCCAGAGGTAGCGAGTTCTCATACGATTTACGAAGCGCAGAGCCTCAGCTCAGGCTCGGATTTAGTGCAGTTAGGACTACTAACACTAGAGTTAATACTTTTGTATTTTCAGATGTCGTTCTCTCTGTCGGTGCAGAAGGCTTACAAATAGAATTGTAAAATAGAAAATATTAAAATATTTTTAGAATATTTTAATATATACTAAAATAGAAATGACTAATAATGTACTTCTCGAATCTTTAAGCGTTAGAAAAGAATTACAACCGTCAGAGACTTTTAATACCCAAGACGAATACGTTTTAGGATACAGTTCTGTAACTTTTAACATTATAGCTACTAAAGCCATATGTTTTAGAGTTTATGCAGGGAGACATACAGATGCTAACCCCCCTGTAATTGTAAAAAAAACACTCAAACCTAATACGATTTACTCGAGGACAATAGGAGTAGTTGCTAATTATGTTTACATAACTATAGAAAATGAATCAGGTACAGAGACCCCGTTCGTTACTCTAGATAGTCAAGGACAGTATATTCGAGCCCCTAATTCATTAGTCAGACAACATGTAGAAGTAGATGCTACTAATAACATAAATCTAACCAAACAAGGGAGTGTTTATCATTTAGATCTGTCTAGAGGACTTTTACAAAATCAAGAGCCTGTCGATATTTACGGTACGGCGTCGGGGATGGGTAGTAACTTAAATACACTGTGGGAGGACACGACGAAGACCGTTTTCGATGGTCTTAGTATAGGAGTGTCGTGTCAGATACAAAGTGATAATATAAACGACACTTTGGGAGGCTCCGGGGGGGTCTGTGTCAAAGTAGTGGGACTAAAATCAGATTTTTCGAAGGCGGAAGAGACGGTGCAAATGAATGGACTTACTCCTGTGCCCTTAACAACAGAATTTTTGAGAGTAAATCAGGCGGTAGTAACGAATGCCGGGACAGGTCTTACAAATAAGGGTAACATAGAAATTAACCCCATATACGATACTTCGTTAATTTTGGAGCGTATAGCGGCGCTTCGAGGTAAGAGCGCTACTTTTCATTACTCCGTGCCTAAAAACGAAGAGCTAGTAGTAACTAATATAGAAATGAATACCGCGATACAAGACCCTGCAGAATTCGATTTAACGGTGCAGGATGTCTTAAATCCCGGTGTGTCGGGCGCTCCTATACTAAAAAAAAGTCTAAAGTTCGGAGGTATTACAAACGGAGCGGTTAATATAGACGTGCAAGAAAAATTTACAATGGGTCAAACCATTACATTAGACATAACTTCTAAGGCTACCCCCTTAGGTATAAACTCTGTATACGCTACATGTAACGGAGCTCGGATAAATACAATTTTATAAAATAATATATTAATATAAAATATGAGTAAGCAGAAAATTATACCGGGGACACCAAATTTACAGAATACGGCGTATTTTGATCTTAATAGGAATTTTTCCATTAAATCGGAAGATACTAGTACATGGGAATATCCTATAAATAACGGGATGAGACTACCGGCCGGTACAGGTGTAGAAATTATTAATACCCATCTAAATTATCCCGGGATTGTTGGAAGTGCTATAGAAATTTTAGACGATATCGAAGAGACATTGTCATACGGTTTTTATAATGTGCACGGGTCTTTTTTTACACTTACTCCGGCCAAATATGGAAATGACGAAACCCCGGACAAACCTGCGGACGCTATGACAAAAGGATTAGTTTTACACGATTGTCTAGCGCATAGAAATACGGAAAATCAAATACGAGCCCCGTTACTTAAAGTAGATACACCTACAACAGTAAATAACGATCCAAACATTAGGATCGAAGCAGTAAAAGCGGGAATAATAGATTTTGATCTAACGAATAATGTAGATAATCCTCAGACGGCGCTCTTATTTACGAATTTTTACTCAGACGCTATTTATGACGAATATTATACCTCCTTTACAGATTCTAACGGGGGAGATGCTTATACTCATTCATTTACGGACAGAGTTATCTCTGTAAATGTCGCAGATCCCGGAGTAAATTATGTAGTAGGTGATAAAGTAGTTTTTACAGGCGGGACGACGAGCACGAAAACCGCATTCGGATGGGTAACGAAAGTAGATGGCCTAGGAGGAGTTACGGCAGTAAAACTAGCTCAAATCGGAGAGGGTTATACAAGTGCGCCCGCTGTCTCTGTCGTTAGTACAGCACCAACAGCGGCAGGTGTTATTTTATCTTTTGTAATGGGCGGCGCATTCAGTACTACAACAAGCGGGAGTGGGACGGGTCAGATGGTCGGACAGGTCGGTAACCTCGGAGGAAGTACAATGGCGTGTATTTTAAAAAATGGACGTAATTATAGGTGTGGGGATAAATGCTTTATAAATGACGGAAGTTCGCCAGACTTGGGATTTTTTCCTCTTGAATATCCTACATGCATGAATACAACAGAAGCAGCCGTAGCAACGTTTAAGGTTGATTATACTACGGCTTTAGATATACCCTCGCCGGGTTATTTTACCGTAGCTAGCTCAGACGACACGACCTATTTTGAGAATGAGACAATATATTACAGAAATGCAAGCGCTACAACTAATAGAGGAACGCAGGTAACAGGCGCCCAAGATATATTATTTACAGCTAACGAAAATCCCGCCCTCCCAAACGAAAGATATATTATGGACGATGGTGCTACTACGAACGATATGTTTAATTTTCCTAATACCGGAGAATTTAGTGCAGCTCAGAATTGTAGATACCAAGTACAATTAAGACAATATGTTTTTCCCCCAAGTCAGATACAAGAATCGGGGGCGCAATACGGGACAACGCCCGGGGCAGACTATAAATGGATACCTCAGGTAACCTACCGCCCATCGCAATATGATGAACCATTTTTAAATACTACCCAAACAGAACCTATGTTTATACCGGTAATGGCGCCGGATCATACGGTAAATGCAATCGTTTATTTACCGGGCTGTAGAAATGATATCTCATGTATGAATGTACATACGGATTATATGTCTAGATCTAAAGGTAATGGCGCGAGAGCTACTTTTGGATGCCCTCCCGGGTCGCTTGGAATTATAGGAGGCTCTCCTACTAGTCAAGCTCTAGCAGATTTTTTTCCTTCTTTTCAGGTCAATTTTGATAAGGGTCTAGAACGAGGAGAAAATACAGGACAAACCTATGGCTTCCCGGAAACATTAGAAAGATATGCTATGAATTTAGGCGGAGGTGTAAAACTGGGGCTTAATGTAGGAATTCTCGAGACAGGTAACTATACTATTAACCCGGGAACTTATGCTCTAGCCCCTATTATCGGAGACGGTGGTAGCGGTGTAGGAGTAGGGTGTCAAGTAGATGCTACACTAGGCTTTGGTTTTACAAATGGAGCATTATTTTGTCTAACAGTGAGCACCGCCGGAACAGGTTATAGAGTAGGGGAGAGATATACTTTAGTGGGTGTAGATGGGAGCGTCATAGTAATTCTAAATATTCAAAACGACGGAATGATATCAAACGCTACTAATGCAAATATGAGAAATGCTCAGACTATTAGGACTAATGTTATAACTGGGGGAATTATGGATCCGTTAAGTAACAGTATGACAAAACCCGCTTTATTAAAAGGAAAAACAAATCGCCTTCCTGGAGATTGTACTAATTTTATAGGACGAGACCAAAGTACGCTACCCCGTTTTAATTTTAATCAGATGGGCGGAACAGGCTTTGATAGTATAGAAGGCTGTGGCGGAAGTAACGACCCTGTCGGATGTGTAGAATTTACGGCAGATGGATACTTAAAACCCTTTATCCAACAAACAACAATAAAAATACCTAGAGGGGTGTATGGAGTAAATCAATTAGGGACGCTAATAAGTGACCAATTAACGGCGACCACTTCGGACGATTATATCTCATCGGAAATCTCAAAACTAATACCTATAAATAATTATGAAATATCAAGTTTTACAGGAGTACAAAACTATGACGCGGGCAGAAAAATCTTTGTACCTATGTCTGTTTTTAATACTCTCATGCAATTGTATAGAGACGGAACAACTATACCGGCTATTTATAAGTGGGACAATTACCGCTTCAGTCATTACTACTCTTTTCCTAAGAATTTTTTTCCAAACGGAAAAAGCGTTACTCAGCAATATGCATCAGTAAGAGTGCAATCCTCAGGAGGAGAAAGAGCAAAATGGGTTAACTGTGACAATAGTATTATACCTCCTTATGAGGGTGGAAAATATGACCAAACAAGAAACGGAGTACTCGTAGGTAGTACAGACTTCCAACTTATCTATAACTCTTCGAAATCTATTTATGAACTGCAGTTTTTACATAGTGCTATTAGAAATCCTGTTTATGATAAATTCGGTAACCAATACCCCCAAGCTGGACAGGCGGGAGCTTTTCTTAAAAAATTATCTAATCAAGTAAATGTAAGAGGAACAACAAAACAATTTAGAGATTTTTTCGGAGGAGAAGACTGGCCGACACCGCAAAAATTAATAGAACGCTTCCAAAAACCTATAACTAGAGATACGGGTGTCATGATTTATAATTTTTCTTTTAAGAATGGTGTAGACAATGCTACCGCGAGATCTTATAGCGCCCCGGAGTATGCAAGATACGAGGACTTCTTTTCAGAAGGAGCTCAAGCTAAAAACGCGTGGAGTAAAACTCTTTGGAGTAGGTTAGGATTTAAATACGAACAGTTGAATACAGATGAGAATAGACCTCTCTGTCAATATCTATTTACAGACCCATCGAAAGCTGTTAATCTTTACGGTGTTACTACAGACCAAGCTTTAGATAATTCAGTAACGACTACGATATCGTCTCTTACTAATACTGTCATGTCAATTAATAATCAGAACAAAACACACCCAATAGCTCCTCCTCCTCCTAAACTAGGATCTAACCGCCTAGGAACAGACCCCGCACCCGCGAATCCCACGCCTACAGCGAACCAACAAGTTTATAATATGACAACTACGAATAACCCTTCGATGCCCGTATTTAGTACAGGTACTTTTAATGTCGGAAACCCTTATGGCCACGGCCCCCCTCAAGATTATCAAGCGGATGCCCCATTCGTTAACGCGTATAATCCGGCACAAACCCTTCCTGTTATTTATTCTTCGGGGCTTTACAATAGCGCGTTAACGAATTTTGTACAGTCAGACGGAAGCCCTCTCGCCGCGGATAATCTTCCATTACTTATCCAAGAAGGATATTTTTTAATTACTTCGGATATTATCGATAGTTATAAAGATAGCGTAAAGAAAAATGAAAACATCCCCGTGCTCGCAATCGTGCCCAAATCTAATCTCGCGTCGCAGGATTTTGTTACTACTGCTTTTACCAATATCTCTCATACAATAAGCCAAGAAAAAGTTATTAATAAAATTCTTGTAAAGGTATTAAACCCGGATCTTACTGCCCCTATACTTCGAGAAGACTCTTCCATTATGATGAAGATAACAATACCGGAAGAGCAGAATGTAGAAATATAAAAAAAATTTTTTATTACATTAATAAAAAAGATGACAGTAAGAGAGGCTTTAGAAAAAATGACCCTACCCCGTCTTAGAGCTATTGTAAAAAAATATGATGCGGATGTTATTATCTCAAAATATAGTAAAATGAAAAAAAAGGATCTCGTCGAAAGAATGCTAGAGAAAGATGTTATGAAAAAACTTAAAGGAGCGGAAGAGATCCAAGCCGCTCCTAAAAAACCAAGAATGAAAAAAGAAGAGATGAAGAAAAAAGAATAAGCAAAGATAATTAATAATACATGTTATTAATTATACTCTCAAAGCCTTTTTTATAGCCTACAGAGGAGATATACACTATTATAAAGCCTTATTTAGATATATAAAGGCATAATTAGATATATAAACACCTCCCTATATAATATAAAAATTTTTATATTAGATTATAGGGGTATTATATAACCAAAAGGGGTATTATATATACTACCTAGCCGTCATAATACTGTATATCTCCTCTGTAGGGGTTAAAAAAGGCTTGGAGAGTAAAAAGGCTTAAAGAGAAAGTATTATAAAAGAATGTCATTCGTCGGAGATTTAGACACGGATAATTTTGAGACGAATAAAAATGACTGGATAAGAATTCAAAAGTTTATACCAAAAAATAAAAAGATATGGTCACCGTTTTACTGCGACGGAAAACAGGGACAATATTTTAGAGAGATGGGCTATGATATTTACCACGAGGATAAAGATTTTTTTGAATACGAGCCGGAAGAATACGACTGCATTATAGACAACCCACCATTTAGTAAGAAGAGAGATATTCTAAAAAGATTAAAGAAATTAGATAAACCTTTTATTCTTATTCTTCCTGCTGTAGTATTAAGTTGTAAATATTTACTCGAAGATTTTGGACAACAGTTACAGATTATTATACCTACCCAAAGAATTAAATTTACACAGTTAGGAAAAGACAACTCTAATTATACCCCGCCCTTTGGGACTTACTACTATTGTTATAAAATGAATTTAGAAAAAGATCTAATTATTATACCTTAGATAATTAATAACCTATGTTATTAATTACTTACGAAAGATGTCTAGAAAGCTTCTAGTGTTGTTAGAGTAATTCGTAAATCTCTTAGTGTTACTATTAAAAACTGGTAACTGTATATTGTGCCGCTTATCGATAATCGTCTCACCAAAATTATACTGAGGATTGTCTCGCGCTATAACCTTACATAGTTTTTTAATTAAGATCTCGAAATTAGTCTGTGTCTCACGGGCTAGGTAGTTTCTATACACCATCTCGTCTTTTATTTTTCTATTAGAATGTTTTATCTCGTTATAGTCTGCTTCTAACAATTCGTATTGTGTTTTCATCTCGTCTGCGAATTGTCTAAATACCTCATCTTGGACACTCTCTATATTTTCTGGGAGAGATAACCTGCTTACGAATCCGGGATGTGTCATCTGGGGTTGTATAATTCTAACAACATCCGGGGCGTTAAAGCCCGGGGTTATCGTAGCTTCTACTTCTTCTGCTATTCTGTCTAAAATATCTTCGATCTCTGGCTCAACCATTTTAATATACAGAAAAATAAATTTTTTATTTACATTGTTTTGACGAGGGATTGAGTATCTAGTCTCTCGATGAGAGGCACGAAGGCGCGCTGGACATATGACACGCTACTAAAGTCTGTAGGAAGAAGAGCGTTACCTGTGTTAATACCGCTAGTAAGTCTAAGAGAATAATCTCTACCCTGGTAGTCTTCAAACATACCCGCAATATTAAAACTCTGATCCACGCCCAAGCCGAGCGGGCACTGAGAGAGATTTTTTCCGACGCCGTCTGTGGCGGCTGTGCCTCCTGTGCGGGTATCGAATTCTGCTTCCAAAGAGGCCTCGAGCTCTCGAAGCCCTATAGATGTGTGCGCCATCTCCCGACCACCAAATAGAGCACGCTCAAATATTTTCTGTAACTCCGAAATACCAATACCCGCGGTTTTATCAATAAGGGTATTAGAATTAAAACCGGCTGTACCTCTCTCTACAGCGCTTCTAAAGTTAGGCACGGCTTCGACTCTGTAAGCGAGTGGGAAGCGTAACGCATCTTTAAACTGCGTTACATGCTCAACACCGACGGGGAGCTTAAAATCCTGCTGGGATCTAAGGAAGTTATTTTCCTGGGTCTCCGTCTGATAAACAGAGACAAAAGATTTAACAGCGCTGACCTGCGGGTTTAAGACGCTGCTGTCTACAGACGAGACGACATCCGACATAAGAGAGAGACGAGACGGGAGACCGATCTGAGCAGGGTAAGAGCTTATCTCCTGGGGAGATAAGACTTCGTATTGACCTTCGAGCCTGAGATTTTTAAGGACATAGCGAGCGCCCACGGGAGAAGCCGTAGTCTGCCCTGTACCGATATCTCTATGATAAGAAGAAATGAAGGCGCTGTCTGGGGCGAGGTGTAGGGTAATAATCATACCGCCCATATGATCCTCGTCAAGCATTACACGCGACTGACTAAGAATAGGAGTTTTAAGTTTAAGAGAGAATGGTTTTCCGCCGCTAGAAGACAAAGTCATCCTGCGAGAGACGAATTCCGCATCTGAGCCCGAGGCGAGATTTTGGGCGTTAGAAGTTGTTAAATAATCTTCTTTATTTTTTACATAAGCCTCTCTAAGAGAGACATATTCCGGATATTGTAAAACCTGAGAGACCTCGACACGAGTCTTTTTTGACTGCATGACAACTTTAGAAATAGATCCCTCTACACCGCACCACTGCGGCATATTGGTACCCGTGGCTTTAGAGACGTTAGCGCCATTCGAATCGTTAATATTCACGGTACTAACTATAGCCGCGCCGGCGCTATCCTGGAGCACTAGGTCACCGGCTATTCTAAGAGAAGAGACATCAAGGGCGCGAGGCTGTTCCGGTACACTGAAAATAACAGTAGGCTGGCCGCCTGATGGGGAGAAGCCGGCCTGGGGAGCGTTAATAGGAGGGATTGAGAAATACTGTTTCCTGAGAGGCATCTTTTTTATAATAAATAAAAAATTTTTTTTTATTTACTTTTTACGATGAGGAGAATTCTTTATTGCTATTGCTATTTTATGTTTTTGTGTTAAAATATGTCTATTCCAATTATCTTTTCTAAAAACTCCACCGCACTCCGGGCATGTCATTTTTATTTTTCTTTTTTCTAGCATCTTTGCTTTATTTTTTTCTAGCCATTTGTCATTAGATTCTTTTACCTTTTCTTTATTTTTTTCTCTATATTCTTTTCTATACAATCTCGCCTTTTCTTTTTCCTCTTCGTCGTGTATTTTCTTAATAGCTTCTTTAGTAGCTACCGTTTTCATCTGTTCGAAGAGATCTTGCATCTCTGTTATGCCATCGTCTTGGGGGTATACATATAGCTCGCTCATTTTCTATAAGCCTTTCCATTAAGCCTTTTTCATAAGGTTCTTTTTTAGAAATTCGTTTGTATAAAAAGCCTGTAGCCACTCCGGGCATTTTCTAACTTTTGGAGGAAAAGGAGTTACGCTTTTAGGATTATGCATTTTTAATCTTTCTTCTTTATAGCTTTTGACCACAGACCGACGGATTTATGATGAGCCTTAATTTTAGCCATGTCGCCCGACTCTAAAAGGTCTTTTGCTTGGGTTTTTGTAAGCTTTGGGCGATCTCTAAGATTATCCATTTTTATTATTATAATAAAAATATTTTTTTAGAAAATCATTTTTACATGGTAACTACTTCCATCCCTTTTACGGTGCTTTGCACGACAGTTTGTCCCGAGACTTTGCATAAGAATTTAACTTCCATAGCTCCGTTCTGAGTTCCGTTATTAGCACTATGAGCTACAGGAGTTCTTTTATATCTGAATACAACAGGATAAGCGCCCTGTACCGTTCCTCCTCCGACTACAAGGGGGTTACCGTTCCTAAGAGAAATTCCTAGAGTGCTGTATGTCCCTTGGAGACCCGACCCAATAGTCGTAAGTCCGCTATCGATGTCATTCTGATCCGTATAATAGAATGCTCTTTCCATTCTGACCTCCTGTCCTACTGCTAGTTCCTGTAAATGGTGCTGCGATGCCTTACTCGAATAGAAAAAGGGAAATTGATCCTCGCCGTTTACGGTTACATTATACTCTTCTGACGCCGCTCCATCCGAAGCGAGACCAAGCATAAGAGAGCGGTTACGGCCGGGGAAGGTAGTCCCATCCAAAGTCACGCCCGTAAGCTGTTTAACCATCGTTATCTCGTGTACTTCAAGATCCGACAATCCGAGTCTGAGGTCTGCCTGCTGCTGCACGCCGGCGCCCGGGGCTGTTAGTGTCTTTTCGATAACTTTATAAACAGGATATTCGAGACGAAGTCCGCCCTCTTGGAGAGTGCTCTGTCTAATTTTTTCTAACATCTCCGTTGGTAAAATATGGTAGTCAACCTGAAGTTTAACATCATGGAAGGAAATAGTTCCGTCCGTGGCGCTCTGTATACCTGGATGAGCGACAGTAATATCATTTACGAAATGAGACGCGTCATGAAATTCGATATCGATATAAATTCTATACTGGTCAAAAAGAAAAACTGGGAAGTTCTGCGAGTTAATACATTCGAAAAGACGACCGAGACGGATTCCAATTTGATAATTATCCGCGGCGGCTGTAGTTATAGACTGGTTTCTAATCACAGCGCCGGCATAGTTAGCAGGAGCTCCAAAATAAGTTCCTGATTTGTCACTCATTACAATCTGACCCGTGCTAGCGGATTCAAGAGCACCGACCCCCGAGGCGCTAGTCTGAGAGGGCTCACTTGTAAAATCACACCCCCAATATCTAGAATGGAAGCGAGAGAGTTCCGAGCGGTCGCGGGTGCTTACAAAATCATGAAATTTTACCTTATCGAAGTCGCGAGTTTCTTCTACAATCTGATCACCTACACTTAGGCGAGCCGTTTTAATTCCTGCGAGACCACCCGCCATAAGCGAGGCTCTAATAGCGTTACCACCCGCAGAGCTCTGGAGTTTGAAAAGGAGAAGAGAATCTCTACCTAAAACCGAGGTAGGCTCGAGCCTAAAGCGGTAGTTAAAAGCGCTACTGTTAAGAGGGTCTATGGTGTCCGAGCGCACATCCATCCGCGTAGGAGCATCGACGACCGTATAGTCCATTAGGTCATTAATATCGTCTGGGGTACTGTATAGATCCATTTTTTATAATAAAATAAAAAACTTTTTTTTATTTTACTTTTTCTTATCGAATATGTTTTCTACATTCTTCTTCTTTTCATTCTTTACCTTTAGATGAGGTATCTCTTTAGAATACATTTTCAACTCTTCGAAGGTTACCTTCTTATCTTTTTTAGGAGGCATTTTTATAATACAGAAAAAAATTATTATTCATCTCCTTCTAGAATTGTAAAGTTTACAATACTCTGTTTTATCTCCGTAGCGGGTTCGTCGCTTTCCATCCTAAAAATTCTAACCGAGAGCTGGTTAGTTACTATTTTGTTATTCTTAAGATTTACGACAATCATTTTAGGGGGTTCGTAAAGTCCACCAATTAGTAATGCATCCGAAGCCTGGGCGAGAGAAGAGGCGTAACTCTCAAAAGGTAGGGGTACATTTGCTAGAATATTTTTAACCATTCCTTTCTTAATTCTTCCTGTTCCTAAAATATTGTTACTTCTTTTATTTTTGTAATTTGTTAGCGGTAATTCTTCGATTACAATATAATAACTTGCATGACCCCAATGGAGACCAACGCTAGATATTGACATCGTTACAGGGTTTAGAGTATCCGAAGAAGGCATAATAGTTCTATTACCTTCGTAGCCTAAAATTTGTCCTAATTCCTGCGAGACTGTTATCTGTAAATCCTGAATCATCACGGGTTTTTTCTTACCTGAGTCTTCTGTTCCGCTATTGACCTCAAAAGGAAGAATATAAGGATCGTCTAAAAACTCGCCTATAACTTGAGCGCTCATAAACGGCCTAAACGGGATCTGTAGGTCTTGCGTGCTTAAGTTGGTTACGGGCTCGCCTTTAAACCATGTACTATCGTTAAAGAATACGACATCATTTATACTATCGTAAATAGATATAAACGCTCCTCCGTTATCTTGATAATATCCGACTTCGAAAAATACAGCATGTTCAAAGCCGGTTATGCCGTCATTTTTATAAGTTCTTATAGCTATATGCAGTCTCTCGTCTAACGCGGGTATGTCTATGCTCTCTAATAACATCATCTCATCGATATCTATATCTTGCGAGGTGCTTGTCTGTCCTATCCATCCCTCTAACGCATCCACCGCCCCATAAATATTAATAGCCTGAGGGTAGGGCGTCATTCCACTACTCCCTGAGACTTCTACTCCCAAAAAACAGGCGGGGATCATAGCAGCTCCGGAGGTCGCATTGCCTAGTAGCGTTAAGCTCTCTGCTATTATAGTTGTAGCTACTTGCCCAACAACACAAGTAGCGCCGCCGGAAAAAGTAGTCCCCATAGATCTAGGATTAGGATCCGGGTCTCTGTTACTTACGAGAGCATCCGGGGGCTGTAAAATTCCTACCATATCTCCTCCGTCGCATACTTTTTGCGCTGAGACACTAATAGAGCCTACACCTACCGCCGCAGAGTCTTGCATATCTGTTATATCTCCGGGTTCGTAATCTTGACCGGGGGAAAATATTAACGATGCCGCTATCTCTGTTGCGGTTATCTCTCCTGCCGCGTTTGATGTAACTACGATCTGTAAGCCTGATCCTGCTCCCGTACTAACATTCTGTATTAAGGTAATGGGAGCCCCTGCCGCTAGCCCTGTTATAGTGGCCGAGCCAGTATAGACATAGCGCGATGTCATCCCCGTTATACTAGCTGTTCCGATTTGAGGATAAACATAAGCGATATTCCCCGCGCCGTTATTGATTGAGACTTTAAAATCTGCCCCATAATTAGTAGCCGCAGGTTTTACCGCTATCACATCCGGATTAAAGGGTAACATAGTTATGTCTGTCTGCCCAGCAGCACACACAGGGAGATTAGGATCGAATTGAAAAGAGTTTTCCCAATTTACTGTCATAATTCTAGGGCGCGCCGCCCCGGTTGTAGCAGATTGAGCTGTGGGTTTTGGTAACGCAGCATAGTCCGTATTGTAAAGACCCATAAAGACAGAGCCCGTATTGCTATCTCCGTCGCATACGAATTCGATTTGGGCTTTTTTATCTTCTACGGTATCTTTTGTTTGATAATGAAAAAGAGGTTTGTTCCCTAGACCATAGTTATCGAAGATCATCGTATCGATGGGTAAAAGGTTAGATGATTTTGTATAGCCGTTTGCGCCTATTGATCCGTTAAATACGTCTGTCACATCTAGCGCGACACTTTCCGGTCTTACGACATCTTGTCTAAACGAGAGATTAATTATAAGCTCTCCGTCATCCAAAGACGAGGCAGGATCATAACTATAATAATACCGCATTCTCCCGTCTGTATCCAAAGGAGGGGGGATCGCTCCTCCGCTATCCGCTCTACACATTTTAGTAATTGCATCTCTCAAGAGTTTTTGCATTTCTGCAGTTGTATATTTTCCTGCTGCTATTGTTTCTGTAAAAGTAATTGTATCTTTATTGGATATAACTGCGCCCGCATCATCGACGACATCTGTAGGCACACAACTAACTAAGCCATTTGACCCTGTAGGTACAGATATAGTTAGCGTAGCATCGCTACCCAAGAAGAGACCGTTTTCTCTATACATCGCACTAAAGTTTAAATAGGCCTTGCTATCCGGGGCTATTTCGATCTGTTCACCAAAATAAGCCGTATACTGATAACCGTTATCTTCATCGCTTACTAGGTTAAAGTTCATTTTTATTATAAATAATAAAAATATTTTTTAAGTTTATTGCAGCATACTCTTAATATCGAAGCCCGTACTCGCTACGCCTGTTGCGACAGGGGCGTCCATCGCCGCTTTATTAGCTTTGTCTACTACATCGCTTTCTTTCTTTTCTCCTTGACTTCCCATAACTGCGCTTCCTATCATTTGCGCTGCCATAGCGATATCTCCAATTATAGGTATAGAATCGAGAAAACCTAATCCTACGTCACCTAAAACATCGCCTACAACAGAGCCGGCTCCCTTAGCGGCTATTTTCCCCACCGTTTTTCCTGCATCCCCGCCCATATCTGCGAGAGAGCTTTCCGGGGCTGCTTTTTCGAGAGCTGTTCCTCCTTTTGCGAGAGCATTAGGTCTTAATATGTTACTTCCGGGAGCTTCCGCTCCAAGAAGTCCCTCACCGCCTTCGAGAGGGGCTTCTGTTCTCTGGGCTGCGCCTATATCTTGGGAAGCTATTCTTCTTGCCGCCCCGGGTGCATCATGAATTCCTTCTACATCTCCGGCTGTTTCGCCTAAATCGAATAATGGTTTTTTTCCTGCTGTCGCGGCTGCTTCTACTGTTCCGCTTGCCGCTGGTTCTGCTGCTCCTCCTGCCGCGGGTGTTTCTGCTGCTGCTCCTGCATCACGAGCAGGGGCTTCGGGTATATTGCCACCTCTGTCACGAGTAGCGGCTTCCGCATCAATTTTCTGCATGACACTGGCGGCCGTTCCTGGTTTAGGTATTCCTTCGAATTGAGCATCATCGGCTAGGTTAACAAGTTTTCCTCCATCACCATCGGGCACATCGCCCGTTAAATCTCCGGATTTTCCTGCATAATCTCCAAGGTCAGGCGCTTCACTGTCGTCAATTTTTACTCCTCCTCCCGTGTCGGGTATGCCTGTTTTTAAAGCTTCTCCGGTTCTAGGGGTCTCGATATCTCCCGTTTTTACATCGTCTCCTGGTTTTTGAGTTATCGTAGGGGCGTCGGTCGGATCTGCGGGGGTGTCTTTCGCCGTTCCCGGTTTATCTAAATCAGGAGCTTCCGGGGCTTTCGCTCTTTTCATCAAAGTTGCATGGAGTCTTTTTCCGTGTTTAACTAACGCGCCTAGGCCTCCGGCCGCCGCTGCTCCTGTCTGGAGTTTATTTTCGATATCTTCGTAGTGTCTAGCTATCTGTCCTAAATAATCATTTTTCTTCGTCTCTGCTCTTATGTAAGCATTTTGCTGTACCGCATCAGTATTCGCCTGCGCTTGGTCTCGAGCTTCATCGAATTGAGACTGCATTCCTCTAAGATGGTCAAGATAAGACATTTTTATAAACTAATAATAAAAATATTTTTCTATTTTTCCTCGCTTTCATTATCTTCGTCGTCGCTATCTTTCCATATTATCTCTTCATGACTACGCATTGCTAGCATATCGGCTATATTTAGGAAAAGAAAATCGTATTTAGTTTTTCTTGCTTTTTTGTATAATTCTATAAACTCTTTTTCACTTCCCCCAAAAAACGAATACGCGTCCGCTATCTTCTTTAATTCTGGTTCTGGAAATTTTCCCATAATATACAGCGCGCTCATATTGTTACGGAGAATAGGAGTAAAATATTTAAAATACTGCGAGACAATACATAAAGACAGCTTCCCCTCACCGCTTTCCTCGTTCCCTATATGTCTATATTTTGTCGCGAGGCTCGTTATATAATCTACTTTTCCATTTTTCTTCTGGGTCATAGCGCCTATAACATCGTCTAAAACTATTACATATTTATTTTCTGTTACATCATCCTCTATCATCTCTACAAGTTCTTTTAATAATGCTTCGCTATATTCATCGAATACAAAATCGAATTCTTCTATAAGGTGTTTATTTTGCGGGTCGTTCCTTGCTGTCGGAGATATCAAAATCTTTACTTGAAAATCGTCGGCGTAAAAACGATTAGATAAAAACAGACTGTTTACTAAAAGAGTTTTACCTGCTTTAACACGGCCTAAAACTCCTATAAGGAAGGGCACTTGGGCGAGGGGTTTTTTCTCTATAACATTCATTTTGTCGCCTTCTATCTTGAGAGGGTAAATTTTCAGATCTCTACTCATTTTATTATATATTAGTTTTCTTCTTTTAATTTTTTCTCAGCTTCTAATAGCTTTCTTTGGCTAGCTCTCAATTTTTCGTTTACTTTATGTATATCCCCTAGGTCATCTTCGGTAATAGTATCAAGAGCGTTTGAGACGAGTTTAAACTGGGCTTCGCTCTCGCATTTTTCTAGAAGAGTTACTCTTCTCGTTTTCCAAGCTTCTAGACGCTGTTCTTTTACTCTATTAGCCTTCGCTGCTTTTTCTTTTTCTTTAATTGTATGTAAAACCTCTTGCTCGCTTAGTTTCTTCTTCTTTTCTTGCTTCTGTTCTTTCCTCTGTTGTTTCTGTTCTTTTTGTCCTTCTCTATCTAGTTTCTCTTGTTTCTTTTTACGGGCTTTTTCCCTTCCCGCAGCGAGGGCTGCGAGCTGTTTTTCCGTTAGCTTCCTTTTTGGTTTTACGGGCTTCTCGAAAATCTTTTCTTCTTTATCAGACATTTTATTATTTATATAAATAATATTTTTTTTTATTTATATTAAAATGGATATTGATAAACTTGTTAATGAATATATCTCTAAGAATGGCAGTAGCTCTAAATCAACGGCTACCACGGCTCGTAACAGCTTTAAGAGATTAGAAAAAGTTTTAGACATAAGTATAGGAGATATGACAATAGAGGATTTTGAAGACCATTCAGAAATACTCGATAAACTACTCGAGAGGTATAGTAATAATACGACCATTCAGACATTACTTTTTATTAAGTTTTTATTACGACAATTAGACGCTCCGGAGAGCCTTATCGAAGAATATCATGAATACCTTTTAGAATTAGTTGCAGATCGTAACGAGCAGGAAAATTCACAAAAAAAGACACCCGCAGAGGAAGCACTAGGCGATAATTTTGACTATATCAAAATGCAGGAAAAATTTAAGGAAGAAGTAGCAGAGATGCCTAACGATCCTTCCTTCTCAATGTCTCGCGCTATGCTCATGTTAGGGCTGTTTCTTTTACAGCCCCCAACGCGTATAGGTAACTATCTAGATATGGTTATCAGGAAGCCCGGGCAGAGACTTAAGAAAAACACTAATTATTTAATAGTGTCGCCGGATGGAGATTATAAATTCGTTTTCCAAAATTACAAGACTTCGAAAAATCTTGGTAAAATCGAGTTACCTGTAAAAAATGAGACTCTTAAAAAACTTATCGATATGTATCTCGAAAAACACCCGGATTATAAGAAAAACAAAGTTTCGGAGTTTATTGTCAATCCTAACGGGGCTAGCGTTTCTCAGTCTAATTTTACGCAGATTCTAAAATCTATCACGAAGAAGATTTACGGAGTTCCCGGTTCTACGAATTTATTCCGTCACTCTTTCCTATCATGGTTTCTTTCTCAAAATCCTACAATCGAGGAAAAGAAAAAGATCACACGCATAATAGGTCAGAATTTACACGCCTCGAGGGCGGAAAAATATCAAAGACACGACAGCGACAAGAGTTCTATTCTTCCTCAATATGATGATATTTAATCTCGATAACATTATCGCTTAGGTTTTCTATCTTGGTTCTCTTTCTATATTTTATTCTATTCTGTTCGTTAATCTTGGCCTTGTTTCTTTCATAATAGGCTTTTCTTTGGGCTGTAGCCCATTCTGGTTTATATCTGTATTTTCTTTTTCCGTCTTCAAAATACGGTATACACTTATGAAGGCCTCTATAAGCTCTCGTTCCATAGTCGTCGCCGCGGGCTTTTGCTTCGTTCATAATGCGTTGTTCTCTGTTACCTTGTTCTATCTGTTTCCTTATCTGTTCTATCCAATTAGACATTTTAATACTTAAAGCTTTAAGGCATATAGATTTTTAAGAGGGCTTCAAGGTGCTGTATTTTCTTCTCTAATTTACCTATGATCTCTTCTTTTTCATCGACTTCCATTTTAATATGTTCTTCTTTATGAGTAGGGCTATTCTCTAAAATATCCATCATTTTATTATACCCTGTTTCGAGTTTTTCTTGTCTTAGTAACTTGGGGTTTTCTTTTTCACACATTCCAATATTCCATCTATTCCATATCTTTTCTATAGTAGCTTTTTGAGTATCACTCCAATATCCACTCTCAACATACTTTTGCATGCTTTCGAGGAAGGTATAATCGAATTTATCGTTGCCCTTTAGATGCTTTAGACAGTGTTGTAATTTCTCTTCCGGAGTAAAAATCTCGTCTGCGTTCATATATCTAATGTCCATTTTAGATATACTAAAATATAAAAAAAAAACTTTTTTTTTATTTTATCCCACAAAATTTTTAGATTTTATTCCAACATATACATTTCTCCACATTTTACCATTTATCTTTTTGTTAGTATTTAAGAATATTCTATCCTTTGGTAAATGGGTATTTAGTTCATTTATAAACTGCATCCTAGGAGGCATATTTTTATAACCGTTATCGCTATAGTAACTTCTTGCGAGTTTATACATAGACATAATATTCATAACATATTTATCGTTGTTGTCATTTACGGTATCTATATCTTCTAGAATATCTATACATTCTTCTACAAAATCTTTAACATGGTCTTGTTCTTCTCTAGCTTCTTCGTTAGAGAGTTTAAATTCTTCGCACATCTCGAATTTATCCGTATAATGATCTAACATAATCCACATCCAAGCGCACTTTATTTTGTTTTCCGGGTCAGAGGCTATAGCGGGTTTTAGTTTATCATTACGCATTTTTATCGTATCTGTTACATCTTCTTTTTTATCTGCTATAAATTGTTTAGTCCATTCTATTCTTACAACACTCTTTTTTAAAGCCTCGTCAAAGTTATCGAGACCAATATCAAAATTACTTCCTGCGATTTCTCCAACAAATTTAGGCACTTCGAAAATGGGTTTTGCGTAAAGGTCTCTTACGGGTATAGCTTCTCCTCCTCGTAGTAATTTTACATTAGCAGCACTCAAATGAGAGCCTTGGGGCGGTTCTCCCATAGCTACTAATTTTTTTGTCATATTAGCGTATAGAGTAGGCGTAGCCCCTTCTCCGGAGATATTCTCTTTACCTTCTACTAATACCATTGTAGGATCTGCTTTTCCATAATAAACATCGTGCTGTAAAGTATATCTCATTAAGTCGTCTACAACACCCTTACCGTTATCTCCTACTTTTCCAACATTGATAAAAAATAGTTTCATCGGGTTAGTTCCGCTTAGACAATAGGCTTTTGCTTCAATCATATTGTTGTAGGTCTCTTGGCTATCAAAGCACGGTCTTAGATTATTATGTAAATAGTCTATCTCTGTTTCTACAAAGTCTTTTCTAATAAAGTTATAGCTTACGTGTTGCGTAATGTATTTTTCTTTATCATGAGGAAAAAACCAAAAATAATCGCAGTCTCTTAATGTCTTCGTGTTTATAAATCCATTCTTAAAACAAAATCTATTCCTATCCTGGTCAAAAAGAGAATCCTTAAATTTATCGTCTAGAAAATACGCCCAAATATCAGAGAGTAATTTTTTACAGTAACTATTCGATTCTTTTAGTTTTGCTTGTATTTTTCCCATATCTTCAGATTGCTCATAAAGGAGGTCTAACTCATCTATATGGATATGCAGCGCTTCGTCTATAGCTGTTCTTTTTACTATTTTATCATCTCTCTTTAGGTCTATCTGTTTGTTCTTTTTATTCCAAGCGACTTCATAATCTTTCTCTTGTAATTTTTCTTCGTGCGTTAATTTTTGCATATCTATAAAGTATTGTAACTTCCCGTAAATAGAGGCTACTTTATGCAGGTTAACAATAAGTTCAGGAAAATTATTTTTCTTTGTTTTCTTCCAAATTCCATTTTTACAGCTATACCAATATTCGTCATTATAATAATAATCTTTTTGAAAATATTTATACACGACTTCGTTTAGTTTTCTATCAGAAGTATCCTCCAAAAGTTCGTCTAATTCTTCGTGGTTTCTTAGATCTACGTTTCTTTTCTTTAACCATTGCATAAGCCCGCAGTAAGAATTATCCTGCTCGTCTCCTGTATCTGTTCCGCTATCGGGTAATGTTCCTGGATTTTCTGGAAAATATTGAGAGATATCCTTGTTTACATAAGCGCCTTTTTTATCTTGGGTCTGGTAATACATTCCTCCTTTATCATATTTATATACCCTAATAACGATATCACCGGTTAGAAGAAAAAACCAACAGTTACAATTTTCATATTCATCGTAATATTTTTTACATTCTTCTATAGCTAGTTTTCCCGGTGTTATGTTTAATACTATTTTTCCTAACCTGCTTTCTACTGTCTCTTTTGGAAAATTATAACCGCAGTCATAACAGGTTATACCATCACTATATTCCTTACATTCTGGGCAGGGGATATCATAGCCTTCCTCAGGTTGCGGTTGTTGGAAGTCGCTATTATCAGGGGCATCGAGGGTTATTCTCTCTTCTTCTGTCATAACATATTCATCGTTAGAATCATCCATCTTTTATAATATCATCTCTTTATACAAAAATCGTATACCTTTTTTGGGTTTGTGTCTACTTTTGTGTCTAACCTGTATTTTTTTTTTAAGGGGGCTTCCCCCTGTCTTCTTTACTATACTCTCTTTTTATACTATAAATTATACAAATATACAAAATATTATAATAAAAGTAATATACTATAGAAATACCATAAAAAATAGTGCTCTATATAGAATCAAAGGTTTGAAGCTTTTTTTTTGTTTTGTGTCCATCTCGTATATAGTAATATGAATAGGGGGAAAATAGCGATGTAAAACTGTTTAAGGAAAAACCCCTTTAAAGAAGGTATAGTATGAATTCTTCTAAAGATTATACAAAAGCAGGGGCTTACAAAATCGGAAAAAACGACATTGAGATTTTTGAGGAAAAATATTCTATGTATGGTATTAGCCGTTTTACGAAAAGAGATTGGATTCTGTATTATAAAATTTACCATAATACAACTCCGGAGCAGGTAAAAGAAGACTGTAAACAGTATGTTACTAGAAAAATAATTTATTAGGTAAAAGGCTTAAAGACAATGTATTAATAAATATGAGTAAATATTTATTACAGCGTTATCACCGCCCTTTATGGGCTGGCATAGCTATGGCTTCGAGCCGCACTAAAAACTTTGTAGATCTTCGTTATATTGATAGAGTAGAAGATCGGGGGGTTATAACGGCTTATATTAAGCCTTCGGGGCAGTTTAAAGACAGAGACCCACGATTGAGCATAACTAGACTAAATGGAAAATTTTTACTACTTTTTAGCTACAGAAATGGAGGTACTTGGGTTCAAGAAAGACTCGGATCTTATTAC
>TARA_R110002074_G_scaffold4976_6_pt1 | contig 25735 bp, 12 predicted proteins | sample TARA_R110002074 | Tara Oceans TARA_R110002074 (sample SAMEA4397215) | marine metagenome | biome: Polar Biome; feature: [MIX] marine epipelagic wind mixed layer (ENVO:01000061); material: water (ENVO:00002006), including particulate matter (ENVO:01000060) such as... | depth 10-100 m | reverse complement strand
AGTGGCATACTTGCGAAAACTTGGTTTAAAACAATTTCAGTAGAGAACACAGTGCAACCGAAAGCTAAGAATGTCTTGTTTGCGTCTACTATAGCTGTACTTTGTTGTAGGTCCATTGGTTGGTACATGTTAATTCTAAATGCTCTGCTATCTGCTGTCTCTGTGCTTCCGCTAGCATTTGTTTGTACCAGTATACTAATATTTTCTGTATAGTCTGTCGGTACTAATTCTTCGCCCCAGCCTTCTAGTGCAGTTTGTTGGAATACGTTTCCGTTATAGTCGTATTCTAATGCAGCATTAGATGTTGTGAACAAACTGTAATCTACATCTGCACCAAATACAGTTGAGAATGTTCCGCCACTTAGTATTGTATCACCTGCCCAAGTTCTAGTACTATGATCTTCATACTTCATAGTAATTTCACTGTTTCTACTTTGCTCTTCGATCTCTATAGTTGTTGCTTCGCTGTGTGTATTACTGTCTATACTGCTTAGTAGTTTTGTATGGAAAGGCTTTACACTATTAACAAACTCTTCGATTGGATCGATTGTGTACGGATTATATGTTTTCTTATTCAATAGCAATGGGTGTTTTATTGCAAGATGTGTGTAAGTTGTTTTAAATGCAAAGTCATCTGCTGTGTTTTGCAATAGTGCAGTGAATAACATTTTAAACCATAATTTGTTGTACTTAACTTGATGCTTACCAATGAATATTTTTGTTCTAATTAAATCAAACAATTTGCTAAGAACAATTTCACTACTGCTATCAAAAGGAGTTACATCAAATCCTTGTGCGTCATATCCGTGTCCAAACTTAGGATTGAGCCACAGTTCTTCACTAAGTTCTAGTGTTGCTTTTTCTTTGAATACTAGCTTATCAGTACCTCCGGTGAAATGATACATTTCACTTCGAGCTATTCCTAATAAACTAGATGTATCTTTAACCAATACATAACTTCCTTCTGCTGGATCACCGGCGTCTAAATATGCTTGTTTTGTTTCATATACTACGTCAGCTACAGTATTAGGGTTAAATCTAAATGTAACATTATTATTATCATCTCGTTCTACTAGGTGCCAATCTTTAAAAGCTACATAATCACTTACTTTATAATTTACAGTACCTTCAACAAATTCATGACTGAAAGCAGTCTCCCAATTATTCATTTCATCTATAACGTTTACTTCTCTTAACAACGAGTTTACAGTATAAACAAAGTTTTGTCTAGCCTCTTCTAGCTCTCTATACAAACTTTGTCTTGGTCTAACCTGATGTCCGTATCTATTAAATTTATGTAGCTTTAAGTTAGGAACAGGTTGATCTCTTCTTATGATAATATCATTAGCTTCTGTACTATTATCTTCTTCAAAATCGTAAATTCTATTCCAATGTGATGTATCACTGTCAGTACTAGGTTGATTATTAAGATTGCTGTTAACTCTACTGATATAGTAGTTAGCGCCGTCTATAACTACTTGGTCAGCAGAATATGATGTGTTAGATGCCCATGTTGTAAATGATTTTATAATACTGTGTTTATTAAATCCACACAAGCTATCACGTACTTTAATATGCAAGTACTCAGGAATAATACTTTGCGGGTCTGCTTCTGCAAGCATTAACCAATCTTGCATCGAAAGTCCTAATCCATCTCTTTTCATATCCAACTGAACTACACTGTTTTTTGTTACCAAAGACTCGATACCTGATAACAGTAGTTGATTTCCGCCCGCCTGTGATGCCCAACGTAGTCCGTTAGAACCTGGGTCAGTAAGTAATTGGCTTAACTGTAGTACATTATATCGTCTGACACCACTAAAGTTAGTTTTATTTTTAACCCAGAAGTAATATGATGTGTCAGTCTGTTTTGTACGGTTATTGTAGTATGCTTCTTCAGTCCAGTTATAAACTTCTTCACCATTTATAATAGTAAAGTATACTTCGCCACTGGCTACATTGCCATCTACCACTGTTGCTCTATCGACCAACGCACTCCATGATTCTGGAAGTACAGGAGATCTTGTCCACTCGTATACGTCAATGCTCGCACCATCAAATAATCTTGCCCAATTATTCTGCATATAATCTATACTACCTTGCTCGTAGTCTAAATAAACTGCTTGACTTAAATCCCACCAACGTTTTCCAATATAATTCCTATCCCACGAATCAGGATTATCTATTGCTCCGTCTAGTGTATTATAGTTATAGTTTGCAACATCGTTTGTTAGTTTAATATCTATCTCATTGTCAATGAATCCGAACACAATACCTTTAGCTGGATCCCATGTTTCTAAGCCAGCAATAGTTGTTTGCTTGACTGCATCATATATTTTAACACTGTTAATCAAATCGTTTCTAGCTTGTACATTACCACTACGAACTATTTGCCACTCGCCAACGTTTCCGGTACTGTCGTTCCATGTACCTACCCATTTGTATACTTGGCTAACTGCACTGCCGTCATCATCTACAAATGTATAAATTGGATTAAGTGCATTATCTTGCCTAATACTTGCAAAATTATATTTGTAAACTCCATTTACTTTTGTTTGTCTGTCGGCTTCCATAGCAGTGTATGTGCTAAATCTCATTTTTCTCAATGGATAAATGTTACCAGCATCACCTTCAGTTTCAATGTATTCATCAATATAAAATCTTGCTATATTATTTGTATCTACTCTTGTAACTTGATGTATTCCATCAATGCTAGGAATTGAATTACTGCCGTTAATGAATACATAATCTCCAACTTCTAAGTTGTGTGCTTGTACATTTCCGGTTTGTCTAACAACATCAATTTGTGCTTCATCACTACTTACAATACCAGTACATACTTTGTTAGTGAACATACCAAAATCCATTGTTTGGTATACTTCGTAACCTAAGTTGTAGTTTCCAAATTCACTATTATCTGCAACCCAAATACTAAACAAGTTAGGATCATTATTCATTTCAACAAAAACTTGATTTCCGTCACTGCCAACAATAGCATTAAACACATTACTTACTGGGCCTTCTGTAGCACTGTAAGTTTGTGCTGTTAAACCTATTGTTATATTCGCAGTACCAGCTCCAATTACTAGCGTTGAGTTTGTACTTGAAATGTGTACTTTGTTTTGACTATTTGTAGCTACCACACCGTTAATTGTTGCTAGGTTAATGCTTTCTAAGATATCAGTAATACCAAGTGTTGCACTAGTTGTTGTTGTAGTTGTACTAGCTGGTGATATACCACTGTTTAATCCTATAACACTGTTAGCAGTGCCAGGGCCAACATACAAATTACTATTATTACTTTGTAATCTAATTAAGTTTCCTAATGTACTAGCTGTAATACCTGTTATTCCTGCTTGGTTAATTTGATCAATCACTTGCTGTTGAGTTAGGTTGGGATATGTTAAAACATCAGAACTAGTAGATGATATTGTTTCAGTTGCAGTGTTGAATCCTACAGTAGCATTCATTGTTGCACTACTAATAGATAATGAAAAGCTAGTTGAAGTATCATTTGTAGTTTTAGTAATTGTCAGTTGACTATTTGCACTTTGTCCAGCTGTTACTAGAGCAATGCCTGCAGCGTTAATCTTAATTATAATATCAGCTAACGAATATGTTTTAAAACCAGATGTTGATTCTGATGCAACTTGTGTATTAACATCAAATACTATTGTAGCATTTGCAGCATTTTTTAAATATGTCGCAATATCATCTGTATATGTGCCTAGATTTAGTCTTCCTCGACAAGTGTCTAGCTGAGCAGAACTAATTGTTTCTGTGCCATCACCAACATTTTGTCCAATAAAATTTGTCCCCAGTAAGTTGTTTATTAAAATGCAGTCTTGGTCTAGCATGAACTGTGCGGCTGTAAGTGTACTACCACCTAAAGCTATAAGTGTTTTAAGATGATCAATATTAAGTCCTGCATTGTTTCCAAAGTAAGTTTGTATCCACTGTGTCCATGCTGTAGAAGTATTAGCTGCGATATACGCCACTCTTAATTGTTCAATCCTTCCAATTCTTTGTGATGCTATTGATGCAATACTACCTTGATTTTGTACCCAGCTACTACTGTTAAATGTGTTCTCAAATGCTACTTGAGCTGTAATTGGATTAGACGTAATTAGAGGGTCGTTAAAGTTAATAGTAGTTCCGTCAATCGTTAATGCCGCACTAGCCGATCCTTGAATAATTGGATTAATAACATTACCTGTTTTTGTAATGTCATTGAATGTTGTTGTGATAACCACATTACTAAAACTAATACTTGTAGCTAATGTTGCTGCTTGTCCCAATATTAATGTACTACCATGTGTTACAACATCGCTAGTTTTTATATCGCTTGTACTGTCTATTGTAATAATATTTAGTGTTTCACTAACTGCACTCTTTGTTAAACTAATAGTATTGCCGTCTATTAACAATGTTTGCCCAGCTGTTGGGATAACAGGTAGTGTAACTGTACCGTGAATTTCTATTGGGTTTCTTGCATTTGTTAGTCCACTTGCTCCATCTGGGTCTACCATATCCCAAACTCGGCCTTTATAAATTACTTTATTATTTTGTTTATAACTAGTCTTACTGTCCCACTGGTCATATAACTTCCAGTTACCACTAAAGTCGTATACATCTTTTGTTTCTGTTGGAAATAGTGTAAAGTCTTCTTTGTTTAACGTTCTATAGTCAGTCTCACTTAGCAAAGGTAGTCCTGATTTAACAAAATCATCTGCAAATTCAGATGTTTGATTTTGGTCTGAATAAGTTGTAACTTCTCTTGTTTTAAACTTACTGCTATCTGCAGCATTACTGTATACACGCAACGGACTAGTACTGCCAATATCAATAACAATATCGCTTAGTGTATCGAATTTATCACCGCTACTAAATCTAATAGGCTGAGGATCAGTTACCAGTAAGTCGGGAGTAATTTGAAATTCTACAGTTTCACTTTTGGAAGTATCACCAAAGTCTGCCATTCTCACTGCCCACATCTCATGTAAGTCAGCGGTTGCTTCTCCGTCAAATAATCCAGTATTTCTCATAAATGCATCAAGTGCATAACGAGTACCTTTATATTTGTATGTTCCCTTAACAAATTCATACACACTATCGTCATCTAAATCTAATGTGCTAGCCCAATTTGGTTTGTTATATCCACTATTGAACCTAGCAACATCACTTATTTGTTTATTGCTTAATGTATTTGTTCTACCTAAGTATTGGTCTACCTCTTTAGCTGTAGTGTCAAAGTTTGGAAGTATAGTATTGCCATTAATAATATATCCAGGACTATATAATTTACCATTCCAATCCTTAGTTCTACTACCTCTCCATTGTATACGCTTATGTATTTGTCCAATCTCTGCAGAACTAATTGTGTCATCGAAGTTTGTAACATTATCAAATACAAATATATGTTCAATTTGTGATTTATATAACCTAAGTCCATACAGATTAGTTTTAGACGAATCTTTAACTTCAAAGATTGTGTCTTCGTATGTTGACATCGATGTTCTATTAATTGCAATATCTGTTGCACTAATTTGCTTGCCTAAGTTATCAAGTATATTATAAACACCGTCGTATCTTGTGTTTAAATTATCAAAGTATCCGTCTTTATTATCTTTAACTACAACTGTAGTAGAATCTGGAATCAAATATAGTGGAAACTGTGTAGCTGATCCAGTTGCCCAGTTGCCAAAGTTACTTGATGCACCAGTCCAAGATTGTGTAAATCCTAATCCATTGAGATAGTTTCCGTAGCCGCTAATAAAGTCATAAACTTCTTGTATTGTTTTTAGTTCTGTGTTATAGTCCAATTGACTAATAACAGTTTCAAAGTCTGTATATCTTCTGACATCTATTTGTAGTGTTCCACTAAACGCTACTTTAGCACTAGGTCCGTTAGTAGCTGGTGCGTTATATTTAAAATAACCTAAGCTATTATCATAACCGTTAATTGTATAACCGTTAGCAGATTTAGTTACTATAATACCACCAAAGAAGAATTCAGTCTCTGGCTTATTGTTAAACAGCATAGTAGTAAAGTTTTCTTCTGGTACAAATACTCTACCTTTATCTTGACTACTTTCTAATACAAAGTTTTGGTTGCTGTTTACAAACCCACCTGCTTTGACAATAGGATTGAACGTCATGTTTTTAAATCTGTTTAGAATTGTATCAGCATCGCCGCCGTTAAACTTAGCATATTCTATAATACAGTTACTCAATCCATCAAAATAACGTCTTGCATTATCAGCTAGCTGAGCTTCAAGTATAGCATTACCACTACTCAATACTATGCTAGGTCTATTATAATAACGTTCTCCTCCGTCTAGTACTTTTGCACTCACTATCGAACCGTTACTTATTTGCACTTGAGCTTTTCCGTTTATGCCAAAGTTATCATATATTGTTACAGTTGGAGCACTAGTATATCCACTACCAGCATTTTTAATTCTAATAGACTCGATGATGCTTCCAATTACTTTACTATCAGTAATCTCAATATCTCTCCAACTTGTTAATTTTTTGCTATCAGTATTAATTACTTGTGCAAATTCATATCCAAGTTTATTTTCACCTCGTCTTTTGCCTGTTTTAAAGTAGAAGTTACTTGCAATCAACGGTCTAACTCTAGTTACTGCAATCATCTGAGCAAATCTAAATTCACTAGCTGTACGCCACTGGTTTTCGATTGGACCCCAATCACTATATACAAAGTCTTTTTGTCTTTCAGCCAGTGCCGGACTAGTTACAACTCCTGCAGCAATAGGATCATTTAGTTCACCTGTGTTTTTTACTAGAGTGTTGACTGCCCAATCGTATTGACTGTAACTATAACTTGCACTATAAGTCGCTGTTGCTGCAGACGGGTTGCTTGTCTGACCGTATTTTAGTGCAGTAATCAATGCTGTGCGTTTAGGAGCATCTGTCCAACTATAATTTGCGTCCCACCATGTTGGCTTCTTGTTGTATCCTAGCATTTCCCACGGCGCTGTCTCAGGAGTTGCTGTATTGAAGAAGTATCTATATAATCCTTTATAACCGCCTATTCCAGGCCCAACGCTACTATAATTCCAAGTAAATGCATCAGCACCGTTATAATAAGTATCGCTGGTTAAATTAACAACCTTATTAGCTACTTTCCATTTATTGAATTCACTTTTCATAGCACTATGGAATTCCGTCCAGCTGTAAGGTGTTGGTCTGTTGGCATTTGGCCAGAATCTTTTAGTATCTAAAGTAAATTCTAAGCCAGCACTCAGATTGTTATACATTCTTAATTCTAAGTCCCATAGTCCAGCATCAACAGGATCAAATCCTGCGACTTGTCTGTCGTAAAGTTCCGTTCCGTTACGAGTATGATAGCTACCGTCGTGTCCAATTATAACAGGAGTAGTAGTTCCAGTTCCAGATAGTCTAATAAAGTCATCGTACAATGCAGGAATATATGGTTGTGTCAATCCTAGTTTTGAAGCACTTGGAGGAACAAAGCTAACACTGTCTTTTCTATACCATCTAACATGTATATTGTTTCTACCAGTACTAGGAAATGTAATTCCACTCAGTGTAATAGTAACTTGGTAATCGCTGAGTGTATATTCAACATCTTTAATTAATGCTCTCCATGTGTGGGCACCTGCAGCATCGGGTATTTGTATCCATACTTGTATATGATTCTGTGTATCGTCATATTTGTTTACTGTAAAAGGTAAATTAAAAACAGGCGTTTGATTCAATACCCAATTATAATTTTCACTTTCATAGTCTCTGTACATTGCTACTTGACTTCTTGCAAAAGTACTATTTTTATTTTTACCTAAATTTAGTGCTTCTAATGTTTTGTCCACCAGCTTATATACAGGCTCTGTTATATCTGTTGATTCATGTAACTGTTTAATTTTGTGTTTAAATAGTTTTTTAAACTCTTTGTATGCGTTACTACTGTATTGTAAACTACTAACAATGTCAGTATCATTTTCTGTAAACAGTTGACTTATTAATTCTGTAGAATATGCTTGTTGTCTTATTGTGCCACCGAGTGCATGATCATGTACAATATTACGGTAATTGTTTGTCCCAAACCAGTCATCTTCAAATAGAGGATTTGATCTCATCTGTGATCTCATGTGACCAAGTAAATCTCCAAAACTAACTTTACCAAAAGTTAAATTCTGTGGATTTGCTAAATGTGTGTCTGCAACTTTCTGATAACCTTCTACATCATCACTGTATCTTGCATCAGTAAAGCATTCTAATTCGTAAATGTCGTCTTTCTTTAAACCACTATTAACTGTTACTATGTTTCCGGATAGCGTATAGTTTGTTATTGCTACTCCGTTTTTAGTAATGCGAATGTTATCATCTTTTGTATTAGTTTTTAAAAATACAACACCAAAATTTGTTGGATCTGCCGCTAGTCTATATTTAAAACTAGTAATAGTTGGTGTTGTTGCTATTGTTAATGTAAATAAATCATTGTTAGCGCCACTTCTAGTAATTGCACTGTTCAATGTAGAACCGTCAATGTCAACAAACTCTATTTCAGACTGAGGGAATTGAGTCCTAATAGTATAAGTGGTACCGGTGTTTAAAAATAAGTTAGGTAACTTACCGCCTAAACGATTTGGTCTACTGTTAGCAACTAAAGTTGTGGGTTGACTGTGTACTATTAAGAGATTTTGTTCTTTAGAAAAATGATAATGTCTGTCAGTATCAAAGTTGTTGTGCCCTACATTAAATTTAAGAGGAACAGTTGCGTCTATAACAGTCTTTTGTATAATTCTTTCTGTTGGTTGTCCGCTTCTGATAAATGACCAGCCATTATGATATCTTCCTGTATCAACAAATTTGTAATAGTAGTATCCTTCAATTTCTCTAGATACATTTTTTTGAAAGTCTGTACTTTGGAAAGTATAATTAAATCTCTTGTGAAATAAGTCAACATCAAAGTTTAGTCCTGGATTATTTCCATAGTCAACATACTCTGGATTAAAACCTAGTGCCTCATCATATACATTGCTTTCTTTATAACTAAAATTAAAAATATGTCCACCGTTAAATGTACTAACAGGATAGTTAGTAGTATCTTGTAATTTTACAAGTTCAAGGTCATATAGCTGTTGTAATATTCCTGCACTTCTGTGTTTCTTTTGTTGTCCATATGACCATGCACTATTATTCCAATATAATTCTGCACCACTAAGTGGAGCTTCAAAGTTTCCTTGTCCGTTTCCGCCAGGATTGCCAAACTCATATGTGTTAAATCCATTTAGGATAACAATTTTGTCGCCGGTAGCAAGAGCAGTTGCACCGCTTGTTCCGTCGCTATTATATTTTACAGTAAGTGCAATACTAGTTCCTACTCCACTCACTTGAAATATTTTATTTTTGTAAACTGTGTTACTAGTTCTAAAGAAAATAATTGTGTCACCATCTTCTAATTCTACTGGGGTAATCTGTTGCCATGTGTCTCTATTAGATGCATCCAAAGGATTTTTAGGATCTCCGTGATTTTGTACACACTCCCAATAGGTAGTAACAATATTTGGACTAGCACCCGAATCGATCTTAACTCGTTGTCCTCTATCAGCACCGTTAATGGGTTGCCAATCAGTTGTTATTCCACTAATACTAACACTGTAACTTGTTTTACCAACAATAGTAGTTGCCGGATCATCGCCGGATTCTAGTGCATGATCCACATTTGTAATATGCTTTGAACCGAAATTATATTTCTCAATATTTGCTTTATATTCAATAATAGGTCTTACTGCTCTGTATTTGTCTATTGCATAAAGCTCATCTCTAACATTTGCATAGCCGTCATATATCAAGCTATTAGCAATAGTTTGTTCGTGTACCCAAAGGTTAGAACGTGCCCATGCACTTTGATCTGTACTGAATCTTTCTTCTACTAGATAATCCCTAGTGGTCATTCTATGTTCTCTGAGGTCATAGGGTTTAAAATCAAATGCAAACTTATCACTGTCGAACTCTGAAGGTTCTTGACTGCTATAAGTTGTTATGTTTAGCCAAACACGTTTACCTTGTTGACCTTGATATTGTCCTGGTTCAAATTGTTTAGTTAATTTAATACCAGTTTTAGATCCAACACCGTCAACAATATAAACACCATCATTGAAGTATGTATTTCCCGTATCACCTGCATAATTTGTGTGTATTTCTATTTCGTCAGTCACTGCTGGAGCAGTGTTCATTGTCAATACACCAGTTGCTTGTACAAAAGTATAATCACCTGTAAGTACTGGTTGGTTATTTTTAAAAATAAATTCATGTCCACCGTTAACTGTAGCAGTAAATGTTGTATTACCAACAACAGTTTGTGTGAATCTATCAACAGTGTGTGGTGCAAATTTAACACGCATGCCATTTTCAAATGTTAATGCTCTTCCATTTTTTTGTGTTGGCGTGGTATACTGTATCTGCCCTATAATAGTGTTAATATCAAAAAGACTTGTATACTGTAAAGGACTTGGCGGTAGTACGTCTAGAACCCAGTAATACTTGTGATGGTTTATAAACATATCATAGTTAATAGGCATGTCCATTGTATATCCAGGTTCATTAAATAACCTGTTGTGGTTATTAGTGTCACTTTCGTTATACTTGAGAGTTTTTATAAGATCATCATATGGCAATGCTCCGATAATAGATTTGTCATCATTTCTATTAACTGTTCCAGGACTAAACTGATAAGGATCGTTGCTTCTGCCATCTAAGATATAGTCGTCTGTTATATCTTTAGACCATTGTCTGTTGCCTGCTTGCGAACCTACATAATTTTTAACAGATTGTAAACTACCACTTGACATTACTTGTTCAAGTGTGCTATCTAAGAACTGCTTATTAACCTGTGTTTGTAGAATACTAGGAAGTAGAGTTGTTACTTCTTTTGAACCTATATTCTCAAGTGATTCACCAGGTCGGGTAACTAATGGTGCTACTATTGGATTTGATTGACGTTCACTCATGAAATACTAACTCCGGTGTTTTGTGATATCGTAGTACTATTGCCTATTGCTGTTTTAGTAACAATAATATTATTACTAGATAGTATTGGTAAGAACAGTTCGTCGCTGTCACTAGTTATCTCAAATAACTCAGTACTATTTGTCTGTCCACTAACTGGACTGATTGTTATTTGACTTATCTCACCAATCATGTTATTGTGTATAAATGCTGACATTTCAGTAAAGTAAAATTCTTCGCCAAAGTCCCAATTATCAATACTGAAATAACTGCTGATTAAATTAATAATACGCTGTTTAATTTCTGTATCGCTTAGTGTACTGTTTACAGTTTTAGTAACATGAAATCTAGCTTGTAGCTCACTACTTGCTAAATCTCCAAATAGTATTTTATATTTTACAGGTCTGTATATAACTTGATCGCTAATACTTTTCTTATTGTTTAACTTAACAAACAAGTCTGTAAGTTCACTAATAGTGGGCTGATTAGGTCTTGTTTCGATTCTTCCATCATAAAGTGCCCAAGCTCTAAATTCACTATCGTAGCTGGTTAACAATACATAAGTGTCAATAATGTTTGTGGTGCTCGGATCAATAACTTGATTGATATCTGCAATTCTATTATACTGTATGTGTAAATCGCTTGCTCCGTTGGTTTGTGTTGTTCCGTTAGCATTATCTACTATGGTATAGTTATAACCATTGACTGTAGTAGTTCCTAAGTTTACTGTTTGACCTGCTAGTATCTTATTAAATGCTTCTGGATCATTTGGATACCCGTCATTATCAGGATCATCTAAACTAACTCTAATATTATGAGGATCAGTATATCCGTCTTGATATGTAAATGTTCCAAATGCATTAAACTTATAGTCACTGCCCATTGGTGTTGGATCTGTTTTACTTGTAGGATTAATTTTTAAAATCTTAACATTGTCTCTAAGAGGTTTATGTGTCTCACTGCTAAAGCTATTATTAAAGTTTAGGTTTGTAAACTTCAGTTTGGCAGGACTACCTAGAATAAGCTGTGTTTTTCTAACTAGCATCTCCCATTCTGTAGCACTATAGTTAAAACGCAATACCCAGCTATTGTCAATGCCTGTACTAGATCCGTCACCTTCAAATTGTCTATTCCAGTTACTTGGATCGTTTAATGCAGCACTACTCGCTGGTAAGTTAGTGCTGTCAATAATTATCCATTGACGGCTTCCTGCATTGTAGCGTAAGCCAAAGCTGTTTCTGTTATTAATTTTAGAAACTACTAATGCTTTGGTTGTTGCAGATAAGTCTGTGCTTATCCTAGGAACAATTCGTTTAATTCTAGCACCACTAGGAATAATGCCATTCAGTACTACTGCCCCTTTGCTAGTATTATCAATACCAGTTGGAGTGCCTGCACTATTGTCGTCACCTAGTCCGCCTTTGTAAAGCCTATCAACTTTAACCCACTGTATATCTGCATCAATGATTGTAGGCTTTGATGTTGCACCAGTTCCAGAAGTACCAGTAAATGAAATATTTGTAGCTTGATCATACCCGCTACCACTATTAGTAATTGCAATGCCTGTAACTGCGCCATTTGCTACTGTACAAGTCGCAGTAGCACCTGTTCCTTTACCAGTAATAGTTACTGTTGGTGTAGTAGTATATCCGCTACCACCCGCTGTTAATGTTACTGAACTGATATAGCCTTCTTTAAAAGGCGAACTAATAAATTCTACTAATCCGTTTAAATCTGCTTTTGCCAAAGTGCCGCCAGCGACACTTCCAACTTTTTGTACATTTGAATTATATGTAATATAACCACTACATCCGTTACTGCCTTTTGTTATTTGGTTCCATCGAAATACATTTGTATCTGCTGTGCCTAAATATGTTATACCGCTTGTAGTATCTGAGAAATCTGTTTTTGCATCGTGTGTTGTTGTACTATATCCATGTCTATTATAGTAGAAATTACTCACTTCAGGATTACCAAGCAATGGTTTAATATACTTGTTGTAAATTGAATCACCTGTTAAATTACTAGGTAAACTGACTACACTTTTACTTGTAATGTTGTTTTCGTACAAGTAAGCATCGTCTGTGTATTGTGTTGCATCTGCATAAGTCGCTGTTGGATCATACAAGTCTCTAAATCTACTATGCCCACTGTGTACTCTATTGATACTTTTAATTTTTCTAATGTTCTCACTTACTGTTACAGGAAAAATACTGTAATCTTCTGCTGTGATCATTCTATCCTGTGTTGCAAAGAATCTAGGAGCGTTTGCTTTAATACTAGCTACACTTTCTCTAACACTTGCATTTGTAACATTTGTTTTTAAACTTGCATTAAAAATTGCGTTATATGTGTTTCCGTTTGCACCCAAGTAACTCATTGTAAAACTGGTATTATTAAAAGCATCAGGTGTTAAACTATATGTTTGATTAAGTCCTGTTCTATACCATACTCTGATAATACCACGTGGAACATTTCCAAAGTTGCCGTCTGCAAATACAACACTAATTTGATCATCTTGTCTACTAGCAATACTAAAGATATCTCTTATGTTATTGCTCTTTGCATTAAATATTGTACCATTGCCAAACAGTGTATCAACTTGTGTCCAATTTTTTTGTATTTGTCCTATCTCGTCAATGGTTTGTACCCATACATTACCGTTAGCAACATTATCTGCGTCAATGTCTAAAACTATATTAGGCAAGCCTTGGTCAATTCTGAAATCTTTATGTGATAGCGTACCTTGTTTAAACCCTATAAAGAATCCTGTGTTGGCACTGCCAAATCCGCTATTGTCATCTTTATACAAAAAGTCAGTTACTCTATAAGGATCAGGTGCTGATTCGTTTATAGTCAGTGATGTACTGTTAATTTCTGGATTGTAAAAACTAAAACTAGAACTTGAATTATTAATTAAATTTGAAAAGTTTCTTTCAGCTGTATTTGATATACTGTTAGTTCTGTATATTTCGTTTTTAATTCCGCCGATAGTAGCACTACTAAACGGAGATCCAAATTGGCTACTAGATTGAAATATACTGTTCATAACATTTAAGAAATTTTGATAGCTGTTGGTATCAGTTACATCTTCAAATTGTATAGTAGCATTTGCTAAACTATTACCACCGGAGTCAAATACTTCTTGGTCGGTTTTTACACTGTCAATTTTTAAATATCCATTTGCTACAACGTTTCTAGTAGGTTTATATCCTAAAAATTCAGCAATACGCAAGGCGCTTTCTCTGCGTTCTGCTGTACTCAAATAGTTTTCTCTACTAGCTAAGTCTGCTCTGAAAGCTAAGTTGTGCCCTAGGAACGCTATAAGTTCAACTATTGCTATAAATTCACTACTATTAATATAATCATTAAAGTTTTCTGGATAGTTTGTGCTAATATAATCGACCATCGTATTACGAATGGTTTCAAAATCATATGCTTGGAAATTTGCTTCGCTGAAACTTTCGTATGCTACACTAAAGTCTTCTGCGGCAAATAAACTACTCTGTCTTGCGCCTTGTGCCATTATTCATCACCTGTAAAGTTTAGGAACAGTTCTTCCGCTGTTCCTGTATCGATATATTCGAGCCTAACCTTGATGTCCAACGAGTGATCATCAGGTTTTGTTAATAGTGTCTCTATTGGTTTCCATCGTGGATCATTGTTTACTATTGTTTCTACATCATCATTTGCTAATCTTTGTGTCTGTGCATCAAGAGGTTCAAATACTAGATCCGGAAGTATACTTCCGAACGTAGGGTTTTGTACACGTTCGCCTCGGCGAGTGTAAAAATGATTCAGCAGGTCTCGGCGAGCAATGTCAATATCGGTAAGTGTTTTACTACCATATGTTGATCCTACTGTGCTATATCCTATATACGTTACCATACAAGTATTTATGGTAGAATTAACTGCTGAGTTTATATTTTAATGGTAGTTGCAATGATATCACCAGTATTCATTGTTTTAAGTATCGATAGTTGGTTTCCTATCACTGTGAAGTCGAATAAATGCTGTTGAACAAGTCCGTTTATAGTAACTTCTAACTTTTCAGCTGGCGACATACTAGGAGATTTTTCTAAAGTAAATGTACTAATAGATCCATCGTATGTAAAGTTTTTTACAACTACTTGTTTTTGATACTCTCTGACTACATCTCTTTTAGCACTTTCTGGACTAAAAGGTAAAAAGTTACCAGTTTCTGCAAAGTACGCAAATCTTGCTCGTTTTAGCGAACTTACATCCAATACATCTTTTTCATTTTTATCACGCATCTTGTGTATGCCGTTTGTGCGTTGCCATAATCTAGTCCTTGGATTTCCGTAATCAGCTAACCGTAGAATTGTAGCACACTTTACACATAAACTCTTATTGTTGTTACTTCTCATTAATATACTAGCTATTGTATCAAAATCTTTTAATCTTAATCCATTAAGTAAATCATATATTCCTTCTATGGCAGTAACAGCAAAGACTTTTCCTGTTGCCCAGTTTAACAATATTAATCCGTCGAATACACTTTGTGGATATGCGTTGGGTATTCGTGAATTTTGCTGTAATTGTTTTTTAACAACAGCTTGTTGGTTGTTAAACGTAATTAGCCAATTGTCATATGCTTGCTGTTCAGTAAGTCCTATTGCATATGTGCCTTCTCCATATGCAGATCCGTCAAACCCACTATACTCATTGAAAAAGTCTAGAGCAACATCTTTTGCTGTTGGACTAGCTGTAAGCAACGACAAATCTATCTCTGTTTTGTATGCTGTGTCATCTTTTACGATATAGTCACTCCATACAGTTTGAAATTGTCTTTCTACTGTTATCATTAGCGTGGCCCTGTTCTTGGATTAGTAGTTGGGTTTCCTTGCGGTCCTGTTGAACTAACTGCCGTCTTACCTGCTGATACTGTTGTTGAAGGCTGTGTAGACGTATTCTTAATATCACTTAAATCAATGTCTGTCGCAGTCTGCTCTCCGTTAGCACTAGCAACCTGAGGAAGTATCTCTTGTTCTTCTGTGTGTCCGCCCCAGGGCTGAGCTTCAGGTACTCTGTCAGTTATACTTTGTTTAACAGTAGTATTTTCTGTTCTATTATTTTGTACAGTTTTTGTCGCTGCGGTAGCAGGTGGTCCGTTGAAATCTATCAACGGAGCAGTTGATCTACTTGTACCTTTGGCAACAAGATGATGATTTAAGTCTGTTGTAAATTTAATATCTTTATTTGCATGTAAGTTGAATTCGCCTGTTGCAGATTCTAATGTTATACCATCTGTGCCTCTTGCTTTCATATTAATTGCATCTGCATCTAAATTAAAATTTCCGCCAACATGCAGATTAAAATTTGTTTCAGTATGCATACTAATATCGCTTTGACTATAGATATCTATTTTTCCATCAGCTCCAAATTGAATCCAGTTACTGCCATCTTGATTAGTAATATAAACAATACCAGCACCATCATGCATTAATATTTGTGCTCCGCCTGCACTGCGAAATCTGGCAAGTCTACTCAATCCTGGTTTTCTATTTTTGTCCGGTGAAAGACAATTATCATCCGAAGTTCTTGTGCCATCATCCATAGTAAGTTGATGACCGCCAGGTGTATTAAATCCAAAGACATTAGTAGGTGATTCTCTTCGTTGACTACTGCTGCTTAGTCCTCTAATACTATCAAATCCTAGTCCTTGTTTTGTAACATATTCAAGTTCTTGATTTCTAGGTTTTGTATTTTTACCAGCATCTTTTGTGGGTGAAGAATCAAACGTAGGACCAACTACATTTTCTTCGCCTTCAACAAATGATGCTGGAGCAGTTGGCACACTTCCATTCATTCCGGTTGTGGGTAATGCACCTAAACATATACCAACATCACTGTTGTGTACAAATGCTACTACAACTTCTGTGCCTGGTGCAGGAGGGTGACTACTCATACCATATGATCTAGTGTGGTCATCGGATTGATACGAACCGCCGTATGGACTAGAACGCCTGACTCTTGTGTATTTGTGTTTTTCTTCGAGACTATCTTGTTTGCCTAAGTATTCCTCTCCGAATATTTGCACATACATATAGCCTTCGTATCTATCATCTACTATATCTACTACTTTACCTAGGAATAACCCTGTTCGAGTTTTTACACCACCGACATTTTTTGTTTTATCGTACATATCAGGTACGCCGCCACTAGTTATATTTTTACCTAAATATCTCATATTTTTATCCTGTCATAATCGTTTTAAGCCACTGTGGGGCGTTTCTAGCTCTGAATGTTCCGTTATCTTCTAATCCGCCCCAATATGTAGCGTTAGGGTTAGCTTGTCCGTACTTCGCCGCATTGTCTATGTGTATTCCATCATTACCCATATACCCATTGCCAGCGCCAATGCCAGTTGCTCCTGCACGTTTAGCTTCTGCAATATAATTTTGTATAAGAGGAACATCTGCAGGGTTATCTAAACTTAGTATTCTGCCATTGCCATTTTTTAAACGTACATCTGCGGCATGTCCGTTGTCATGTCTTGTACTACCTGTCCTACGTCCGCCACTTGCAACATCAGGTTGTCCGCCGCTGTATACTTCAACATCTAAACCACTTGCTGTGGCGGCTTGTTGTAGTATAGCTTTTAGATCAGATGCGATAAGTTGTTTTCTAACACCAGCTACGGTTGGTTGAGATTCGGTCACTGTGCCACTAGCATCGCCATCTTGTACTGTTCCTAATTCGTCTCCGGGTTGTGTTACTGGAGGATCAAATCCATCGTCAATATCATTAGGTTCTTGTTTTTTAAAAGATTCTTCTGTTCTTATGCTATTAACATCAATTTCCCCACTTGTGACTTCTTCCCATATCAGTCCAATATTAGTATTCATGTCTCTAAATGCATCTAGCGTCATTGTAAATTGTCCGTCTTGATAATTTGCATCAACTCTAAAAACTCTATATAATCCAATGATTCCAAAATTAGCCTCTGGTATATTCATAAGTCCTGATTGTTGTTCTGGGTATGTTGCAAAGTTTAAGTTTAGAAAATAACTACATCCGCCTGATGTATAGTTTGCGCCTGCTGTGCCTGTTTCATCATTTGTTTTTTGTAATACAGTATGAGCTCCTTTAGGTTTTCCTAACCAATAAGGATCCCCACGCACTTGTATTTGTTGCATTACTAAATCGCCCATAGTGTTTAGATTCAATTCAACTGCACCTAACATTGTAGCCGCTGCACTGTCTCCTGTGTCTGGGCCAGCATTTGCTTTTGAAGTAATGGGCAAAGGCATAAAAGATACTGGCAAATCTTCAGATTGACTCGATCGTTCTCTAGCACCGGTTAATTCACTTTGTGTTAGATATCTATCCTTAACTGGTGGTATCTTCCGTGTGTTTTGAGGTAGTTTGTCAGCAAGTTCAATTGCTTTTTCTGCCTCTGTCTTTGCTAGGCCTAATTTTGTTTTCAGTTTGGCTTGTTCTTCTCTAATTGATTTTTCTTCAGAAGTAAGAGATAGCATACGAGGATCAGTTCCATTTCTTTCTGCTAGTGCTGGGTTTAACCCTGAACTAACAAGAGCATCCATTTGACCCTGTATACTTGCTAACTTTCTTTCATTAGCTTTTATTTTAGACTGTAAGTCCTGAACTGTTGCTTGGCTGACCGCTCTAGCATCATTATGTCCAGGAAGACTTTGTGCCATTTCTCTACCTCTAGCACTAATCAATCCAGTGTTTAGTGCTTGTAACTGATAGTATGTGTTGTTTAGTGAAATGTCTAATGATAAAACTTCAGTATTCAATCCAGTATGTGTATAATCAAAACGTTTTCTGAGTAGACCATTTTTTACAATATTACTAAATCTTGTTTTTTGGTCTTCTGCATTCGTAAGTTGTTTTTGAAAGCTAGGAGCATCATGTATTAATTCTGGGACTATAAATTTATGTAAACTATATGTAATTTCTCTAGCGTATGCATTTTGAAACCTATCATATTGTCCATACCGTACTTCATTGTTAAAAATAAACCATTGGCTTAATTCTTTAAATGTTTTTGGTAGTGCTATTGCATCGTTGCCATCCTCTTTATGGAAGCCGCCTTCTGCTGTGGGCAATTTTCTAAAGTATACTGTGTGTAATAGTGCTACAACCATTGCATCACTGATACTTGTACCTTTATCAAAACTAAACGTCAATGTTCCGTTACCTGTTACACTGACACTATTTTTAGATTGGTCACCTGAGGTAGCCGAATCTCCGAATGCCAAAGTTTCCCACTCTTGTGTGTTATCTTCTATTTTTAATTTATATTTGTTTGGAATATATTTGCTTGGACTAGCAATCGTACTTTCTATTTCTTGTTTATTAGCTGCTGTTTCTAATTTTTTTACAAATTCTCCAAACGTACTAGCTGTGATATCTTCTGTTTTCTTATGCATGTGTAGATATTGAGTTTTATATGCGTCCTGGTGTGTTTCCATTAGATCTGCAGCATAACTGGTTGCACCTTCTTGATAATTAAAATTCAAACTAACCATGCTACACATATAATAATATGGTCCAGCGTCTTGAACGATCGTCGGAGTACCATCTTGGTCATAGCCATAAAATTTAAGCTCTAACAAATAACATGCTGATAAATGATTCTGTATTTCTAATTGACCAGCAGCTTCTAAAATCCTAGTAAACAGTGTTGCGCCGCCCGGTTCAACTAACCGCATAGCAAACATATTTGCCATACTACTTCTATCTTGGTTTCCTTTAAATGCAACTACCATACTTTGTTGTACACTTTGTATGTTAATTTCAGACTCTACGCCACTTTGTGCAATAATCTTAACATTGTTAGCCGCAATATTATCTTCAAACTTGTGTACGTTAGCAGGGTTCACCATATACATAGTCCAGTTATATGTATAATTGTCGTACTTGTTCAGAACATTGTCTTGATAAATGTTTTGTTTGACCATTAGTTAGTCCCCGTTACTCGATAGGTTTTTGGAACTACTATCTTTATTCCCGCCTTAAAATCAAATATAGGGTCTTTAAGTACTTCCCTATTGTAGTGTGTAAAAACCCACCATAGCCTTGCACTACCATATAATTGAAATGCCAGTAGGTCAGGTCTTCTGTTAAATTTGCTTTGTATAACTAGACTCAGTGTTTCTTCACTTAATGTATCAGTAGTAATCTTAGGATTATATAATTCTAAGTTTCTTCTATTAAGTCCTGTATCGGAATAGTTACTAGTATTGCTGTATGACACTGCCATTAAATGAACCCTTGCTTATATGCAGACCCGCTAATAAAGTTGCTAGTTGTAAATTGATTCTTCTGTCTATCAGGATTCTGTTGCACCATTAGATCAATAAAGATATTTTGCATTACCGGAAGTTGTTGTCCACCTTTAAATAATTTAAGATCTACATTGCTGTCAAAGTTAACAGAGAATGTACTAATAATAACCGGAACATTAAAAAACTGTTCGCTTCCAAATGCACTAAATTCCAATACCGGAGGTGGTGTTCCAGCGGCTGGTTGTGTTTGGTTTTTACCAAAAAACATTTTCGTTACACTTCTTAGAAAATGTATTACACCCAAAGTATAAGCGCCTTCTTCTTCTGTGACGCTAGCAAACTGTGCATTCAACTGAATACTAGGACTTGGTGTATTTCTATAAGCATTAAAGGTATAGTTAGTATGCACCATATCATACGGACTATAAGATACACTTTGTTGGTAGGTGATATCAGGCTGATAAGGAAACAGTATGCCGCTGTGTGTTGATAATGCATCCGCCGGGCCACCTGTACCAAAATAAGTACTCCTGGCTCCTGGCTTAACTACTAGTTTAGCTCTATTTTCAGCTAGCACTGCCATTTAGCTTATCCTTTACAAAATCAAATACCTCAGCATTAATAGTGCCGAAGAATTCTCTAAACTTCATCATTTTTTGATTGTCATCCAAACTATCGTTTCTCATTAGTGTTCTAAAGTCAGTAGCACTCATGCCACCTTCTTGTATTCCTACTTCAAGCACATACGCTCCTTGGTCACTAGGTACCATTTCACCGCCTGGCACATAATCTCTGAGGAAGCCGCCGCGTGTTAGTCTACCTGCATCTTTGGCACTAAACGTCAACACTACCGCAGTGTTAGCTGGATTTTTACCAGTTAAACTAACATCGGGTCTGTAAGGTTGTGTTTGCACAACTTGTTTTTCTGGTATCCCAAACATAGTATTCATGATCATTTTTTTCTCATCAAAGCTAAACGGATCACGTTCTGCTTTTGCAGTTTTGCTAACTGTAGTGGCGATAAATACGTTAGAGGAACCAAACTGTTCCACTAGATCCATGTAGACCTTATGATGACCTTTGTGCATAGGCTGAAATCTGCCGCCATAAAAAACAGCAATATCCTTAGCTATGTCTTCAGTTAATTGTGCATATCTCATCGAAGTCTCCTGTACACTTGTATTTATAGTAGAAATAACTGTGTAGTTATTGACAAGCTCTATATTAGGTAGTATAATAACACAAAGTAAGGAATCATTTTATGAGAAAACAAAATTATCTTAACAACAAAGATATGTTGAAAGAAATACACAAAAGTAAATTAACATACTGTTATAGTATATCAGAAGAATATGATAGATTTGATACCATAGTTGAAACAGTGGAAGATATTCAATTACCAGAAACAATTCAACTAGCTAAAGAAAACAGAGCACACCAATTAAGTGGAATAGCATATGAAGCGGCTTATTGGGAATGGCACCAGCATCCAAATCGTAAACCTAGCCAAAAACCAAAGCAAGTAAGTTATAAAGTAGACCCAAGCACAGTACCAGAGGAAGAACTAATTATTCGTGTAATGACATTTGAACATGTTCCGCTAGAACCTGGACGCAAGAGTAAACCTAAAACAATAGCGGATCATCATGCAAAATGTAACTTTCCTCCATTCCAGCACTATGCTAATGTAAATGGAGAAATGAAAGAAGTACTTCGCAGTCATTGGGAAGGCGGATTAGACAATGGTGCTTTTAATTGTCAACACGGCACTATTACAAACAACTTAGCAAAAATGTACATTAAACTTTGCGAACGTTACAGTATGCGTAGCAACTGGCGTGGATACACTTATGTAGATGAAATGCGTAGTCATGCACTATTGCAGTTATCACAAATTGGATTGCAGTTTAACGAACTTAAATCACAAAATCCATTTGCATATTACACAGCCGCAGTTACAAACAGTTTTACTAGAGTACTAAACCTAGAGAAGCGTAATCAAAACATCAGAGACGATTTGTTGCAAGAAGCAGGACAGATGCCTAGCTTTACTAGACAGATTGAACATGAAATGGCGGAACGAGCTAAGTGGGACGAAAAAGCTGATAAAGAACGTAAAGACGCAGGTTTCAACGTTTAATCTATTGACATCATACAATTATGAAGCTACACTATAGGAGTAGTAATTTAGTGAATGGAGTTCCATGACATTTTTCAGCAGGGCGGCTTGTTTTACTGATATACATTTTGGCAATAAAAATAATAGCCGACAACACAATAAAGATTGTGAAGAATTTGTAGATTGGTTTATAGCACAAGCAAAAGAACAAAACTGTGAAACGTGCATTTTCTTAGGAGACTGGCACCATCATAGAGCTAGTGTTAATGTGAGCACACTTAACTATAGTGTTGACAACGTAGCAAAACTAAGCAAAGCATTCAAACAAGTGTATATGATTACAGGTAATCACGATCTCTATTATAGAGAAAAACGTGACTATAACAGTTTACCATATGCAAAATTGTTTGATAATGTACAGTTAGTTAATGACCAAACACTAGTGCAAGACGAAGTTGCACTTGTTCCTTGGTTAGTAGGCGACGAGTGGAAACAGATTAGCAAAACCAAATGTAGATATATGTTTGGACACTTTGAACTTCCTTACTTCAAAATGAATGCTATGGTAGAGATGCCAGATCACGGAGGACTTAATGCAGAATATTTGCAAGGCCCCGAGTATGTTTTTACCGGACACTTTCATAAGAGACAAAACAAAGGCAATGTACACTACTTAGGATCTCCGTTTCCGCACAACTATGCAGATGCGTGGGACGACGAACGTGGTATGATGGTTCTAGAATGGGGTGGCAAACCCGAGTACATAGACTTCGAAGGACCACGGTATAGAACCGTTGCGTTAAGTAAACTTATCGACGAACCAGATACGATACTTAACAGTAAAACTTATTGTAGAGCTACACTAGATATTAATATCAGTTACGAAGAAGCTAGCTTTATCAAAGAGACTTTCAGTCAGCAGTATGGTGTAAGAGAGATAACACTTATGCCTAGCAAAAAAGAAGAACATACACAGGACTGGAGAGTTGTGGAAGATATAGAGGTTGAAAATGTTGACCAGATAGTGTATAATAGTTTAAACGCTGTGGACAGTGACATGATCGACAAGAAATTGCTAGTGGATATATATAATAACCTATGATTACTATTGAAAACTTAACTGTAAAGAACTTCATGAGTGTTGGCAATGTTACACAAGCTGTACGTTTTACTGACAACGGGTTGACACTTGTACTGGGTAACAATGTTGACCTAGGAGGCGATGGCAGTAGAAATGGTACTGGCAAGACCACTATCATTAATGCACTTAGCTATGTAATATATGGCAACGCACTAACCAACATTAGAAAAGATAACTTAATTAACAAAACTAACGGCAAAAATATGATGGTTACGTTAGATTTTGAAATAGGCGGCAAAAAATACCGCATCGAACGTGGCAGAAAGCCACAAGTGCTTAAATACTATGTCGACGAATTGAATGTCGAAGAAGATGAAGCACAGGGTGAAAACAGACAGACTCAATTACAAATAGAAAAATTATTTGGTATGAGTCATGATATGTTTAAACACATTGTTGCACTTAACACATATACAGAACCTTTCCTCAGTATGCGAGCAAACGACCAGCGAGCAATTATTGAACAGTTACTAGGTATAACAATGCTTAGTGAAAAATCAGAGGTTCTTAAAGAACAGCAAAGGCACACGAAAGATGCAATCAAACAAGAACAGTTTAGAATTAACGCAGTTGAAGAAGCAAATACCCGGATTGAGAAAAGTATTAGTGATTTGGAATTCAAACAAAAAGTTTGGAGAAACAAACAAAAAACTGATGTCGAAAGTATCCAGCAACAGATAAACACACTAGAAAAAATAGATATCCAAATAGAACTTAGTAATCATACATTGCTAAGTGATTACCTAGAAAAGAAAAAGCTGAAAGACGAAGCAGAACGTTGGCTATCTAGTATTCAAACCGATAATATTAAACAAGAAAAACTTATTACAAAGTTAGACAAAGAGCTTGCACTACTAGAAGATCACAAATGTCACAGTTGTGGACAAGATATCCACGATACTAAACAAGAAGAAATACTGGCTAGTAAGCAAGAGCAACGCACAGAAGCTAACTCACAGATACTGTCTAATGCAACACAAGAAGCTGAGTGGATAGAAGCTGTGTTATCACTAGGTGAACTAGGACATATGCCAGTTACACATTATACTACAGAAACAGAAGCACATAAACACAATAATCAGCTAGAAACATTGCGTAGTCAAGTTACTAATAAACAAAGCGAAAGTGACACTTACCAAGAGCAAATAGAAAGTCTGCGTAGTACTGGTGTGCAAACTGTGACTTGGGAAAATATGAATGAACTTAATAATGTAAAAGATCATCAAGACTTTTTGTATAAACTATTAACAAATAAAGACAGTTTTATCCGCAAACGTATTATTGAACAGAACTTACAATACTTGAATAGTAGACTTGCATATTATTTGACAAAACTTGGACTACCACATGAAGTGCAGTTCCAGCCTGATCTAACAGTTGAGATAACTGAATTAGGTAGAGATTTAGACTTTGATAATTTAAGTAGAGGCGAACGTAATAGACTTATACTAGGACTGAGTTGGAGTTTTAGAGATGTATTTGAAAGTATGAATACACCTATTAACTTTATGGCTATTGACGAATTGATTGATAGTGGTATGGATACTAACGGTGTTGATGCAAGTTTAAGTGTACTCAAAAAGATAGAACGTGAACGTGGTAAAAATATCTTCTTAATCTCACACAGAGATGAACTAGTAGGGCGTGTTAATACTATATTGCAAGTTATTAAAGAAGGAGGATTTACTACATTCAGTACAGATACAGAGTTTGTAGATGCCAAATAATAAATTTTGGCAACATTATTGTAAGATTGAGAAAGATGTTATGAGTTTCGAAAACAATACAGAGTGTGATTGGTGCGGAGAGACTGAAGAAAAAACATCTGTTGTGAAAACTAAAACTGTTGGGGAGAGGCTATATGGCTATCATCCGCAAGAACTATTAACAAAGAAAGTTTTACCTATAGACATATTTTATAAACTGTTTGGAAAGAAATTATGAGAGATCACAACAACGACAAAGATTATACAATATTAATTGATAGCTTCAATAATAAAAGCCAAAAAGGTGATGATGACTTTGAAACTTGGTTGTCGACAGAAGCACCATTTACACCAACAGTAGACAACATTACTTACTCTACTAATACTAGCACAACGCCTAGTACAATGATATCATCAAATGTTGGAACTATAACTTTAACAGGACTAGGACATCATGCACCTAGTAAACAAAAAAAATTACCACTTGATATAT
>TARA_R110002074_G_scaffold14539_4_pt1 | contig 25917 bp, 17 predicted proteins | sample TARA_R110002074 | Tara Oceans TARA_R110002074 (sample SAMEA4397215) | marine metagenome | biome: Polar Biome; feature: [MIX] marine epipelagic wind mixed layer (ENVO:01000061); material: water (ENVO:00002006), including particulate matter (ENVO:01000060) such as... | depth 10-100 m | reverse complement strand
CGTCCCGCTAGGATGGCTCCGAATTCTTGGCGAATCCGGCTACGGTGACGCTACTGGTTTTGGCCCCATTCCTCGTCGTACAAACGCACGAGGATTTGATCGTTCAGTCGATTCGGCGGGACATCTCGCGGCTGTTGATCAGCTGGCAGGTCAAACAGACTGGCCATCGTCGACGGCGTTAGGTATCGCAGGTCGGTCATCTCCGCCGACAACCGAGGCGGCAACTGCCAGCTGGATCCGTACTCAGGGTCTTCTGCCTGTTCTGGGCCTTCTGCCTGCTCCGGGTCTTGGGCGTGCCGGGCGAGAGCAAACCCCCAGATGCCAAACGTTGGCACCGGTGCGTGATAGGGCGTGACGTCAAACCCGGACGCCTGCATCGTCCGCAGGATGCACCAGTAGGACTTGGGGGCCACCAGCGGCGAAGTGCACTGGATCGCCAACCCAGCCTCATCAGTCATCCGCTCACGCAGCATCGAGTAGAACCGCGAAGAATACAGTTTTCCAATTGAATAGTTGCCTGGATCGGGAAAGTCGATCACGACGGCGTCAAACCGCTCGCCGCCTTCACCCACCCACAAGAACGCGTCTCGATGGACCAGCGTGACACGGTCCATTTCCAATGACCGACCATTCAGTTCCGCAAGCGGTTCGAACTGGGTCGCCAAACGCGTCATCGCGGGGTCCAGGTCCACCAATGTGACCGAATCGACGTGGTCATATCGCAAGATCTCACGAACGGCCAATCCGTCTCCGCCGCCAAGCACCAACACTCGACGAGCGTCTTTGCACACGGACATCACCGGGTGCACGAGTGCCTCGTGGTATCGGTATTCGTCGACACTGTTGAATTGCAGGTGCCCATTCAGATAAAGCTGAAACCCTTTGTCGTTGCGAGTCACCGCGATGCGTTGATACGGCGAGGTGTCGGCGTAAACGATTCGTCCGCCAAGCGTGTTCTCTTCTGCGAGGCTGGTGATCGAATCGGCTTTGATGAAGCCAGCGATCAACAAACCAATCACCAAAAACGCACGTCCTCGAAGTCCATCCAGCCCCTTCTTCGCAAGCAGTGGACGCAGCAAATACGTCCCCCACAATCCGACCAACGCGTTGAGTAACCCGAACATGATCGCGGTTCGATTGAGCCCCAGTCTTGGGACCAGAAAGATGGGAAACAGCAACGAAGCGAACAGGGCTCCCAGATAGTCAAACGCGAGAACTCGAGAGATGAGTTCTTCAAACTCGAGGTGTTCTTTGAGAATCCGCATCAGCAGCGGGAGCTCCAAACCCACCAGTGTTCCGATCACGATCACGCTGCCAAAGAGCAACCACTGAAACCACTCAATCATCGGGAACGCGAGAAACAGAAGCGGAGTCGAAAAACCGCCCAACAACGCGAGTGCCAGTTCAACTTCGATGAACACGCGTGCCAGCTTGGTTGTCACGTACTGGGACAACCAGGCACCAAAGCCCAACGCGGACAGATAGACACCAATGATGAGCGAAAACTGGGTGACCGAATCACCCAGCAGATAGCTTGCCAACGTCCCGGCCAACAACTCGTAAATCAACCCGCACGTCGCAATGACGAGCACGTTGAGGTACAGCAAGTGCAACGGGGCGCGATGGATCACTGGCTAGTCAATCAAGCTCAACCGCGAAGGTTTCGCAGAACCGTCGGTAGAATCCCGCCGTTTTGGTAGTACTGCAGCTCGACCGGAGTATCGATACGAACGCGGCACTGGAACTCGGTTTTCGTGCCGTCTTCCGCCGTGGCAACGACGGTGATCAGCGAACGAGGCTCGAGGTCGTTGGACAGGCCATCGATGTCGTAGCTTTCCTCACCGGTCAAACCGAGTGACTGCCACGAACCGCCTTCGGCGAATTCCAAAGGCAACACGCCCATGCCGACCAAGTTGCTTCGGTGGATGCGTTCGAAGCTGGCCGAGATGACCGCTTTGACGCCCAACATCATCGTTCCCTTGGCGGCCCAGTCACGGCTACTGCCGGTCCCGTATTCTTTGCCGGCCAGAACGATCAACGGCACGTCGTCCGCTTGGTACTTCATCGACGCATCGTAGATGCTCATCGTTTCGCCGGTCGGCAAGTACCGCGTCACACCGCCTTCGGTGCCGGGTGCCAGTTGGTTGCGAATGCGAATGTTGGCAAACGTGCCACGAACCATCACGCGGTCGTTTCCGCGACGCGAACCGAACGAGTTGAATTCGCGAATCGGCACACCGTTTTCTTGCAGGTAACGTCCGGCAGGTCCGTCGGTCGCGATCGCACCGGCCGGCGAAATGTGGTCGGTCGTGACCGAATCACCGAGCAATGCCAACACCTTCGCACCCTTGATCGGAGCGATGTCTGGCACGGCTTCCGCGGTGACGCTGTCCAAGAACGGTGGGTGGTGAATGTAGGTGCTCTTTTCGTCCCACGGATACAACGCTCCGCCAGCCGCTTCGATGGCGTTCCACATGTCGTTGCCCGACACGGCGGCTTCGTATTCGTTGGTGAACATCTCGGGCTGCATGCAAGACGCGATGGTTTCGCGAATTTCTTCGGCCGATGGCCACACGTCTTTCAGGAACACATCTTCGCCGCTTGCATCTTTGCCAAGCGGTTCGGTGTTCAGGTCGATGTCAGTCGTTCCGGCCAAAGCGTAAGCAACGACCAACGGTGGGCTGGCCAAGTAGTTGGCCTTTGTCAGCGGATTGACCCGACCTTCGAAGTTTCGGTTGCCGGACAGAACGGCCGATGCGATCAAGTCGCCTTCTTGGATGGCCGAGGCGACGGCTTCTGGCAAAGGTCCTGAGTTACCGATGCAGGTCGTGCAGCCATAGCCAACCGTGTTGAAACCGAGCTTGTCGAGCGACTCGGACAAACCGGCTTTGTTCAAGTAATCCGTCACGACTCGCGAACCAGGAGCCAGCGACGTTTTTACGTGAGCCGGCACGGTCAAACCGCGTTCCGCTGCCTTCTTGGCCAACAATCCCGCACCAACCATCACCGATGGGTTGGACGTGTTCGTGCAAGACGTGATGGCTGCGATCACGACGGCGCCGTGCGTGATGTCCGAGCTGGCACCGTTGTTCGAAACATGTCCGGTGCGTTTCAGATCCTCAGGAGCCAACCCGAATCCGGAGGCACCGACGGGAGCGGTCAACGATTCATTGAACGCCTTCTTCATCGTGGCCAATGGCACACGGTCTTGTGGGCGTTTTGGCCCAGCCATGCTGGGTTCGACCGTCGACAAATCGAGCGACACGATTTTGGTGTAGTTCAGTGTCGGTGCGTCATCGAGACGGAACAAACCTTGTTCTTTGCAGTAGCGTTCGACCAGTTCGACGTTTTCTTTGCTGCGGCCGGTCTGACGCATGTAATGCAATGTCAAATCATCGACGGGGAAGAATCCCATCGTGGCACCGTACTCAGGAGCCATGTTGGCGATCGTGGCTCGGTCAGCGACGCTCATCGCGTTCATGCCGGTTCCGAAGAATTCCACAAACTTGCCCACCACGCCTTCGGCACGCAGGATCTCGACGACTCGCAACACCATGTCCGTCGCGGTCGCACCCGATGGCAATTCACCGGTCAGTTCAAAACCAATGACTTCAGGCATCAACATGTAAAGCGGTTGGCCGAGCATGTTGGCTTCGGCTTCGATGCCACCAACACCCCATCCCAAAACACCCAAACCATTGATCATGGTCGTGTGCGAGTCGGTGCCGACCAGCGTGTCGGGCATCGCCACGGGGCCTTGCTCGTCCTTGCCCATCGCAACAACGCGAGCGAGGTATTCCAGGTTGACTTGGTGAACGATCCCGACATTGGGTGGAACCACGCCGAAGTTATCGAACGCCTGTTGGCCCCAACGGAGAAACTCGTAACGCTCTTTGTTGCGTTCGAATTCACGCTCAACGTTTTGGACCAAAGCACCATCGCTGCCGAAGAAGTCGACTTGCACCGAGTGGTCGATGACCAGGTCGACTGGGATCAGCGGATTGATTTTGTTCGGATCGCCACCGATTCGTTCCATGGCCGAACGCATCGCGGCCAAATCGACCACGGCGGGAACGCCCGTGAAATCCTGCAAGACAACTCGGTAAGGTTTGAAGGGCACCTCGTGAGGGGCAACCGCTTTCGCATCCCAACCGGCGAGGTTCTTGACATCGTCCTCACTGATTTGGAAACCGTCGCAGTTTCGCAGCACGGCTTCCAACAGCACGCGGATCGAGAACGGCAAGCGGTCAATTTGCCCCAAGCCTCGTTTCTGGAGCGTCTCCAAGCGATACATCGCTGCAGAGCCGGATCCGGTTTCAAATTGTTCGCGTGCGCCGAAGATATCCGCAGTCACTGCATGGTTTCCTGTTGTCGAATTGCCGAAAAGTGCCGAGCGGCCAACAGTTTAGCAATGCGTCTCGGAAAACCGTAGTGGTGGAATCAAACCATCCGCATCCGTTGCCATTTGCCCTGCAAAAAGCGTCCGGCCATGACGATTGCGAGGGTGCAGACCCAGCCCGTAATCACCCACCACCACCAATCCAACGCCACTAATGCCGTCGCCTGCCCATCCGGGTCCTGAAAACGAGCCGCGACAGGTTGCCACACCGTTCCCACGATCACCGCCACAAACGACACCGTCAAACCCGCCAATAACACGAACCAGGTGTCGCCCGCCCCACGCAAGGCTCCCGCCAAAATCAGCTGAGTCGCATCCAAAATCACGTAGATCGCAACGAAGCCCAGCAGTTTCTCGGCAATCTCAAACGCGACTTCGCTGTCCACACCCGTCGGCGACAGCGAATACAACGCGATCAAGCCACCAGGTGCGAACACGTACGCGACCGCCCAGGCCAACGAGTAGGCCCAACCAACGATCAAGGCTGCAATCACACAGCGGATCGCGGGCCCCGGCCCAGTCCGAATGAGATGTTGGCCGACCAGAACGGATGCAGCGATCGACATTCCGACCAAGGGGATGAAAGCGATCATGTTGAAATTGATCGCCATCGTGGTGGCTTGCAGGGGAACGTCACCAAGTCGACCAATTTGCAAAACGATGACGGTGAAGCCGCCCGCTTCGGTCACGTACATCAAACCCGCCGGCAAGCCGAAGTAAATCAGTCGCTTCATCATTCGACGGTTCAAACGAATGCCGCGAAGGATTCCGTATCGCTCTCGCTCGACAGGCTTCATCAACAACACGGCATAGCAAACCGCTTTGAACCAAAACGACAACGTGCTGGCGATGGCGGCGCCGGCGATGCCCAGTTCCATGAACCGCAGACCAGTCTCGGGATCGGGCGAGCCAATTCCAAAGATTAACAACACGTCGAGCACCAAGTTCAACACGCCGGACGCTAGCGAAACCAACATGATCGTGCGAGTCCGGTGCGTGCCGCTGTAAAAACCCGAGAGCGCCGTTTGCAACACTTCGCCGGCACCACCCCACATCAAAATGCGGAAGTAAGCCGCCTGCATCGGAATCAGATGCGCGGGTTGGTCCGTGAATTGAAACAAGGACTCACCAAAGCTGCCCACCAAAATGAAAAACGGCAGCGTCGCGAGAGCAAACCAAGTCGCTTGCCAAAGCAGTTGACCGACTCGTTTGGGTTGGTCGGCTCCGATGTATTGGCTGATGATCGCGCTGGTCATCGACGCGATGCCGACGAAAACGCAAACACAAACCCAGAACAAATTTCCCGCTGCCATCGCCGCTCCCATCTGAGAAGGCTCGTGCCATAGCAGCAGCGTTCGGTCGACGAACAGAACCAGCGAAAACATGCCGGTGCTGACCATCAACGGAACCGCAACGCGAAGAACTTCCTTGAGCGCGGAAATCATGAAGGGGAGATCGAGTGAGAGTGGATGTGCGTCAGGAAGCGGAGTGCGAGTCAAACCGTCGGTCACGCGAAAGGGTGCCGGGTTCGCGAAGAATTTGGAAGATGCGGCACTTGTTGTGATTCCGATTCGCGGGCGAGTCCTCCCGCAGGCGAATCAGACCATGCTGGCTCGGACTCAGGCAATGAGGACTCATCGCGTTCATCCGCCGGCAGGTTAAGCTAAATCGCATGAAACACTTCGCTCTGATATCACTGGCCGCCTTCGTCATCTTGATGGGGACATGTTGGATGACCAATCGGTTCGTACCGCACTTGGTTCCCGACTCCCCCAGCTACACCGAGTACTCGTTCGAATCCGCCGAAGGAATCGCCACCCAAATCCGAACGCCCGGATACCCGGTTCTCGTGCAATTCGCGAAAACGCTGGTAAACGCCAGCGCAGATCACGGTTTTTGGGCGAATCAAGCCTTGGTGATTCTTCACATCGCCTTGCAAGCCATCGCGGTCGGCTTTCTGGCGGTCGAACTGGCGGCCTGGAATTTTTCGCGGCGAACGATTGTCATCGCCACCAGCGTTTTCGCGATCGGCTGCACGTTCTGGGATCACGTCAACACGATCGCGACCGACGCTCCCGCGATGTCGCTGGCCGCTTTGATCGGAATCGGTGTGCTGCGAATCTGGCGAGCTGGTTTGACACCGCGAATTTGCATCGCGATGGGCGTCCTGACCACCATCGTCATCGCCATCCGCCCCGCGTACCTGTTCCTGATCCCTTGGTTGATGCTCAGCGTCTTCGTGCGTCCGAACGTCATGTTTTCACGGCGTCTGATTCAAGCGATCGCGGTCGGCACCGTGCCCGTGCTCGCGTTGCTCGCGTGGTGCACGTTTCGATGGGTCACCGTGGACGACTTCGGCGTGCTGCCGTTTGGTCATCAAAACATGGCCGCCGTGACGACTCAGTTGCTCGACGCGGAAGAACTCGAGGCGTTGCCAGGTCGTATGGGCGAAATTGGGAAAGAGATTGCCGATCGTCGCATTGAAATTGCAGCGGGTGACCGAGCTGCCGCCGATGGTTTGGACCTTCGCCCAATTGTCGATGCCGCCCCGCGAGCGGACTCGTACACGACGATCGAAAATCGATGGGACGCGATGACCTACATGGTCGTGATCCCAGCTGCCGAAGCCGTCGCGAACCAGTCGCCGGAAGTTTCCGATAAATCACCTGGATTGCAACGAGTCCATCAACACCAGTTGTTGGCCGAACTCGATCGAACGATCGTTCGCAGCTATCCCGTTCGATACTTCCGCTGGATCGCACTTGCTATGCGCCGTGGTGTCTGGGGATCGGTGGCTGACATGCTGATGCATCCTATCTTTTTTGTCGTCACTGTTGGACTGGTCGTCGCCGCCTGTGTTGCATCGATCCGTTTCAATCCAATGAAGACGGCTGAACCATTTCGCGCGCATGCATCCAACCGCGCCGGACTGGCCGCATTGACTTGGTTGGCACTCAGCTACTGGCTGTTCAAGATCGCGTTTGTGTCGCTGACCAGTCCGCCGATCGGACGCTTCTCCGACGCCGCCGCCGTGTGGTTGCCCGTTTGGATCGCCGTCATGCTGGCCAGTCAAATCCGCCAAAAACCACACCCAACCCCGTAGGCCGGGTCCCACCTGGCAAGGTGAAACGCGGGATCACATCGGAGTCGCTGAACGCTCAACAACGACCGCTTCATGTGGCTCGACAACGGACACCACGCACGCAAACATTTGGGGACAAATGTTCTACTCTGTCGATGCAATCCGTAGGCCAGGTTCCACCTGGCGATCGTCGCATTCCGGTTCATCCGCCACATCGACAACATTCCAAACGGCGAACGCGGCCAATGCAGGCGCCATGTGAGACATGGCCTACGACGAACACTCGCAATCATTTGCGCACGATCGTTTCGACTCCGTCGAACCCTTCGCGCCTCTACGAATCGTTTTCGATTTCGCTCAGCAAAGCTTCCAACTCTTCGGGCGATAAATCGGACGCTTCAATATCCGATTGAATGTCGTCTTCCGCACCATCGAATTCATTCGCGGTGGCATCTTGTTCGGGACCACCGGCCAAGGTCTCCGCCAGATACGCAGCCAAGCGTGCAGAGGTGGGGTAGTTAAACGCCAACACGGGAGTCAGTTCGATCCCCAACCAATCTTCCAGCTCGCTGCTCAACTCCACCGCCGTCAACGAATCCATGCCGGTTTCGGCGAACGGGGTTTCCGGTGTCAACGACGCGTTGCGAACCGGGCGTTCGCCGTCTTCGTGGATCTGTTCGCCGCTGTGACCAGACAACCAAGCCAACAACCAGGCGGTGATTTGCTCGGTCGCTTCGGGGATCTCTTCCCGAGTCACACGGGTCGGCAATTCAGGCAGAGCCACCGATTCCGAATCATCGATAAATCGATTGCGTGACCACTGGTAACGTGCCGACAACTCGCCGGCTTCGATCATCGAACGGCACTGTTGTCGCTGGACTTTACCGCTCGTCGTCAACGGTATCCCGCCAGGCCGAGTGATCAACACTTGGCGAGCGTCAACTTCGTGATCGTCAATGATCGCACGTCGAATATGACGCACAATGTCGGGTAACTCTTCCGCATCGACGTGTCGCGAAACTTCGGCAGCGACCGTCAAAGCGTCTCCAGTCCGTCCGGTGGTTGCGACCGCGGCACACTGCAACACATTGGCTTGCAACAAACCTTTGACCGTCGCCTCGATGTCTTGCGGGAACAAGTTTCGACCACGCAAGATCACCACGTCTTTGCTACGTCCAGTCACGTAGACTTCGCCGTCGTGAATGAATCCCAAATCGCCGGTTCGCAGAAACTTCTCCGCGGGATCTCCATCGGCGAGAGTCGCACCGAAGACTTCCGCGTTCACAGATTCGCGTTTCCAGTAACCAGACGTCACCGATGGCCCCGCCAACCAGATTTCACCAATCTCGCCATCGGGCTGTTCACGTTTTGTTTTCGCATCAACGACCATCACGGTCATCAAGTGCGCGGGGCTTCCCGAACTGACCAATTGACGCGACGTCGCAGGGTCCGGCTTCGCAATGGACGCATCGTCCGGCAATGTCTTTCCGAGCGAGGTATGGCGGATGACTCGTCCACGCCCATGAGCCAATTCGTCTTTGTCCACGTCCAGCAAACTGGGTGCTTGCCCGGACCGGCAACTCGCCGCCATCAAGGTTGCTTCGGCCAATCCGTAACAAGGACAGAATGTCTCACCGCGAAAACCTGCGTCGGAGAATCGATCGGTGAACTGCTGCAACGTGTCCGCGATAATCGGCTCGGCACCGCAAAACGCCAACTCCCAACCGCTCAGATCAAGCGACTCGGCCTGAGCCAAATCAACTCGGTCAACGCACAACTGATACGCGAAGTTGGGTGCGCCGCTGATGGTGGCCTTGTAGTCCGAGATCGCTCGAAGCCAACGCATCGGCCGAGCAAGAAAGGACCTGGGCGACATCAAGATCGCATGACCGCCGACGTACAACGGCTCAAGGATTCCGCCGATCAATCCCATGTCATGGAATGGAGGCAACCAGAACAAACCGCGCTCGAAGTCGTCGCCATCGTCATCGGACCATTCAATTCCGAATGCATGACGGATCGATTCCAGGTTGCTCAATAAGTTAGCATGCGAAACCATCACACCTTTTGGATCGCTCGTCGATCCACTGGTGTATTGCAACAAAGCCAAGTCGCTCTGTTCGATTTCGCCAAGCGGCAGTGCATTTTCAGTCGTATCGATCGTTGTCAGATCTTGTTCGATCGAAACATCCGTCGCGATCTTTGGCAGCGCCGCGGTATCAGGCGACACCCGATGCGGATCGATGCCCGCGATGGTTTCCTGATCGCTGATCAACACGGAAGGTCGGCAGTCGGCCACCGAAGTATCCAACCGTGGCATCGCACGACCGGGCTTTGGATAACTGGTCGGGACCGGAATCAACCGAGCCATCTCGCAGGCCATGAACCCGACCATGAACTCCAAACCGGGCGGAAACAACAACATCGCTCGATCACCCGCCGTCGCACCAGTGTCACGCAGCAAACGAGTCGCGACCGCACAAACACGGCGGTGCAGTTCGGCGTAAGTCAGCGTCTGTGGTTCGCCCACACCGTCCAAAGCGTCGTCAGACAGAAACGTTAACGCCGGACGATCGGGATGTCGCGCGGCACGATCAACGAGCAAATGAGCGAGCGATTTCCATCGCGTCTCACTGGGCTCGCGGGTCGTGGAATCAGGAATCTCTGATTTGCGTAACATACGGTCTCGGGCGGATGGCCGATCAGGTGGGCAACTCGAAAACTGTTTGGCTCGCCGGGGCAGGATAGTGAATTTGGGTCGTCATTCGTCCTAGCATATAACTCTGCTAGGTGGATTGAAAGCATGATGGCGTTTCTTTGACGACAGACCAAATTTCGTCAGGGGGGCATCCTTGCTTACCGCACAATCGTCATGGATGGCGGGACTCCAAAACTGCTCAGGGCGCCCTATCGTTACAGGTTGCCAAGAGAGATCGAACCCCCCTTCCACGGGAGTGGCGAAAATGATTCGTGTTCTTGACTGCGTTTACTAGCAAATCCCGGTGTCAAACCTGGCCATTGCGCGAATTTAGGCAAGAAAAAGAAACACTGCACTCGCTTTGATCCCATCCGCTTGACGCGAACAAGTCCACCGTCGCGGAAATGACATCTCACTCGCATCAGTCCGGCGGCATATGCGGACGACCAAGTCCCCCTCTCGGATCAGTTAAGCTGTTGGCTGCAATTTGATCTGTCCGCTTCGTCGGCTCGGGTCACTGTCCCGCCCGCCCCTCCCCGCCTGCCGAGTCGATCCTGTGTGGAAGAAGCCCTCTGACATTGCGCCGCGTCGATCCCTGGCCCTTTGTTTCTTGGTTGTTTGGCTGATTTCACCGGCGACCTTCGCTGCGGACGACGAGCCCAAATCAAAAGAGCCAACCTTCGATCTCGCGATCCTGAACGGGCACGTGGTCGATGGCACGGGTGCCCCTTGGTACGAAGCCGATGTCGGAATCACGAACGGCAAGATCACCCACATCGGCCGCATCGATCCGGCGTCCGCGGTCGACTCGATCGACGCCGAGGGATTGATCGTCGCTCCCGGGTTCATCGACATGATGGGGCAAACCGCGACGCCGATGCTTCGGAATCCTTCCTCGGCAATGAACTTGCTGACACAAGGCATCACGACCATCAATGCGGGCGAGGGATCGTCAGCCGCGCCGATTTCGCAACACGACGCAAAATCAGTCGGTTGGCAAAACATGGCGGAGTACTTTCAGTTGCTGGACCTGAAAGGCATGCCCGTCAACACCGTACAAACGATCGGTCACACCCAAGTCCGCCGGTTGGTGATGGGTGAAGACGACCGACGTCCCAGCGACGATGAACTGAAGACGATGAAGGAACACGTTCGCGAAGCCATGCGTGCGGGCGCGATCGGGGTTTCCACCGCGTTGATATACCCTCCCGCCGTTTATGCAACGACCGAAGAAATCGGTGCCCTGGCCGAAGTCGCGGGCGAACACGGCGGACGCTACTACACGCACATGCGAAACGAAGGCGACCAGCTTCTCGAAGCGATCGACGAAGCCCTGGAAATCGGTCGTATCGGCAACACCCCCGTTCACATCTTTCACTTGAAAGCCGCCGGTCGTCAGAACTGGGGCAAGATGCAATTGGCGATCGCGCGCATCAAAGCCGCTCGCAGCGAAGGTCACCAAGTCACCGCCGACATCTATCCCTACATCAACAACGGCTTGGGAATCGATGCGCTGATTCACCCGCGGCACTTTGGCGAAGGACGAGCCAAGTTCCTCAACCGGTTGGCCGACGACGAAGAACTGCGAGCTGAAGTTCGCGAGGAAATCGAATCCACCAGCGGTTGGGAAAACTGGTACCGCCACGCGGGCTCGGATTGGGACCGCATCATCGTCGGCCAAACCACTGAACCTCGTTATCGCGAGTACGCTGGCCAATCCGTCGCCGCGATCGCCAAAGCAACTGGCGAAGACGCTTGGGACACATTCTTTGGACTGTGCAATGCATCCACGTTCGCATTGCCCGAAACGATGAGCGACGCGAACAAGATTTTAGCGATGCAACAAGAGTTCGTTTCTTTCTGCACCGATGTCGGTCCGGCGGGTGGCAATCGAGGCGCCTCGCATCCACGTTCCTACGGCACGTTCCCACGGATGTTGTCGCGATATGTCCGCGACCTGGGGGCGATCTCAATGGAACAAGCGATTTCGCAAGCCAGTGCCGCCGCGGCCAACGCCGTGATGGTATATGACCGCGGCCGAATCGCTGAGGGTTTGGCCGCCGACGTGATCATCTTCGACTTTGATGAACTCGCCGATCGAGCCGACTTCGAAAACCCGCACGCCGAATCGGTTGGCATGAAGCACGTGATCGTCAACGGAATCCCCGTGCTCGCCGACGGCAAGTTCACCGGCAAACGCCCCGGCAAAGTCCTCCGCGGCCCGGGCTTTGATCCCGCCACCGCGTCGCACGCGATCGTCACCGGAGACGATCAACCAGCGTTTCGCGAAGTCGATAGGGTGATGCAATCATTCCTTCGCGAGCATCGTATCCCGGGTGCATCGCTGGCGATCACGAACCAAAGCAACGTCGTTTACGCTCGCGGATTTGGCTACGCCGACGTCGGCCAGCGAGAGCCCGTGACGCCCGAGAGTCTGTTTCGGATCGCAAGCATTTCCAAACCGATCACCGCTGTCGCAATCTTGCAGTTGGTCGATCAAGGCAAACTCTCGCTCGACGACAAAGTCTTCGAAATCCTCGACCATGAGCCTCATGTGGAAGAAGGTTCCAAGATCGACGAGCGACAAAACGAGATCACGATCCAGCACTTGTTGCAACATCGTGGTGGTTGGGATCGAGACCAATCGTTCGACGCGATGTTCCGCTCAACCCAATTTGCCAACGCTCTCAGTGCATCCCACCCCGCGACGCCCGACACCATCATCCGTGTCATGCGAGGCAAACCGCTCGACTTTGATCCGGGTGAGCGGTACGCATATTCCAACTACGGCTACTGCCTGCTCGGACGAGTCATCGAGAAGATCAGTGGCGAAGCTTACGAAGACTATGTCCAGCAACATGTCCTGCAACCGATCGGCGTGACATCGATGTCTGTCGGCGCGACTCGTTTGGAAGGCCGCAAACCAAACGAGGTCCGCTACTACGATCCGCACCAAGGCGACTCCGTCTTCTCCAAGGATCTGAATTCGCGCGTGCCGCAAACCTATGGGGCTTGGCACCTGGAGGCGATGGATTCCCACGGAGCGTGGATTGCGTCGGCCAGCGACCTGGCTCGGTTCGCCAGCGCATTCGATCATCCCGAGAACAGCCCGCTGTTGTCGTCCGCCAGAATCACCGACATGTTTGCTCGGCCGGAAGGCTTGGCGGGACATCAGAAGAACGGTGATCTCAAGCCCAGGTACTACGGCCAAGGTTGGTCGGTGGTCACCGATGACTCTGGCGAATTGACCGCTTCCCATGGCGGTTCACTTCCCGGCACCAACACGATTCTGGTTCGTCGTTCCGATGGAAAGAACGTCGCGTTGTTGTTCAACACACGGGTTACCGCTCGTCTTTCACGAGTGACCGGGACCATCCTTCCTCAAGTCATGAAGGCGATCGACCAAATCGAAGATTGGCCTCCACAAGACGCGAACTGAAGTTGGCAAAGCTCTCAGCTGGGCAACTTGGTTTTCGCAGCGACCAATTTTTGTTCGCTGGGGTTGAACTTGGTAGAATCAAAAACGGCCGTTTGAAACAAACGGTTCCCGCCTGTATTCCCCCCAACCCTCATGAGCTTTCCGATGAACGTCAATCGCCCCGATGGCCAACGCGTTGCCCGCCGAGACTTCGTCAAACTGGGAGGAGCCATCGCCGCCGGTGTCGCGACGACCAACCTCTTCGACGCCCGTTTTGCTCATGCGGCGGGAGCCCCCACCGCCTCCGCAGAAACCTACGTGGGGGAACTGTACGCTTCCTTGTCCGACAAACAGAAAACCGCTGTCTGGCGACCGTTCGATCACGCCGATCGCCTGAAAATCAATCCGAACTGGCACGTCAGCAAAACGACCATTGGCGACGATCTATTCTCGAAGAAGCAGAAGACGCTGGTCGACCAAATCGTTCGCAACATCACCTCCAAAGACGGATACGATCGTCTGCTCGAACAAATGGAATACGATGACGGCGGACTAGAAAGCTACAGTTTCGCGTTGTTCGGAGAACCAGGCTCGGACCAGTTCCAATTTGAATTGACCGGCCGTCACGTGACGATGCGAGCCGACGGAAATCGACTCGACAAAATCGGCTTTGGCGGCCCGGTTGTTTATGGGCACGGCGAAGAATACCTCCCCGACAGCCCGTTCTTTCAACAGACCTTGCAAGCCAACAAGGTCTTCCAAGCCTTGGACGCCGACCAAGCCAAACTGGCGTTGCAAAAGAAGGCTCCCAGTGAAACCGCGGTGCAGTTGAAGGGCGAGAGCGGTCACTTCCCGGGGATTGGCGTCGACCAACTTTCCAGCGATCAAAAGGAGCTCGTCGAATCGACCCTCAAGATGTTGCTGGCTCCTTATCGTGAGAACGATTCGAAGGAAGTGATGGAGATCCTGAACAGCAGCGGCGGACTCGACCAACTGCACATGGCTTTCTATCAACAAGAAGACATCGACAACGATCGCGTCTGGGACATCTGGCGAGTCGAAGGCCCATCAATGGTCTGGCACTTCCGCGGCGCCCCCCACGTCCACGCCTACCTCAACATCGGCATCAAGTCCAAAGCGGTGGCATAGGCTTCCAGCCTGTGATTTACAAAGAGCAAACGCAGTTTCAATCATGGGCTGTAAGCCTATGCCACAGGAGGTAGCGTATGAATGAGAGTAGAGTTTTCCGACGTCGCAATCTGCCTCACATCGATGTCGAGGGCAAAGCATCGTTCATCACGGCCTGCTTGGATGGCAGTTTGCCAGCCGCTGGTTTGAAACGCATCCGTGCTCATCGTGATGAATTGGATCAACGCAAGAAGCCTCCCGACCTAAGTGACGCCGATTGGGAAATGAAGAAGCACAAGTTGCTTTTCAAACTGGTGGATTCCATCCTGGATCATGAGTCACCAGTGACACATCTTCGCGATGATCGGCTTGCAAAGATCGTCGCCGACGCGTTCCTTCATTTCGCGGAAGAACGCTACACGCTGTTCGCATTCGTTGTGATGCCAAGCCATCACCATTGGGTGTTCCTGCCCGATCCGACTTGGGCGGAACAGTTTTCAGCCCAACAACAGGACAAGGAAAAGAAACGCACTCTACGTGAAGGCATTTCACACAGCATCCAAAGCTTCACGGGGACGCAGTGCAATCGAGCACGTGGCGGTGAAGGTGCATTTTGGCAAGCGGAGACTTTCGATCACTACGCCCGCGATCAAGAGGAGTTGCTTCGAATCATCCACTACATCGAACAGAATCCTGTCGTGGCTGGATTGGTGGACCGTGCGGAAGATTTCCAATGGTCATCAGCTCGGATTCGTTCGAAACTCGGAATCCAAGCCGGCGAACCGGTCCCCAAAGTGGCATAGGCTTCCAGCCTGTGATTCACACCTTCGTTGCCTCTCTTATTCACAGGCTAGAAGCCTATGCCACTTTGGGCCACCAAACCTGCGCCGGCCACGGCGAGCAGGAGGATCCCGGCGCAGCCGATCGGTTTGTTGTCGGCCATTTGTCGAGGGTGTGATTTCTCAAGCTCTTCGCTGAGCTTCTCGATTTGTTCCTTGGACTCATGAAGCGATGAATCCGTCGCTTCTCGGTACAGCTTGATTGCCTTGAGCTTTTTCCCTTCCAAGAGATGAGCTCGAATTTGATCCAGTGTTTCTTGGGGAAGCTCTGCCATCACGTACGTCCTGTGTGAAGATGTTTGAGAAGCGGTGAGAATTCGTTTATCGCAGTTCGGATTCCTCGGTCGCAACCGACATCGGAATTCAACTGGATCACTCCAATCCCAGCCGATCAGTTCCGAAGGTCGGCAAGCGTCTTCAACTCGGCTTCCGAGAGGGCCCGGTCGAACACGCTGACGCCTCCAATCCATCCGGTGAAGCCGACACTGCGACTGCTGTGAATCACTCGCCCAATCGTGAACGGTCCGCCTTGTTCTGCATCCGGCGGTGAATAAATGCCGTGCGGGTACCACCAAGGGTTCAATCGCAAGCCAACGAGGTTTCGGTCGGTCTCAACCCATTCGCCGCTTTTATCTTTCTCTAGCGTCACAACCACTTCGGTGTAGCGGTAGCGGCGACGTTCAACGCGTTGGTTCTCGTCCTCACGCAAGACTTCCGTCTCAGACACCTCACCTTCCGGCGGGCTGTAGTACTGAGCCTCGGGGAACTCGCTGTCTTCACCGTCCTGCATTCCAGGCATCCGAGCGTAATGCGCTTGCATGTAGGCGTTGTGGGCATACGACAGCAAATTGTTCGACTTGGGGTTCTTGAGCCAGCGTTCACCGGACTCTCCATTCAGCCAACCAGTGATTTCGTTTTTCTCGTCGTCAAACGTCATCGCAAAGCACTGCCAGGAGGCAGCGAGCTTTTCTGGCGGCGAATCAGCGGAGACGGCAGGTGAGTGGCCCAGCGAATTGCATTTGTGCAACGCATACTTGTTGAGGAACGAACTGGCTCCGTTCTCCGACACATGACCACACGCGCTACCGGCTTTATTCAACCCGGCGAACAAAGCGTATTGCCGCTGCCCACGTTCGACCTTCTTGATCGAAGCGGTCGACGATTGCTTGAGGTCCGTGCCTTCATGCCAGATTCCTGCCAACGCGTGGTTGCCACTTTCTCGAATTGCCCACACAACAACGGTCACCGATTTCCCTTCGCCTTTGATATCCAACGGTGTGTCATGCAGACGCGACCGGGGAATGAACAGAAACGGGCGGAAGTTCGGATCCGACTCCTGGCGGATACGAATCGCTTGCCCAAACGGCCCATCGTTCAGCAGTGGAAAATCCGCGTAAGTGGCTTGCCTGCCTTCGCCCAGTAGTCGCGCACATAGTTCGCGGCATCCAACGGGTACACGTTCGTCGACCCAGCAGGCACGTGCGCGATGAAACGTTCTTGCCCAGTCGATTCACGCTGCGTGAAGTCCCAGAACGCGACCAAACCAGGCGTGTTTCGAACCACTTCTCGATTGCCGGTAGGATCAGACGCCGAGACGCCTCCCAATGGCATCGTCGACGCGACGGCAGTGAGGAAGATAAGAAGAAGGCGTGTCATACTCAATTCCTACGGCTGAATCAGGTTGCTAAATCGTGAGAAGGAAAGACTTTTCGTATGGGGAATCTTATGAGCAACAAATAACAAAGTCGTCGCAGTGTAAACAATCCACTGTTCACATCCCGTGCTGACCTACTTCGATGATTGATTCAATTGGCTGACGACAGTCATGCCAGCTCGTGCTCGCGGGTTGTCAGGTGCTAACAGCAGAGCCGTCTCAAAGTGCAACGACGCTCGCTGAGTCTGGTTCAGACTCAAGAACACGTGCGCGAGATTGAGGTGCGTCGGAACGTCGTCCGGGAACCTGGCCAAAATGCGCTCGTACAGTATGATAGCGGCCTCCGAGTCTCCGATCCCCACGCTGGCTTCCGCGAGCGCAAACACGACGTCCAAGTCATCTGGCGCGTGCTCATTGCAATGCAGCAACTCTTCGTGAGCGGATTCGAAATCGCTGGCACCCAGATGGGCAATGGCAAGTTGAAACCGGGACAACCAATGCCGAGGGTCCGATTCCGGGATCCCCACGGTGGCGACAACCAACAGATCTCGAGCCGCCTCGTAGTCTTCCAACTCGAGCAACAATTGTCCGTAGCGTTGCAACCCGCGGTAGTAATCCGGGAACGCCTTGACGCCCCGCTCGAATTCCTCGACCGATTCATCGACACGTCCCATCCAGCGTAAACAGTCAGCAAGAATGAACTGGCCTTCCGCGTCGCCATCCAAGATTCGGATGGCGTCTCGAGCACGCGGTGCGGCGACCTCAAACTTCCCTGCCCAATGCATGACTTTCGCAAGGTTTCGCATCGCGATTCCTTGGGCCCTGCGATCGATGCGGTCGAACACCGATTGATCGACTTCGGCAATTGCTTCCGCAGGCAACTGTTCCAAAGCAATGGAACCATCCGCCAACCATCCCGCGTCTTGCATTTCCGCGATCAGCCAACGCGATAACTGCCGATGGGCCTCAATGGTCGGGTGAACGTGATCCAGGAAATACTCTTTGCCCAAAATGTCATGCCCATATTCGTTTTGACAAACGTCGCTCAGTGCGGATTCAAAATCGAGCACACGAACGTCATCGGACTCGGGAAATTCACGAATGAACTGAGCGAAGTCACTCGGAGCACGTAGCGGGCAAATGTCTCGGTCGATCGCGGATCGAAATGCTGAACGAGCAACCTCATAATCGCCGGCCTCAAATGCTTGCCGGCCTCGTTCGAAGAGGTCTTCTTCGGGGTCCGGTTTGAAGGGACCGCAATCCTTTTCGTTGGAAGCCGGAACGACGAACAATATTTTCGCGTTCGCGGATTGAGCGATGGAGATCATGCGTCGAACATTGAATCGAAAATGCTTGCGAACATTGTCGCTCCATTCCTCATCGCGAACATAGTCCGACGGTCCAACCGTGTGGTTCAGACGTTCGTCCACTTCAGCGGCCAAACCGATCGAGTTTGAGTCGGATTTCGGTGGACGCTTTTTGGGCACAAGGGAATCGATCACCCGATACGTTCGGGTCTTGTTCAACCATCCCGTCAACCAAAGTTGAGCCTGGGACTGGTCAAAGAAGTCCGCGTACGTTCGCCGTTCGAGAAACTCATTCTGACCGGTGTAGACAATGAACAGATCAGGCTCGTACTCAGCCAACTCTTCCATCACCGCCGCGACGCGGTAGCTGGCGTAGCTGACCCCGCCTGCGTTGAAGACTTCATGGTTCGTGTCTGCATCAACACGAGGCAACCATTCTCGCAACCATCCCGCAAACGACGTGTTGTCGTCGTAAGGTCGCCCGAACGTGGTTGATCCTCCCAAGCAAAAGATCCGCTGCGTGTTCGCTGGTTTGGTCAACGGAAAGCGTTGGTCGTTAAACCAAACCAGCTTGTTTTCCGCGGTTCGCATCCAGACTTTGCCGTCTTCATCGACATGGCGTTCCAACAAGGGAACCTGTTTCGAAAACCCCATCATCGGGTCCGCTTGATCGGTCGATTTCCCCACGCCGATCAGCGTCAGGGCTAGCTCGATTGCCACCAATCCCAGCACGGTCGTCACGAGACCAAAGCAGGCCTTTTTGGTCCTGCTGAGCGAATTCGAGTTCTGCGGACGTGTTGCATGGCCGGATGAGGTCTTGCGGGAGTTCGTGGTCATAGCCCCGTAGCAGATTGTTCGCACCAAGCGTGCAATTGCGGCAAGAACGATTGATAGGCAGGATCGGAAGCCACGTTCCGAATCGCTCCCGGATCCTTGTCGAGATCGATCAAGACGATGTCTTCGAGGTTGCCGGTCTTGCTCGACACATATTCCGTGTAGCGAAACCGCTCCGTGCGAATGCTTGTTCCAAGCACCGGCCCAACGCCTGGTTTGGATTTCTTGTATTGGCTGAACGCCGCCGGACGAACCGACAGTTCGGGATCACGGACCACTCCCGCGACGCTCTTGCCTTGGCAATGTTCCGGAACCGGCACTCCGGTCAGCTCGCACAAGGTTGGAAAGACATCCACCAACTCCACCAATGATTTCGTATCACCGGCAGGTACGCCCGGGGCGGACACGATCAACGGGACTCGCGTTGCGATTTCATAGTTCGTGTGTTTGCACCAATCGCCAAAGTCGCCGACGTACCAACCATGGTCGCCCCACAACACGACAATCGTGTTCTCGCGTTGCCCGTTGGCTTCGAGAGCGTCCAGCACCTTGCCAACTTGTGCGTCCAAGTAACTGACCGCGGCCCGATAACCATGGATCAGGTCGCGAGTTTTGTCGTCGTCGAGCATCTTCGTTTTCGCGGGGATGTCGGCGTAGTTCTTCAGCTCTCCCCAACTCGATCGAGCATACGACAAACCATCAATCACATCTTTGCGAGAAGGAATCTCAATGGCGTCGCGGTCGTAGAAGTCCCAGTACTTGCCCGGTGCATTGAACGGCAGGTGTGGCTTCAAGAATCCAACGGCCAAGAAGAACGGTTTGTCTTGCGTGGCAAAGCGTTCCAACATCGCAACAGCTCGCTCGGCGTTGTGCCCATCGGCGTAAGCATTGTCCGAAACATCGCCGCCGTTTTCGATCGATGGTCCCGGCTTCTCGCTCGAGTTGGCCGGATTGCGTTTGCGAGGCAGTTCTTGGACGTAGCTTTTTCCCTTGCTGCGATCTCGTGGGGCCCACTCGTTGGCATCGACGGTCCAGGCCGCCGCATCGTCGCTGGCGCTGTGGTAGACCTTGCCGAGAAACCCCGTTTCGTAGCCGTTGCGAGACAGGTGTTGCGGCAGCGTCAGCACGTCGGGCATCTTCGACCGCAGCAGCGTTTTGAAGTTCCAGCACTGCGTCGTTTCCGGACGGCAACCGCTCATCAAGCTGGCTCGCGAGGCACCACAAACGGCGACCTGGCAATACGCACGGTCGAACCGCATGCCAGAAGCCGCCAAGCGGTCGATATTCGGCGAGTGAATGAAAGATTTGCCGTAACAACCAAGCTCGGGTCGCAAGTCATCGACGGCGATCATCAACACGTTGAGCGGTTTGGATGGCGAGGTTTCTTGTGCCGACGCAGGCATCGGCAGCGAACAAACCAAGCTGACCAAGCCAAGAAACAGATGGCGGGGTTGGAGGGCGTGCATGGTGGGAATCGGGATGGGAAGGAATCTTTGTGGGGGCTCCCGTTATAGCTGAATCCTCGGTGGATTGTGGGGAATTGGGATACACAGGCTGGAAGCCGATGCCGCCTTGCAGGCATGAAGGGCAGGGACTCACAGGCTGGAAGCCTATGCCACTTGGGTGGTCTCACCTGACGACTGGCCGGGTGCTTTGTTACAAAGCGTTCCTGGCGGTGACTCTTCTGGACTGCGAACTTGACACGCTTGTTGAAACGATTGCTTGATGACGTCGAATGACGCCCTTTGTCGAATCAGTCCCGCTTCGAAGTCGAAAACGCACCTGTTGTGGGTGCCGCATGCCGGCGGTGCGACCGCTCCGCTGTTCAAACAATTTCGCAGTCTGACAACGTCGCGAATTGCCCCGAGTTCCATCCACTTGTGGGCCGTTCGGATGGCTGGGCGTGAGTCCCGTTTCTCGGATCCACTTGAAACCAACATGGACTCGTTGGTTGAATCGATCGCGACCGAGACGGAACGAACCTTTGCTGGTGACGACACGTTGGTGCTGGCGGGACACAGCCTTGGTGCCTTGATCGCGTATCGGTTGGCGATTCAGTTGCTGGAACGCTCCGGTGATCAAGCACCCGTGAAGGGTTTGATCGTGATGGGAGCCTCGCCGCCCAACCAATGGACGCAAAACCGCGACTGGTTGGACTGGGACGATGACGCGTTCGCAGAAGAACTCGACCGTCGCTATGGCGGATTGCCAGCCGGTTTGAAACAGCATCCCGATGCGCTCGCGATGTTCTTGCCAATCGTGCGCGCGGATCTGAAACTGGCACGAGGAGTCGCGTCCGCGGAGCACCCGACCATCCCCGTGCCCATTCGGGCTCTCGCCGGGGCAGAAGACCATGTTGCCAACCGAGCCAAGATGCAAGGCTGGCAATCACTCACGTCGGCCGGGTTCTCTCTGCGAGTGTTGCCCGGCGATCATTTCTTTCCGGTTGCGAATCTCAGCAAGGTGTTGCTGACCGCGGAAACGCTGAGCGGGGACGGTGGTTGAGAACCAAGATCGACGGTCTAGAAGACCATCGTACGTCGTCAGTTGAATTTCCAGCGTGGTGGTTCGTCTCGTTGAAGCGGTTCTTGCTTCAATACTTGACGCAACATCGCGATGGGCAACATCCCGGCTTCCATGATCGAATCGTGGAAGTCACGTTCGGTCATCTCGCCCGACAAAACCATCTCGCGGTGCAATTGGCGGATCTGCAACGCACCGAGCATGTACGCGACCTGATACAGCGGCGGGTAGCTCGGACCGATGCTGCGTCGAACTTCCGCGGTCGCGTTCCGTCGCTCGAATCCAACGTTGTCGACCAAAAAATCGACGCACTGATCCGGTGAAAAACGCCCCAGGTGAAAGTTCAACGAAAAGATGATTCGTGCACACCGGTGGGCTCGCCAAACCAGCATCCCCATGCGTTCTTCGGGAGTGCGAGCGAACCCATCGTCGTACAGTTTCAGTTCCCAATAGACGGCCAATCCTTCCAACCAGAACGGCGTGCTCATCGTGCGACGGTGAGGTTGGAACCGCTCATTGCTGTACATCTGCAAGTGGTGACCGGGAATCAACTCGTGATGCACCGTCGCGCGAGCGTATCCAATGTTGTTTCCTCGCAAGCTTTGGCGTTTGTCACTCGGCGACATCTCTGACGTCGGGAACGAAACGCTGATCACTTCGCCGCCGGTGAAGAATGGATTCACCTTCTGTCGCTCGGGAGTCATCATGATCATCCTCCAACAATAATCGGCGAACGGTGGGACCGTGATCCAGTCACGTTTTCGCAACCATTCGACCGATTGGTCAGCCATCTCGCCGATCAAAACCGGCTGTTGGCCCGGTGCGACGTGGTGATTCTTCATCCGTTCGACCGCGGCTTTCCAATCTTCGCCCAATCCCATGTCTTGGGCCACGCGAACCATCTCAGATCGCACGATCGCGTATTCTCGTTCGGCCAACTCGATCAATTCCTCTGGCGAATGATCGATGAATTGACGACGCAATTCCAACTCGATTCGTTCGCGTCCGACCGGCGTGCCCGACAGATCCTTTTCAACCGACGAGGTCGCAGGCGGCAATTTTTCGCCCGAATCTTCGATCCGTTTGCGTTCGATTCGTGTTTCGACCTCAGCGGTCAGCAGGTGCCAATCGACTTGATCATCAAGCGACCATTCTTCGAACGGTTTGCCGTCCAACTCCAAAGCGACCAACTCCTCTTTCCACTGAGGCAACTGTGCCGTTCTTTTTTCACGATCGCGACCACGACGAGTGAATCGACGGACGATCGATGGCATCCAGGTCGCTTCGCGTTGGGACCATGTTTGAATCGGTGGGTAAGCCTCGTCAAAGGCAAACGCTTCAGCCGGTGTGGGCAGTTCGACGGAACCGCCAGCAACCAATTCCGATTGTTTCGCCGTCAACGATTCGCCGACGTTCAGTGTTGCTTTCCAAGCACGCAGGTTCTCGCCGGTCTCCTTGGCCAGATCGAGCACCCACCAATTGAAATCGGGGTGATAGCCCTCGTAGAACGTTTGCCAAGATTCATACTCGTCCACCAAATCTTTCGCGGCTTCCATGACGGATTGGCTGACGGCCACCGACTTGGGCTCCTTGTCTGCAACGAACTCCTGAAGCTTTCCGTTCAGCGTTTCCACCTCAGCCGCCATCGCTTGTCCATCCAGTGCGTTCACACGTTTGGAAAGATCCGTCAGCGAGATCAATTGTTCGGTGAAGGGAAACATCTCTTTCAGTTTCGCAGACGTCGCAACGAGCGTCTTCAGCTCCGCCTCTTCATCACTCACCGCAGTCAACATTTCGCCAGCGATTTCCGCTTCCGCGTCGCTCAAAGCGTTGTCGCCTTCGGCACCGATCGCCGTCTGCAACTGGCTTTCCCAAGCGGCCAAGAACGCGGCGGTTTGAGAGAGTCGTTCCTCCGCCACGCGAACTGGCAAACGACGTTTCACCGTTTCCAGGTCCGTTTGGTAGTGATTTTGAATGTCCTTCCAAGCCGTCTGAGGCTGAAGTTTTTCCAGGTCGATCAACGCGGTGGTGACTTCTTCGGATGGCTCACTGGAATCAGAGGTCGATTTGTCGATCTCCTTCCCGGGTTCTAGCTTTTCGATGAAGAAGTCCAACGTTCGTCGCTTGCCGTACTTCCCGCCGTCACTGTGCCCCACGTTCGGCATGACCAGCAAATCAAAATCCTTGCCCGATTTGATCAACGCATCCGCGAAACGCAGCGTGGATTCCGGAGGCACGTTCGTGTCGAGCTCGCCAACAATCAAAAACAAATCGCCGATCAGGTTAGCCGCGTTGTCGATGTTGCTGCACTCGGAGTAGTGATCGCCGACGGGATAGCCCATCCACTGTTCATTCCAAGAGGCTTTGTCCATTCGGTTGTCGTGGCAACCACAAGCCGCCACGCCAGCGTCATAGAAGTCGCCGTGGAACAACAACGCGGATCCGGTGTTTTGGCCACCAGCCGACGTTCCGAAGATTCCCACTCGTTCCAAATCCATCGCCGGATGCTCTTTCGCGAGAGCCTTCATCCAGGCGATGCGATCAGGAAAACCAGCGTCCTTCAGGTTGTGCCAACACACATCATGGAAGGCTTTGGATCGGTTGGCGGTCCCCATGCCGTCGATCTGAACAACGATGAAACCAGCGTTCAAATAGTCACGATGCCAAGGTGCCGAACGGAACGATTTGGGAACGTGTGAATCGTGAGGCCCAGCGTAGATGTACTCGACAACGGGATACTTTTTGTCAGCGGCGGGGTCGTAGTCTTCGGGAAAACACGCCAATCCCCAGATGTCGGTTTCGCCGTCCCGGCCCTTGGCTGAAAAGACTTGCGGCAAGTTCAGCTTGGCGTCGTCGGGCGTGACCGTTGCTTTGGCCAGCGTTTGAATCAGTTTGCCATCAGCGGAACGAAGCTCGTGAACGGGCAATGATTCAACGCGCGAATGAGTGACCACCAAACGACTTCGATCGGGTGAAAATGTGGCGGTGTGATTCCCGTTCCCGTCAGTCAACAAGGTGAAGTTCTCTCCGGTGAAGTCCACCCGAGCGTAATGCTTCAAATACGGGTCTTGGCCTTCATGCACACCACTGACCACCAAATCAAGCACGCGATTTTCTTCGTCGATGTTGTCGATTCCACGCACGACGAATTCGCCGCTTGTGATCGGGCGGATCTCACCTTCACCGGACAAATCGACCAAGTACAGATGTTGATAGCCGTCTTTCTCACTGACCCAAATGACTTCGTCACTGGCATCCAGGTAAGTCCATTGGGGCAGGTCGGTTTTATGAGTGGTCCAAATGAACGTTTCGGATTGTTCATCGATGACGGTTTTGACTTCGCCAGACAACAGGTCGATATCGAACAAGCGGAACCGTTGATGGCCCCGCTTGGTCACCGCTAGCAAAGCTCGGTGTGGTCCGACCAGCCGCAGGTTCCAAAAACGCTGGGACATCCAAGGCAAATCCAGCTCAATTGCTTCACCCGTTTCCGCGTTGAACGACAGCAAGCGAGTCTCATCGACTGGATCGCCAGGCAACAAGTACGGACGCGATTTCAGGACCGCTCGTCCGGCCGCCTTGGGCGACGATTCGACCAAGTGAACCGGTTGAGTCTCGTAGGGAATGACCGCTCGTGTCAGCAACACGGTTCCGTCGGGCGACCATTGAGGCGACTGCAACCTCATCGGTTGAGCGGACTCCTCGGCGTGATCACCAAAGGATTCTGCCAACTGAGATTCTTCGATCAACGTCTTCCACTCATCCGATTCTGCAAGCCGCAATTGCAACCGTCCCTCTGACAGTCGAGCCAAGACCTTGTCGTTCCCGGGGGCAGGTACTCCGGCGGACCAATCGTCGCCGCGTCGAAAATCGCGACGGCGGCGTCCACGGCGTTCGGATTCAGGTTGTGTCACGCGGGCGGGTTCTGAAACTTCCACGCGAGCCGGTTCAATGTCGGCAACGAAGTATCCGAATCGAGTTTGGTTGTCACCGACCAGTTCCCAAACGTGTCCGGCAAAGGTCGTGCGAACCAGC
>TARA_R110002074_G_scaffold212402_2_pt1 | contig 25985 bp, 16 predicted proteins | sample TARA_R110002074 | Tara Oceans TARA_R110002074 (sample SAMEA4397215) | marine metagenome | biome: Polar Biome; feature: [MIX] marine epipelagic wind mixed layer (ENVO:01000061); material: water (ENVO:00002006), including particulate matter (ENVO:01000060) such as... | depth 10-100 m | reverse complement strand
CAAAGGTTTTCTTTAAACGAACTATTTTTAATCGGACAACAATGTTTCAAAATCTTATCAAAAAAAAAACACTAAAGTGTTGTTTTACAAATGAACTCGTTTAAACTTTTTGGATTATAGCGTCCGAGCTATCGGGATAGACATTTTGTGACTATTTGAAGGCTTTTATTTGTTGCATAGCATCGTTACGGAACAAATAAAAGGCGAAAAAAGGGTGCAAAAGAGCAATTCCTGCCCGTCCGGCAGGCGGGTTTTAGCCAATCATAAAAGTTTAAACGAGTTCAATAACAAGAGACTATCTAAAAAATAAGATAGCCTCTTTTAAAAATATAAAGATGTTCTTTTAGCACTTATTTTTTCAAAAACTTATATTGTTTCTTATTATCAATATTTAGAATGTAAAGCCCATTTTTAAAATCTGAAACATCGATGGATTTTAAATTCTCAGCGTTATTTATAACTCTTATTGTTCTACCAGTCATATCGATAATATTAATAGTCTTCGCAAATAATTTATTCGATTTTATCATTAAAACATCTTCAACAGGATTTGGATAAAATGCAAACCCATCTTCTTTCGCATCATCAATGCCAAGAGAAGCAGTAATAGTTAAATCCCTTTTAACTTCCATAATAGATTTCCATGCACTATCATAAATCCCAACCACTAATTTATAGTTTTCATTTCCAGATAATGAAGAACTTATGGGTGTTGATTCGTCTATGGTCAGCGTTTTTGAATCTGCTACCGGCGTAATGGTTGTAGCGGCTGCTGGGTTTATAAATGCCTCTGCAACTAAAGCACTAGCATTATTAATATATGTGTCTCCATCATATTTTCTAACATCAACCTTTACCTTACCTTCATTCACTAAGGTATATTCAAAATTGGCAAGTAAATCATCTCCAGCTGCAATAGTAGTTGGTACCGAAGTAAAATTGACACTGTTTACAACCGATGATGGTGCCGTAATTTCTACAAGATTTGCAGCTTGTCCATCATTAAAACCAAAATTGCCTTCGGCGTTATCTCCTACCAATTTAAAAGCAAACGTATATTGAACGCCAGATGCCAAACCTGAAGAAGGTGTTTGCCCACCCGCAATATTGTAATTGAAAGTTACCGTGGTTGGTGTACTAGTGGCAACTAAACCAGCAACATCCATTTGTCCGTTCCAAGAGTCCCAATCCGCTGATGTTTCATTTGGCTTAGTTTCTCTTAGCGTTATATTTAATTTACAAGCTATATCAGAAGTATAAGTTACCTCAATAGCTCCAGAAGTACCCGCTTCTATAGTGGCCGGAATCGATACAATATTAACCGTTCCTGTCTGTGCATTCACAAATGTCAATGCTGTAATCATTAAAAATGATAAAAATAATAGTAATCTTGTTTTCATAATTATATAGTTTAAAATTAGTGACTCAAAATTAAACTAAAGCCCTTTTACTATATAATGGTATTCTATCAAAACCCTATAGAAATCAATCAATTAGGGTTTAAAAACATTTCCAATAAAGTATTATTATATTTAAAATTGGTAATAATCATGAAATAGATATTTAACTTATAGTTTCAATCAAAAGGTTATTTTTTTACATTGTTCTTTTTAATAAGAAGTGTTTCATCAACATTAATAACTGCGTTTGTTCCGTTTTCAAGTAAAATAGAAACTGCCTTTTTGTTTATTGGAGATCCAGATCCTTTAAAATTTTCAATGCGAACATCGTTGAAATTATTAATTTCGATGCCATTGGTAAAGTAAGGCATTCTGGTACCTGTCCAAGTTAATTTGAAGTCATCAATTGTCAAACCTTTTACATATTGCGCATATATCCCTGGGATATCATGTTCGAACAACTGTTTTTCGGCAGCACAACCACGTAAATCAATATTCCCACCGGCTACATCATTCAGTTTACTGTCTACAAGTTCGAATTTAATATTTTTGAAAGAAATGTTTTCAAGAATACTTTCATCAGAACCATAAAGTAAAATTCCGTTTTCAGCTTTGCACGTTATGTTGTTGAAGGTTACGTTTTTAATAGTTCCCAATTTTACGTTTTTGTTTCCTCAAACTGTAGAGATATGAATAGGCTCTCCATTGCCCCACCAATCACCTGTTCGCAATTTGGTTTCAATATTTATATTTGATATATTGATGTTTTCCAAGGAACCTTCGTCCCGAACAAATATTCCGATGCCTCTATTTGAATTCGTTATATTACAGTTGGAAATATTAATATTGCGAACTGAATTTTGATCTAGAAAACCAATACGAATGCCACTTGAATTGGATTGCAAGTTACAATTGCTCACATTTATATTTTCGGAAGTATGGCGCAAATTTTTGAACCCTGGAATTTGAAAATGATGATCGTAACCTACAATTGCAATAGCATCGTCAGCTGAACGAATATCACAGTTTGTAATGATTACATTTTTACAGGAGGTTATATCAATACCATCTACATTTGGTGCAAGCATATTGGTCCAAAGACGAATACCGTCAACTAAAACCCCGTCGCAATCGGCAAAATGCATCGTCCACATGGGGGCTTGCGTTATAAAAATGTCTTTAATGGTTATTCTTTTACAATTGCTAAAAATAAACATTTGATAAGGCCTGTCTTTAGGAACAATTGGACCATCTCCGATACCGCCATTTTCAACCGTGCGGAATTTTTCCTTTTGCCTCGTGTATTTTGACCCGCCCCATTCAATTTTCTTTGCTTGGTTTAAATCAAAAAAAAGATCCCCGTTACCGTCAATATTTCCGGTGCCGGATATAGTTATATTTTCAGAATTTTCAGCATGTAGCATACCGTAATGCACTTCGTTGTAAGGGGTATAATCACTCAAATTAGCACTTCCACGCAGTACGGCGCCACTTTCAAGATATAAATGAACGTTACTTTTTAAATAAACCGTCCCCATCATAAAAATACCTGTTGGGACAAGTACCGTCCCCCCGCCATTTTTGTTACAAGCATCTACCGCTTTTTGAATGGCAAGTGTATTAATTGTTTTGGCATCACCAATTGCTCCGAATTCTGTGATGTCAAAAGTCTGTGCATTTGCGGAAAATGCAATGCAGATAAATAATAGTGCGATAATTTTATTCATTTTATTTTAGTTTATTTTCGTTAAAAACAAGTAGTGGATTTAGTTGCCACTCAAAAGTTTCAATTTTGCCATTTAATTCCCAACCAATCCAAAGGTTCTCTAAAAGCTATTAGGCAATTAAAAAATGATAAGCATCTCCCTAAATAAAGTGAGTTCGATTTCTACATTTAACTTGATTAAGTTTACTGAAATTGAGACCTGTCAGGTTTTAAAAACCTGACAGGTCTGGAAATCCTTATACTATATTTTAATTTTATTGCTATATTTTTTAATGATATCCAGGGTGGTCAAGTCTGAATTATAAACCCCATACCAACCTTGTAACTCATGAGGTGGATCACCAATGAGGGTATCTCCTTTTTGCCAAAATTTCCCAGGATTTGTAGGTCTTCCTTCCCCTGAATAGGTCCAGAAATTCAATCCTTTTACAGGCCCATTTGTAGTTATGGAATTAGCAACCTTTTCAAATAAATAATTATAAAAGCGATCTCTCCATACGGTGGTGGCCGAAGGTTTATAAGAAGAACTGTCCCTTGCAATGCCAAACTCCTCTAAAACAATAGGTTTGTTTAAGGTTTTTGCTACTTGCACATGATCCTCCCAATAATCATCCACTTTCTTTAAAGCATTTTGAAATACGTCTTCGCCTTGGGTGGGTTTAAACCAGCCCCAATTCTGTGCCCAAATGTGCATGGTTATATAATCTATATTCACATCGTTATTATCTCTTAAAACATTTGTGCCCGCAGTGGTTCCAGAAGTATTGCCTTCTGTTCCCAGACATACTAAATGATAATTATCCAAGCTTTTAATGTATGCCGATGTTTTTCTTGTCCATGCTACAAATGCTTCTGGCACATCATAACCTCGCGGTTCATTTGCCAGTTGCCATGCCATAATTGTGGGGTCTTTTTTATATATTTTCCCAGTGATACTATTCTTTCTATTTAGAACCTTTTTTATATGATTGTACATCATATTTTGGGCTTGTTCATTAAAATAAAATTGCTTTGAATAATCCGTGAAATCCTCCCAAGAATTGCCGGCGTCTTGAGGGAAAGGTATCTCTCCGGCACCGCTCCATTTTAAATATTGTGTAAAACCACCACTCCATGTCCAGAAATTACCTAAAACCATAACGGCTTTCATATCTCTTTTCTTCATTTCTGAAAGTAAAAAATCCAAGCCTTTCCATAAATCTTCGTTATAAACCCCTGGTGCTGTTTGTAACGCCGGATGCACAGAGTATTTCATATCCTCATCGGCTTCACTGGCGCCCAATATCCTTAAATTAGTAACACCCATCGCCTGCAATTCATCCAATTCACGGATTAATCGTTGCTGATTTCCAGATTTTGGAGCGCCTAAATTCATCCCCTGCCAATAATTGGCACCGATAAAATCGTATGCTTTTTTCTTTATTAAAAAATCGCCATTTTCAACTTTGACCAGTTTTTGCTTATAACCTGCACAAGACCATAAGCTTAGACAGATAATTGAGAAGAGTAAAATTGATTTTGGTTTCATGATTGGCTTTTTTATTTGATTACAGATAGGTTGCTAGTATTTAGATTAGTACATGACAACATTTAAAATAGAAATATAAACAGCAAACTATTTGCATATTACATCTTGTTCGTTACATAGACCTCACAGGTTTTAAAAACCTGTGAGGTCTTGGTTATCCAGAAAATTAATTTCTGTTATGTACTTAGAATTATTTGTTATTGATTTTCTGAATATGCCGTAATTCTAAATTTTTAATATCCAAAACTTCATCAGTTGTGATTTCTATGCTCTTAATTTTATTTGGCAGTACATCAAAATAATTATCTTCAAGAAATACCTTTTGATCTTTAAAATTGATATATAAATCCTTTACTAATTTATCTGTTGAAATTTTGAAATACTGTTTATCATTTTCTTCAACTATTTCAGTTTTAATATTTGGTGTTTCAAAGGCTAAAAACTTTGGTTTTTCAAAATAATATAGGTTTTCAATAACCGTTGAATCTTCCGATGTTACAAACTCCGCTTTTAATACGATTTCTTTTTTGTTGAAGGTTTTAACGAATTTTGAAGCTTTTGTTCTAAATAATTCGGTACTTGTGTTTTGATTTACAACCACTTCTTGCTCTTCTATTAAAAGTTCATTCCCGTTAAAATCCAAAACCGTTAATTTTAATTTCCCCGATATGTTTTCCAATTTATCTGAAATGGCATGTACCACCACATCTTTCTTTTCTTGATGAACGGTTAGAATAATGGGTTCGTAAACTTTTTTAACGGCGTAATGCAATGCTTTCCATTTATGGTAATAATCGGTACTGCTCCAACTTGCCACTGGCCAACTATCATTTATTTGCCAATACATGGTGCCCATACAATAAGGCATGGCGCGTCGGTGTGCTTCAATGGCCATTTTTACACCACGGGCTTGCAATACCTGACTCATATACAAGAAATCCTCAAAATCAGCAGGCACGTTATAATCCCATCCCATGTATTCTTTTATACGCAGATTGCCTATGCCACTCCGTTGGTGCGATGCCATGACTTCGCTTTCAATATCATAATCTTCTGGAAGGGTGTATTTTTTTACCGTTTCAAAATCTGGAAAGGATTGAAAGCCATATTCGCTCATAAAACGCGCTTTGTACTTTTCAAAGTCCTCAAAAGGATGTTGCCCGTGCCATACGCCCCAGTAGTGCATATCGCCCGATGTATTTTCATAACCCGCATGCTTTTCCGGTTCAAATCCAGCTTGTGGCGATGAGGGCCAATAATCATCGTCATCAGTATAATTTTCAACAACATTCGGTAAAATATCATGAAAAACATCCAAATATGCTTTTTGGATCTTTTCTCTTTGTGGCGCTGTGTATGCTTCTTTCCAGCCCCAACCTCCATCGGAATAATGACTCCATGCCGCATTTATTTCATTATTTCCGCACCAAAGGGCAATACTTGGGTGGTTGCGTAAACGGATGACATTGTCTATGGCTTCTTGTTTTATATTTTCCAAAAATTCTTCATTACCAGGATACATGGAACAGGCAAACATAAAGTCCTGCCAAACCAGTAATCCATTTTCATCACAAAGCTTATAGAAATAATCGTCCTCATAAATACCACCGCCCCAAACACGAAGCATGTTCATATTGGCATCAACGGCATCTTTAATAACTTTTTCGTAATCATTCTTGGTTACGCATGGTAAAAAATTATCATTCGGTATATAATTAGCACCTTTTATGAATACGGGGACACCATTTAATTGAAATAAAAAGGATTCGCCCACATCGTCTTTTTCCCTTATTAGTTTTATACTTCGCAAACCCGTAGAAATCTCTATTTTGGAAATCTCGTTATTTCCATCATCAAGAAGCTGCACCGTAAATCCATACATATTCGGATCTCCTAATCCATTGGACCACCATAATTTTGGGTTTTCAATTGAAAACGGAATGGAAACATTTTGAACACCTGCCTTAAAATCAAAATCTGAAGAAGCATATATTGTTTGTGTATTTTGATTTATTATTTTGATACGTCCTGAAAATGGGGCATCTACTTCAAGTTCCACTTCAAAAACCAATTGCGCTTCTTCTTTGGTAACTTTTGGTTGTTTAATGAATACATCGTTTATTCGAACAGCATTCCAGGATTTTAAAACAACCGGTCGCCAAATACCAGAAGTAACCAATCGTGGACCCCAATCCCAACCATAATGATAGCCTGCTTTACGAGTGAAAATGGATACTTTTTTATCGCCTATCTCGCCATTTTCAGATTGATCATTAATAGCGGGATATGGATAAGGCGACGCTTCCAATAGTTCTAAGCCTTTTTTAATGGGCGAATGCAACAATACCTTTAACTGGTTTTTGCCTTCTTTAATGATTGGCTTGACATCTATTTCCCAAGACCGAAACATGTTATTGGCTTGCAAGATCAAGCTGTCATTTAAAAACACATCGGCATAAGTATCTAAACCTTCAAAATCCAAACGTATATTGTTTTTTGCGAATTCTTCAGAAGATACATTTAAAATGGTGGAATATTCCCAATCTTTTTTATCGATCCATTGTTGCTGTTTTTCATTGGTTCGATAAAAGGGATCTTCAATAAAATTATTGGCTAATAAATCGGTATGAATGGTTCCCGGTACGGTTGCTGTTCCTGAATGTGTTCCATCAATTTCTTTAAAGTTCCAATTGGTATTAATCTCTTTAATTATCATATTCGTTGACTTTTTAGGCTTACAAGCAAAAAAGCATGGTATAATTACAACAAGTAACAAAAATCTATTCATTCTTCTTTTTATTTTGATTATATGGTATTTTGCCAGTAAACTCAAATTTATTAAGCTCTAAAAACACCCCTAAAGTCCCCTCAAGGGGACAACCAAGACCCAAAAAACCATTTCTATGGAGCTATGCTCGGTATCTTCAATAAAAATATATTTTCATTTCGATAATCCTCAAGGGGACAGTAAAAACAGGTCGAAATCGGACAATTATTTGTTACTGGTACAATGCACTCATTTAAACTTTTTTATTAAGATGCCTTTAAGTTCAATAGACTTTTTCCCTTTAATTTCCTGGGTTTTTATAGTAACTTCCTTTATGCCTTCAGTTAGATATAATTTACCAATAGTTACCGTTTTCCAATCGGTTTCTGGTGCTTCTTGTCCGCGTTGTACACGGTCAAAGTTTTCAAACTCGGCATGTTCAAATGCTTCTAGATTTTCAATAGGTATGTTTTGGTTATCGATTTCCAAAACCAAGCGTACTCCAACATCTTCTTTGGCCAAGGCATATTTCAATGCTATTTCATAGTCGCCTGCTTCAACAATATCAATATCCCAATTGGCATAGGCTGAAGGTTTTGTCCAAAAATCTATCCAATCATGCGCCCAACCATATAAACTATGGTATGCAATTCCTGTATGTTTTCTATCTTTTCTGAATTCAAAAGGCGGAAACAAATTGGCTTCATGCGCGGGCAAATGTGTTACTGGATAGTTTTTATAGCCTACCGGAATGGGTTTGGATTCTTTTTGAAGTGGCAGTGTTTTATGCCATTTTTTATAGGTATTCAACAAGGAATCATAAATAAATTGATTTGATTCCCTGATATTGATGGCTTGACCAGGATGATTTTTTAGATCGAACAGTTCATCATTTATCATTAAAAAATCGCCTGAACGCACCCGTTTGTTTCCCTGCCATTCTGCAAATAAATTTCTGTTACTAGGCGTCTCAACAGTATCTAACTTCAATAGTTCTTTAAAACTTTTTCCATCGATGGTTTTTTTAAAATTATAATCTGCGCCCACCAAATCCAGTAATGTTGGCAACACATCAATATGGGCTAAAGGTTTGTTAATTGTTTTATTAGCTAGAATACTATCTTTCCAATTGATAATAAATGGCACTTTTACACCGCCCTCATCCACAGACCCTTTTTTTCCTTTTAATCCTGCGTTGTAGCGAAGGTTAAGTGGCCCATTATCTGACATATAAATAATAATGGTGTTATCCTTTATGTTTAAGGTTTCTAGTGTATTTAATAGCCTGCCCACATTATCATCAATATTTTCTGCCATACCATAAATGGTGGCGTTAAAATCATCAACCCCTTTATTTTTGTATTTATCAAAATATTTATCGGGGACTTGTAAAGGCGTATGTGGCGTTTGATAAGGTAGGTAACAGAAAAACGGGGTCTTGTTTTGGTGACTTTTTTCTATAAAACCAATGGCTTCGTTTGTTAAAACATCTGGTAAGTAGCCCTCCGTTTTAAAAGGTTTTCCGTTTTTCTCAATAGTGGTATTAAAATAGCTGGTCCAATGTCCTGAGGCAAAACCGACAAATTCATCGAAACCTCTTCCTAACGGATGATACGGATAATGCGCGCCGTTATGCCATTTCCCGAAGATGCCCGTGGTATAGCCTAAAGACTTAAACACATTGGCAAAGGTTTCTTCATCTAAATTCATATTTTCCCGTCCACGGGTAACCCCAGAAACGCCTGTTCTTTGATGGTATCTGCCCGTTAATAAACTGGCTCGGGTAGGTGCACAAACGGGGCTTACGTAAAACTGTTTTGCAAACACACCTTCTTTAGCCAGCTTATCAATAACTGGGGTTTCTGCGAAAGGGTTTCCTGTGAGTGACAAATCGCCATAGGCTTGGTCGTCGGTAATTATCAATAAAATATTAGGTTGCGGGTTCGTTTTAACCATTGGTTTTTTACAACCAAATGATACGCCCAACACCAAGACAGCAACTAATTTTATAAATCGATTTTTATACATTTCTGTTTTTTATTGAATTTCAAATATTTTGTAGCCTTTAACTATTTTTCCGTTATCGGTATAAGCCGTTACTTCAATTTTATGGACTCCTTTACTTAACTCTTTCGGAATCTGCACTTTCCAAAGATGCTGTGTTTCAGATAAACCCGGTGTCCAATTGTCTTTATTTTTCCTAAATGCCATGGTACGTTCCATAAAAGGGTCAAACCCCGTATAATTTTCCATTTCCATGGGCTCTTGATTGTCAAAACGCAGCATGACCTTTTCATGCGGTTTTCCTATAAACCAATTTGCCGTTATACACTGTGGTTCTGTTTTCAATGGTAACGTGATACGTATCTGATAATCTTCAGGATGATTTTCGGGTATAAATTTATAGTCATAATCAGTTCCTGAAAACTGAAATACAAAATACCCTTTTGGCGAACCATCCATACTGGTTGCCACAGGAATACCTTCTTCGTTATTTGGTCCTGTCCACCAACTGCCACAGCTTGCTCCTGCAATAACACCTTCACTTAAACCCCTTGTATTCCAATAGGTTTGAACCGCATGGGTATGGCCACTAAGCATCAATACTTTTCTATGGACCAGTAGTTGCGTGAGTTCTTTTAAAACGGTGGCATCGGTAAACCTGTCAAGAAAGGGGATGTGCGAATTTAACACGATTAAATAATCATCAGGAACTAATCTCAAGTCATTTTCCAACCATTCCAACTGCGTTCTATCCAACCCTCCAAAATAGCTGCCTCTTTTATTGTTTTTGGTATCCCATCCAAAATAGTTCACATTATTGAGAATCACAAAATGGGTTTTGTTATAATTGAAGGCATAGTAATCTGGCCCATATGCTTTTCTAAACGTTTCAAAATGATTAATGGCATTTTTAGATTTATAATTAATATCATGATTACCTGGAACATGATATCCGGGAATGTCAAGCTGACTAATGATGGCTTTTTCCCGTGGATAGATATCTAAGTAATCATCAGCAACATCACCTAAAACAATATAGAAATCGGCTTCTTGCTTTAGCATATCCGTGACGCCTCCATCCCTAAAAAAATCGAGCCGTTCGTTATCTGCCGTTTGCGGATCGCCGATAATCAAAGCTTTCAATGGTTTTTCCTCATCTATTTTATATAACGGAAAATCAATTTGTTTAGGTAGGTTTCCTGTTGTGTACACTCCAGTATATTTCAAATAGTTTGGTGCGCCTTGGGTATGATGGAAATAATAATTCTGTTGAAAATTTTGGTCATTTAAAGCTACTTGATATCCAGATGGCTTCATCACATAGAGGAAAGCCGCGTCCCGTAACAGGATGTTGTATTCACCTTTATCATTCGTCAATACAATATCTTTTTGATTTGAAACCGCAATACCTTTCAACGTTTGTTCTCCATGATTGTATATACCATCTTTATTTTCATCTACAAAAACAATGCCTGATACCTGTTTGCTTTGCGCAATGAGAAAAGCCAGTTTAAATAATATAAAACACAATATTATAAATGATTTCATGATAAATATTGTTTATTAATCTCAGAAGTAGTTACACTGTTTACTTTAGTACATCTAATTTTAGCTTCTAAAAATTTTGCCACGAATCTCACAAATTTTCACAAATCCACTCGTTCTCAGAAAATTAAATGTAAATGAATTTCTATAAATTTTACGAATGCAATAGACTTTCAGTCTGTTTTAAAAACCTGTGGTACTTTATTAGCCCATGGTTTAGTTGTTACTCCGGTCTTCTGGCTTCTAAATCTGAAATAATGGTTTCCATAAAGGAGTCGCTTAATTTGTAAATCAATAAGACAAATGCCGATAACAAAGCACCTATTGCCGGATACACACTAATCAATAATCTAATGCCTTTTAAGGATTCGGTAGTTTGTTCTGCATTGGCCTCAAACCCATAAGCATACAATAACCAACCCGTTATAGCGCCACCAAGCGTCCACCCCATTTTTTGGGACATGGAGGACGAAGAAAATACTAATCCCGTAGCTCTACGACCTGTTTTCCATTCAGAATAATCAGCAATATCAGCATACATAGACCAGATGAGTGGTAACACGATACCTGCCGATAATCCAATTATAATATTTAATCCGAAAATAATACCCACGTCATTGGGGTCTATCCAGTAAAAAATAAAACTGAAAATAGAAGCAATGACCATCGCCCCAATAAAGGTACTTTTCTTTCCAAATTTTGCCGAGGCTGGTTTTGCTAATAGCACCCCTAATAAATTAGTTACCAACCAAACCGTCAGATACGCTCCAGCCAATTTATCCCATTTAACATCACCAAAAACCGGCAACGTCTGGTCATGTACAAAATATTTGAAATAATACATAATGCTGCCATCACGTAAGGAATTGAATATCAATACCGCTATACCTGCGCCCAACATAATAAACCATTGGCCGTTTTTTGCTAGATCCTTTAAATCCTTTTTAACGGATGATTTTTCCATTAAAGGCTTTACGCGTTCTTTGGTCCACTTATAAGTCATTATAAAAAAGAAGGCTGCGAGCACCGCATAAATGCCTACCGTGTATTGATAGCTTTGCGCGTCGTTAGAGCCTGAATTTCTAAAAAAATCCAACAAATAAGGTATGGTAGCTGTCATAAAAATACCACCGGAATAGGCACCGATAAACCTAAAAGATGCTAATGAGGTGCGCTCTTTGGTGTCTGAAGTCATCACGCCCATTAATGATGAATACGGGACATTGATGGCCGTATAAACAATCATCATCAAGGTATACGTCACGTAGGCATAGATTAATTTTCCCGAGGGTCCAAAATCAGGTGATGAAAACGTAAGCACCCCAATGATAGCAAACGGAATGGCTACCCAAAGTAAATACGGTCTAAACTTCCCTTTGGAGGTGTTTGTTCTATCCGCGATAATGCCCATAATGGGATCATTCAACCCGTCCCATAAGCGCGTCAATAAAAACATGGTTCCTACCGATGCTGGAGATATTTCTACAACATCAGTATAATAAATCATTAAAAACATGGAAAATAATTTCCAAAACATGGAGGATGCAAAATCGCCAAAACCATAGCCTATTTTTTCTTTTAGTTTTATTTGATCGCCCATAGGATTTAGTTTTTAATTAATTCGATTCTCTCGATAGTTTCCATCAATGCTCTTGAATTGTGGTACGGACATTTCCAAAACCCTAATTTATTGTCTGTTGTTACTGGCTTTCCAGTTTCATCAACTCTCCAAAACCATTCGCCATGTATGGTATCTATTACATTGGTTTTTATAAATGTCCAAATGTTTAAAACAGCTTCTAAATAGTCCTGATTTGGATCAATGAGATAGGCATCTAAGAACCCAACCATGGCCTCGGCTTGCACCCACCAGTGTTTGTCGGTGTCATATTTATTGTTATCATATTCATTAAAAAGAGCCCCATCCTTATCCCTGCCTTTTTTTAATGTGGATTCCACTAATTGAATGGCTGTTTTTTGAATATGTTTTATAATAGTTTTATCTTGAATAACCTGTGCGGCCTCATGCAACAACCAAGCCCCTTCAATATCATGTCCAAAGGAAATAGCGGTCGATTTCTTACTCCAGTCCATATCGAAAAACAAATTAAAATGCCCGGATTTTTTATCAATGATTTTATTTTGAAACACGTGCAATAGTTCTGTTATCTTCTGTTTCAATGCTTCATTTGGCCAAACCCTGTATAAATTGGTATAAGGTTCCAATATATGTAAATGGGTGTTCATTGATTTTGGGTAGTTCAGGTCTTTATTACTTAACCTCATGTCTTTAATATCTTCCCAATCTTCCTTTAGCGCTTCAACATACCCTGTATATTCTGCGTCGGAGAATTTATCTTCTAAAATGTTATATAATGACTTTGCGTATTTTAAACTTTCTTGATTATTTGTTGCCCTGTAAAACTCTGAAAAGGCATAAATCCCAAAACCTTGTGCGTAGGCCTGTTTTCTTTTATTGATGGGATTACCAAGATGATCCACTTCCCAAATAAGTCCTCCATGTTTATGATCCCAAAAATGATCGATGATATATTGATATTGCCTCTCAGCAATGGCTTTATAATTACTGTTTTTTGTAGTTCTATATGCCGCAGAAAAGGTCCATAAAATTCTGGAATTTAAAACCGACCCTTTTGATGCTTTGTTGTTTTTATGGCCTGAACCATCGATTTCTCCAAGAAATCCACCGTTTATGGTATCTAAAGCTTCCGTACTCCAAAAGTTTAAAAGGTTTTCTAATTCACTAGAAGCTTCATGGCTTAAAAGCGCTAAGCCTGTATCGATAACTTCCTGACTCTTAGAATCAATTTTAGGGTTAATAATCATATTATGCTTTAACTTTTTTAGAATTTATACTCGTATACACTTTATTACCATCTATTAATTGATTAATGGTTTGTACCGAAAGATGGGAATGGAGCTGGTCTTCTGGAGAATTCATACAATAGTCCACTAATTTATCTATGGTGGACGTTGCCACATGCATTCGCGTATCTGATGAAGCATAATAGATATATACGGTGCCATCATCATCAGTTATCCAACCATTGGAAAAAACCACGTTGGATACATCGCCGATGCGCTCTTCTTTTAGCGGTGCTATTAAATGGCCGTGGGGTTTATGCGTGACTTCCCAAGGCCTTTCTAAATGGGTCATAAAGGCGTATAAAGTATAACGTAACCCTGCAGCAGTGTTTCTAACACCGTGCGCTAAGTTTAGCCAGCCGTTTTTCGTTTTTATAGGTGCAGGCCCTAATCCATTTTTTAGTTCGTAAATGGTATGATATGTTTTAGGAAATACAATCTGTTCTTCTTTAACTTCAGGATTTTCAATGGTATCTGAAAGCCCGAACCCAATACCTCCACCTTTGCCCGTATCAATAAACCCATCTTGTGGGCGTGTAAAAAAAGCATATTTCCCATCAATCAAATGTGGTAACAGGACGACGTTGCGTTGTTGCCCCGTAGTGGAAATTAAATCCGGCAAACGTTCCCAGGTCATTAAATCCTTTGTTCTTACAATGCCTGCAGCGGCCATAGCTGTTGAGGTATCGCCTTCGGGGGCACTAGGGTCTTTTCTTTCGGTACAAAATACGCCATAAACCCAGCCATCGTCATGCTTGATTAAACGCATATCGTACACATTGGTATCTAAATTTTCGGTTTGGGGAATGGTGATTGGCCGGTCCCAGAACTTAAAATTATCTATACCATTTGGGCTTTCTGCAATGCCAAAAATGGATTTTCTATCATTGCCTTCCACTCTTACTACCACCAAATACTTACCGTTCCATTTTATGGCACCTGCATTTAATGTGGCATTAAAACCGATGCGCTCCATAAAATAGGGATTGGTTTCCTTATTGAAATCGAATCGCCAGTTTAATGGAATATGATCCCTTGTTAAAATAGGGTTTTCATATCTATTGTATATCCCATTCGTACTAAATAGAGGTTTGTTGGGTTTGGAAATCAATGCATTAAAATCCTTTTTTATTTTTTCTACGCGCTTGTTATAATCCATATATTTATTTATTTTTTAACAACAGTACTTTGTCGTTTTTTGTAAAATCTATAAAATCTTGAAATGCCGGATGCCCTTTATACGGCACATAAAAATGTTCTGAATCCCTATTTCTCCATAGCAATACATAAGACAGTTTGCTCATGAGGTTATTGGATTCCAAAACTTTCCCTAGCTTTTGTGTAAACCATGTTGGGTCTTTTACTCCATCAGAACCTGTTTCGGTAAAAGCAGCCAGCTTGCCCCTTTTTTCTGCAGTACTCACCACGATATTCAGCTTTGCTACAATAGCATCCAAACCATCACCATCTTCGGTAAAATCGTAATAGTTATCCATACCCAAAACATCTACGTACTCATCGCCAGGATAAAATTTCAGATATTGTGTTTCAGAATAAAAATGCCTATCTGGGGAATACGCAATCAATAGGTTTTTCAAACCTCTGGTGTTTCTTAAATAATCTACTGTAAATACGAACAACTGCTTATATTCCTCAGGTGTACCATAGGTATTTCCCCACCAAAACCAACTGCCATCCATCTCATGCCAGGGCCTAAAAATGACAGGAATGGTTCTATGCTTGGTCAGTTTCAATGATTGCAAAAATTCAGCAACTAGATCCAGTTTTTTAACCAATTCATTATGATTTTTTTCTCCAGGCAACACCGTTTTCAATAAGCCAACCTGTTTAGTCCAAGAACTGATACTGTCTCCAAATAAAAAGGGATGCCAGCTTATGGTATTGATGGCACCCATTTTATGGCCTTTGAGCATCAATTCCCTTATGTGCTTAAAAGGGACGCTATCTATATTTTTGGAAGCGTGTATTCTTCCTAAATCCCAACCCAAAACGGCGGGATATTGCCCTGTTGCCCTATGGACATCTGAATTTAGTTTCTTTTCCCCATTATACTTCCAACCCACACCATAGGCCAGATCATCTTCATGGCCCAACATGATGCCTTTGGAATTGTTCTTTTTTAAATGGTTCAATAATGTAGTAGCCTTGTTTTTTTTATAAAAAACACCTGCTTTACCAGTGCCGCAGCCAGTAAACAATAGCATACAGAAACCAAATAAAACAGGTGTTAGGATGTTCCTCATAAATATATATTTAGTTGTAAATATTTAAGGTATTTAGTTCTTGTTGGAACAATGTATTAGGACTTGTATAAAACGTTATAAAATCGGTTTTAACTTCAGTAGAACTATCACTGTTCGGGATATATAAATCGCTTTGGGACGAGTTCCAAGGTGCGTTAAACCATGCCAATGCCCAAGCTATCCGTATATCACTTCCTCCTTCTTCTATGGCCGCTAAAATATTAGAGGTCCAGAATGTTGGGTTTGTATTTACATAATCAAGGCGTCCTGTTTCAGAAAGAATGGCTACTTTTCCATGATCCAATGCAAAAGTACTCAACTCTATAAGATTTGATTTTAGATTAGACTTCACTGGGTTATAAACATCAATTCCCACAACATCCACATAGGTATCGCCTGGGTAATAACTGGCATCTATTTTTTGATTGGGAGTCCATCCAAATAAAACCAAATTGGTTCGGTCCTTGATGTAATCGGCTGCCAGTTGATAGAATTCAATATATAATTGAGGGGAATGGTTTGTAGCATTTTTTCCCCACCAGAACCAATCGCCATCCATTTCATGAAATAACCTGAAAACAATAGGAAAGCCTAAATCGTTATTGATAATATTCAAAACCTCATCCAGTTCTCCATAAAACCAATCGCGGGACCCATTTAAATCATTCACAACATCATACATCAAACTCTTATCGGTATCTGTTGTAATATCCCTTAAATAAATTTTACCATCGGTTTTACTTTGTTGATGAAAATCAAAAGTAACTATAGATCCATTATTATAAGCATACTTCGCTTCATCAATATGAAGTTGTTTTTGTTCAGCACTTTTGTAAAGCATATAATTAGGGTCAATTCCATAAACCGCAGGGTGATCGCCGACCACATCTTTAGAGTCTGAAGTACTCAAATCCCACCTTAAACTATTAAGTTTAAAAGACATTGGGAATTCCTGACCAAATGCAAACTGACTGCCATTTGCAATGTTTGCAATGTTGTTATACAAATTTTTGGTTTCAAAAGTGGCATTTGCATCAATAGGTGTGTACACGCCTTGCAGTCGCACTTCCACGTCAAGGGTATCGGTATCGGTATCTCCAGAACTATCGGTAACCGTTAATTCTATGGTGTGATTTCCCAACACCAGATCTACTGTGCCCAGTGCGGTAGTACTTATAACATTTCCGTCCAATTTCCATTCAAAAGAACTGATTGGCCCTTCAACATCCGAAGATTGTGATCCATCCAGGTTTACTTGCACTGTTGTGCTACTGGAGTTAAGAATCACTATTTTGTCCAATCCAGCATCAGCAGTCGGTAAATTGTTTGGTGCTTCGGTAATGGTTACCTTATATTCCTTGGAATCATTGTTTTCTCCTGTTAAGGTGTAAACAACCGGGACATCAAAATCATTTTTTGTTTCCCCAGACACTTGGGGCACTGTTCCTATTGATAGGGTTGAATTTTCTGTGATAGTAAAAGTTGCCGTAAGGTCTTTTAAATTTGTTCCGGAAGGCACTTCTCCTGTTATATTGAATCCATCAATAGTAAACTGGGTGTTATTAAGTTCTACTATTTTGAATGCCGTTAGTTTAGCTTCGAGGCTAATCATTACGTTATAACTGGTTCTAGTTCCGTCTTCAGCCTCAACAATATATGTTAAATTGTCACTGAAATTGTTTTTTGAATAACCAGAGGCTTGTATCGTTTTACCAACAAAAACCTTTGCATTTTCAGATACTTCAAAAACAGCAGTTAAGTTTGATAAATCCTGTTCATCTTTCATGATGGTCACGACCTGATTATTTGATGATATATCAAAATCATTTTCCATTTCCATAATCGAAAAGGCTACTAATTCTGATGCGCTACTTAGTAAAGGTTCATCATCTTTTGAACAAGATGCAAGCAAAAAAACCAAGCAGAATACTTTTAAAAATAGTTTCATAATAATAAATGTTTGTTGTATGTGTTTAAGAGACGATATTTTAAAACGGGCATTCCAATTTAATAGAATGCCCATTCTAAAAGACTAACTCAAATAATCTTAAAATCTTGGTCCTTCTGTAATGACTACATCATCTATACTTAGTCCAATAGTATTACCACCATTCCTACCCACGATAATTTCAATTCTATCTATAGGTGCATCTTTGTTGAATCTTTTCAAAGACGCATAGTGTGCTCCTAATGGGGTACTTGCATCACTCCAGTTTTCCATATCTGTATTGAATAGACTAAATTGGAAGGTTTCCCATTGCCCATTGGTATTTGGGAAAAACTTTTGAATTAAAACCAATTGTTCATCGTATTGGAATGTCCTCAATATGAGGTATTGTGCATTGCCTGCAATACCGTTTAATGCCATGGATATGTAGGGATCGTTAAATACTGAAAGTTGCGAATCGGACATATCCTTGGAAATAGTTTGGCCCCAATAGCCACCCCAATTCCCCAAAGAACCGTCATCTGTATAGGTATAAAATTCATTGCCGAAGAAAGGTTGTATATCATTGTTTCTTAAATTTAAAGAGGCTACAAGTTCCCCTCCTTTCATAACATCAGGCCAATTAGCCGTGTCTTCAAAATCCATAACCACCAATTTGGCTGGCTTGGTGGATCCTACAAGCGCATCGCCAATCTCTTGACTGCCATCGTATTTACCTTCGGTTATTTTTACATAAGCGATATCAAGATCCTGTTTTGTATCGGCGTTACCAGCTTTGAAACCTAATTTTGGTTTAAATGACCCTGGGTTGAAATCATCGCCGCCACCTTGCCAACCTTCTTCTAAAGGCTGCGAAATAATCACCCAAGATCCACCGGTATCAAATCCAAATCCAAAATGTCTCCAATGGCCTGCTTGATCTTCCATTTGGAAATATCCTGCGCTACCTGCTGGGGTCCTTACCGCAAAAGTTATAAACGGATTTACCAAACCGCTAACATCTGGAACATCGTTAGAAACCATATTACCAGTGGCTTTTTCCCACTTATAACCTGGTGCTCTTAACTTAAAGTAATTAGCTTCGGTGCCCATAACATCGCCATATTCTACTGTAGCTGATCCTTCACCAGTGTACTGGTGGGTACCATCCTTAAAGTCCCAAACGACCACTTCGTCATAAGCAATGAATGGATAAACCACTTCAATTTTTTCTGCTGTCGGAATGTCATCCTTTGCCAAACTTTTGAAAGCGACGTTAACTAACATACCAGCTCTTAGATTCAATCCTGCTACAGATAGTATCATGGATGTTGTGGTTTTTGCAACCACTGGAACTACCACGCCATCTACAGTAACCTCTGTTAATAGATCCACATTTTCGCCTGTAACGGTAAACGTTAAACCTACCTGAATGGGGCTTACTTCTGTTACTGAAGTTGAAGGGATTATGGGTATAAATTTTTCAGTGGTTTGATACGTTTGTGAATATTCATTGGTGACTACAATGGGCGCACCTTCCACGTCCATAGTTCTGGGAACAGTTATTTGTAAGTTGCCTTCATTACTGGAAACCTCTAAATTTTCGCCAGCTACATCACCAAAGTATACGTTATTAACCCTCGCAAAATTACCGGTTAAAGTAATGGTACTTGAAAGGAGGTCGTTATAAGTGCTTACGTTAGTAATTGTTGGCACGGGCCAATTAACGTCGTACACAGAATCATCCTTCTGACACCCTATAATGGTGGATAATGTTAGAATGATTATGACTAAATAGTTTAAATGCTTTTTCATGTGTTTATTTTTATTGTTATTTATTGGTCACCCCGAAATCTCGGGGCAGGCTATGTAACATCCATATAATCCTTGTCCTTAGGTAGTGAACTTTCAATAATGGATGTTTCATTTTTTTTGTTTATTATATGATTAATACCCTTTGTTTTGTGGTAATCCAAATGTATTCACATCTCCTATAGGTAGCGGTAAAAGGCCATCGTGAGAGGCATAATTGCTTTCATTAGGCAATAAATCTATTCTACCCGTTCTGATGATATCGAAATACCGAATACCTTCCATAGCCAATTCCATGCGACGTTCTTTCCAAATATCCAACAATAGCGCATCGCCTGTACTGGTAACTGGTGGCACTGAAGCCCCCGAGAAGTTATCATAAGTATAACCTGACGTTTGCCCTAAAGCAGACCCTAATGGCATGGTGGAATTTTGTGCTCTTGTTCTTACTTGATTGACAAAATTTCTAGCCTCGCCTTCAAAGCCCTTAAAATGAGCTGCTTCCGCACGCGCTAGCAAAACTTCAGCATAACGCATCACTCTTTTATTGACATCTTGATTATTATGGTTACTTGCCCTATCTTCTTTTGCCAAGGCATACTTTCTATTGAGCCTTGTTTTGGTTACAAATTCTTTGGTACTATCATCGTCCAATGTCCAAAGCTGTTTCTGCCAGGTTTGGGCTACGCCGTACAAAACATCAAATTCTTGTCCGTAAATGGTATTTAGCAATCTTGGATCTGTGCTTAGGAATGTATTGTAAAGCGCATCCGTTGGTGCATTAAAGCACCAGCCCCAATCATCCCTATTGCCCATTTGCACGATGGTGGTGTTCCCAACACTTTCCCCCCATTCATTATTGGTTTGTTTGTGCTGGATTTCAAAAATGGATTCTATATTATTTTCACCTGCTTCTTCAAAAATAGTTGCAAAATTGGATGCTAAAGCATATTCTCCTGAACCAATAATAGCATTGGTAAGGGTATAGACTTCATTCCAATTGGCAATCAAATCTACTGTATGAGCAGCAGATGCTGCCAAAACTGGATTATTAACATATGCTGTTTCCTGCATTAAAACCCTAACCTTTAAAAGCCTTGCAGCGCCTTTTGTAACACGCCCCAAATCTGCAACAGCGTACTCACTTTTTTCAGGTAAATTAGCGATCGCATCGTTTAAGTCTTCTTTTATAAAGGCATAAATTTCAGTTACAGAACTTCTTGGCGCCGTTAGGTTATCCACCGTAAAATCTTTGGTTACCAATGGCACGCCTCCAAATAAGGGCACCAGTTTAGAATAGGCATAGGCTCTTATAAACTTAGCTTCTGCAATAATTCTTAATTTTAAATCTTCGTCAAACGTTGCTGATGGCAGTGCATTTATAACTTCATTGCACCTAACTATAGTTCTGTACATAAGTGACCAAGTACCACCAGAGGTGCCATTGCCAGAATTGGCTGTAAACGTTCTAATATATTCACGATCTACCCAATCAAAGAAGTTGCTTCCGCCTTTTATGGCGTCATCGGACATAATATCCCCAAATACAAAATATTCATCATCTTGTATGGAAGCGTAGCAAGAGCTTAATCCTGCCAATGCATTTTCGGGATCGTTAAAATAAACGGCTGCGGTCTGTGTACCAATATTTTCAAGATCAGTTAATTCACTTTCACAAGAAGATATAACAATAACCGCTATAAATAATGGCATTAATTTAAATAATTTCATAACTTATTTTTTTTAAAATGTAACATTTACTCCAAAGTAAAAAAGTCTTGGTTGGGGATAATTACCCAAATCTACACCAATACCTAAACTTCTAACATCGTTTGCAGCATCTTGGGTTAAATCCCCAATTTCTGGATCGTAGCCTTTATAATCGGTAAAAGTTAAGAGGTTTTGTCCTGAAACATAAAGCCTCAACTTATCTATACCTGATTTTTGTGTGTATTTTGCAGGAATGGTATAGCCTATTTGAAGGTTCTTTAATCTTAAGAAAGAGCCATCTTCAACATATCTATCTGAAAAACGCGAATTATTGTTAGCATCAGATAGCGTTACCCGTGGTTGTGTTCCAGTAGGATTATTTATTGGATGAAAACGATTGACCCTATCGGCATAGGCATTGAAATAATCGTTAACATCCAAGAGCCTTAGACTCATACCATTCACTATTTCTGCACCTTGTACACCATAAAAGTTACCTGACACATCAAAACCTTTGTAGTCTAGACTAAAATTAAATCCATAGGAATAATCTGCCTGAGCAGAGCCTAAATAAGCCCTGTCGGCTGCATCAATAATTCCATTTTCACTGTTATCAATGAACCTTATATCACCTACCGAAGCATTGGGCTGTATGGTTGCATAGGCATCCACTTCGTCTTGATTGCGAAAAATACCATCGGTTTGATAGCCATAGAAATAGGCGATTTCCCTTCCCGCTTCCGTTCGTGTTGTAAAGCCTAATTTATCAATAAATCCACCATCAATGAACGCATCTTCATCTGAGTTCAACTTAACAATTTCATTATCAATAAATGTGATGTTGGCACCCACACTAAAATTAACTTTACCAATTTTATTTCCATAATTCACCAAAAACTCGAAACCTTTATTGCTCATGGTACCAATATTTGCATTGGGGCGATTTTTAGGATAGTAACCAGGCAATGCCACACGTGTAATCATGTCTTTGGTGTCTTTTATGAAATAATCTGCCGTTAGCGTTAAATCTCCATTTAAGAAGCCCATGTCCACACCATAATTTTGAGTTTCTACAACTTCCCATTTTAAGTCTGGTGTAGGGATATTGGTTGTGGTCCCACCTTGGTATTGTGTATCGTTAAACACATATTGCATAGAATAGTTTCCAATATTTGCGACATCTGAACCGGCTTGGGCACTAGATTCGTTTCCTACACGACCCCAACCTACCCTGAACTTTAAAGTTGAGAACGTGTTTAAATCTTCTATAAAGGTTTCTTGATCCGCTTTCCACGAGGCACCAACTGATGGGAACAGGCCCCATTTGTTATCTCCAGAGAATTTACTGGAACCATCATATCTAACCGTTCCCGTAACCATATATTTATTATCGAAAGAATAAAATGCACGTGCAAAATAGGATTCGGTACCGCCTTGTCCTTGAAAAGAATTAATTCTTTCGTTAAAGGATTTAGCTAAGTTTAAATACTGTAAATCTGGATCTATAGGTACATCAATCCCAACCCCGCTAAAACCAGAGCTTTGGTTATATGAAGATTCATGCCCTAAGGTTGCAATCACTTTATGAACATCGTTGAATGTTTTATTGTAGTTCAAAAGATTAATCCAGGTCCAGCTGTAAAACTCGCCACGTTGCTCGTATAATTCACTTAATCCTCTATTGAAATTTTCATTTAAATAATATGCTGGCCTGTAGGTTTTGTTATGATTGGCACCTCTCGATATTTTATAATTGGTCTTAAAATCCAATCCGTCAAAAATATCAAATTGTAACCAGGTTCTAAACCCATATGAATTGGTATTATTATTGCCATATTTTAAATGATCTACCAATAATGCAGGGTTATTTCCAAAACCGGTTCGCATAGGTATAAAATTACCATCGGCATCGGTGGGACTATCTATGGGGCTACTTGTCAATGACAGTGGAATTGGCCCTCCATAGATACCTTGGGGGAAATTGCCCAGTTCATTTCTAAATAAATCCAATTGAACACCAATATTCACATGTTCATTAAAAAAATATTCTGTTTTAGAATTCAATATGTATTTTTTAAATGCCGTATTTTCCACGGTACCTTCTTCATCAAACAAAGTACCGCTTAGTGAGTATAAAAGTTTCCTTCCCGAATTGCTATCTCCTGCAAGCCCTCCCCTTATACTTAAATTGTAGTTTTGTTGCTGTGCTTCCCTGAACACTTGATTTTGCCAATCCGTGCCTTTAGCATTATTCGCTATAACGTAATTTATACGATTCTCTAAGTTAGTAGGCAGCGTTTGCCCGTCATTTCTAGCCGCTTCTACAATTAGGCGAGCCTGTTGCGTAGCATCCAACAAATCTACTTTATTGGGGATTTCGGCAATACCATAATACGTATTAAAAGAGAAAACGGGTTTATTTGATGCTTTACCAGATTTTGTGGTAACAATAATAACACCATTTGCACCTTTGTTACCATAGATTGCGGTGGATGAAGCGTCTTTTAAAATTTCAATACTTTGAATATCCTCTGGTGCTAAAAATTCAATATCATTTCCAATGGGCACACCATCAACTACGTATAAAGGATCTGAATTATTTGTACTTCCTACACCACGAATCCTCACTTTCATTCCTGCGCCCGGTCTACCAGAGGTTTTTGTAATACTTACACCAGAAACACGCCCTTGGATGGCCTCCACGGGGCGGTTAGAGGCTACTTTTAACAGGTCATCTCCACTTACAGAAGCCACCGCTCCTGTTAAATCGCTTTTTTTCATAGCACCATAACCAACAATAACAATCTCGTCAAGACCAACTAAATCGGTTTCAAGCGCTACATTAATTGTTGATTGATTACCTACGTTAACCTCTTGGGTTTTAAATCCTATATATGAGAATACCAAGATATTCTGAGCGTTACTTAAATTGATAGTGTAATTACCATCAAAATCGGTAGTGGTTCCGTTACTTGTTCCTTTTACTATAACGGTAACACCGGGTAGTGGCAAATTGCCCTCATCTGTAACAATCCCCGAGACTGTTTTTTCTTGCCCAAACGTGGTCCAACATGAAACAAGAAATAAAAGCATTAAAATAAATTGAAGGTTTTTTTTCATAATAATTAATTAGTTTGTTGTTGAGTTTTTCAAAAATCCACGGTGATTTTTGAGGTATTATCAATTTAAGTGCTTCAAAAGTGAGAATTTCACTAATATTGATTTTTCAAAATTATGTACATATTGCTCAGGGCACAAGTATTTTTAAATCAATACATAATACTTTTGCAACATTTAAATAATTTTGGAAAATTAGTCTTGTTTTTCTATTACCATAAGAAATAGATTAAATATCTTATTGCCATATACTTACAATAAATATCCTGCTCAAAAATTTTTCACACTTTTGAGTAAATGTTAAAATAACATATTATCATGTTAAAAGAAGATATGTATTATTTTATCATAAAATATTGTACTTTTACATCAATTCAATAGGTTTTAGCACATTTGTTATGATGGTACATAGAGAAATAACCCCATTAAAAGAAAGCGATTGTTTCTTGGTTTTTGACCGAGAAAGAAATGAGTTTACTTTCCCCATACACTTCCATCCCGAATATGAAATTAATTTTATATACAACGCCAAAGGCGCCAAAAGAGTTGTTGGAGATCATATTGGAGAAATTGATGATTACGAACTTGTCATGGTTGGTCCAAATATTTACCATGGATGGGAAAACCATAAAAATGACAAAACCCAAACCTTGCACGAAATTACCATTCAATTTCCACGGGATATATTTGACTCACAACTACTAAACAAAAATATTTTAAAACCGATAAAAGAGTTGTTCAAAAGCTCTAACCATGGCATCCTGTTTTCAAAAGAAACAGCCATTAAGGTTGAAGCAAAGCTAAATTTGCTCAGCAAAAAAACTGGTTTCGCTAATTTTTTGGGCTTTCAATCTGTACTCTATGATTTAGCCATTTCCCGAAATAAAAAATCCCTGACCAATATTTCTTTTGAGAATCAAAATGATTTTTATAATAGTGAAAGAATAGAAAAGACATACAATTATATTAAATCCAATTATGATAAAAAAATAAAGGTTAAAGACGCTGCCGCACATATTAATATGACCGTGATATCCTTTAGCCGATTGATAAAGCAGAGAACAGGCAAAACTTTTGTTGAATTTTTAAATGAATTGCGCTTGGGTTACGCTACAAGAAAATTAATTGAAACGAACGAAAGCATTTCTGAAATATGCTTTAATTGCGGTTTCAACAACATCTCAAACTTCAATAGGGTTTTTAAAAAGAAACAAAGTTGCACCCCCTCTGAATTCAGACAGAATTTTATTGGTACTAGAACTATTTATTGATTCAAAGTAAAGAACCCCCGTTAAAAAT
>TARA_R110002074_G_scaffold9764_3_pt1 | contig 25988 bp, 15 predicted proteins | sample TARA_R110002074 | Tara Oceans TARA_R110002074 (sample SAMEA4397215) | marine metagenome | biome: Polar Biome; feature: [MIX] marine epipelagic wind mixed layer (ENVO:01000061); material: water (ENVO:00002006), including particulate matter (ENVO:01000060) such as... | depth 10-100 m | reverse complement strand
GCTATACAGCAGACTATGACGATGGGACTTGCTCAACAGTAGCCGAGTGGGGTTGTATTGATAGTACAGCCTTTAACTATGACTTGATAGCTAACATAGATAATGGAGGATGTATACCAAAAATATTTGGTTGTATGCAACCGTTAGCTTTTAATTATAATGTTAATGCTAATACAGAAGATACTTGCATAGCTATAGTGTATGGGTGCATGAGCCAATTAGCTATTAATTACGACTCACTAGCCAACACTGATGATGGAAGTTGTATAGGAATAGTATTAGGATGCACAGATACTTTAGCTTTTAATTGGAACCCTAATGCTAATGTAGATGATAGTTCGTGTGTGTCAATAATATATGGATGTATAAATCCAACTCAGTTTAATTATAACCCTGCAGCAAATACAAATGATGGAAGTTGTATACCATTTATATATGGTTGCACAGACTCAACAATGTTTAATTTTAATCCTTTAGCAAATGCTGATAATACTAGTTGTATCCCTTTTATTTATGGTTGTACTGACCCTTCTGCACTCAACTACACGCCACAAGCTAACAGTGAAGATTTTAGTTGTATTGACTATATTTATGGGTGTACCGATAGTAATGCTCTTAATTATGATGTATTGGCTAATACTGATAATGGTTCGTGTGTGGTTGTGGTTGAAGGATGTATGGACCAGTATGCCTACAATTACAATATTACGGCTAATGTTAATGACTCTGCTTCTTGCTTATATAGCGCTGATTGTATCACTGGTCCGGGTAATCCTTATTGGCTTAATGACCTTTGTTACGAATGGGTTATAGATGTAGATAGTTATTGTTGTGATAATGATTGGGATGAAATATGTCAATTAACATATGAGTATTGTGAAAGTACTTGGATTAGTCCAGAACCTCCTTTAAGAATTGCAAATAAAAAAGAATTAATAATGATTACAGATTTATTAGGTAGGCCTGTAAATAAAACAAACAACACCTTCTTATTATACATATACAATGATGGGAGTGTAATTAAAACTATAACAATAAATAAATAAAATAAAATGGCAACAGTAACAGCAAGATTAAGTTTAAGTAGTACAAATATTGCAGCAGACAGTTTAAGTGTAAACTTAGCAAAAATATTAACAGTAGCAGGAGACTATAGAGCTTTTAAAAGAGTTATAGCCTCAGGTTTAGCTGAGCTTTTTACAGATGGAGGTATTGTATTAGAAGCAGCTTCTTATGGAAAGAGTTATGTTTTATTTCATAATACAAGCACAACAGAAAATGAAATAATAACTTTAGGATTAACTGACAATGATAATGCTGCTGACAACGCGTTAGAAACTACAAACATGAAATTAGGTGCAGGAGAATTTGCATTTTTTCCTTGGGACGCTAGTACAGATATAGTGGCAGATGCGGCAGCAGGAGACCCAGTATTAGAAGTATTACTATTTGAAGCATCATAATAAAATTAAAATAAAAATTAAAAGACATGGCAACATTAAGAACAAAATTAACACTGACTACAGGGGACGCATTGTCTGACTCTATTAACTTATCAGTATCAGACACATTAACAACAACAGTTCCTGCAGAAATGGCAAGAGTAAGTGTGTTGCATACCGCACCTACAGTGCTACAAGCAGCAAGTACAGGAACATATTATTTATATGTTAAAAATATAGGTACTAATAGTAGAGTAGTAGATATTCGTATTGCAGATGATTCAGTTTTTGCTTCATTAGCAGTAGAAGAATTTTGTTTTATACCTATGAAAGTAAATGTAGGGATAGAATTATTAGCACTAGTAGGTACAGAAATTGTAGAATACGCATATTTTAAGAAAGCATAATGGAAAGAATAAGTAAACACATAAGTTACAAGGAAGGCATGCACAGCAATACAGCCTTAAGACGAGGTTTAAATAATACACCTAATGAATCCCAATTAAAATGTATGGGGGATATAGCTGAAGGTTTATTCGAACCGTTAAGAGAGTGGGTAGGAGGACCTATAAAAATTACAAGTATGTTTAGAGGTGAGCCTGTAAACACTGCTATAGGAGGATCTAAAAACTCACAGCACATGAAGGGACAAGCTTTAGATTTAGATGATACTTATAAGTATAAAACAAATGCTGAAATGTATCACTATATTAAAGATAACTTAGATTTTGATCAATTGATTTGGGAGTTTGGTGATGATGAAAATCCTAATTGGATACATGTTAGTTATGTAACACATAGAGAGAATAGAAAAAAATTAACAATAGCATATAAAGATAAAGGTAGAACTAAATATAAACACGAAGAGAAGAAATAGTGAAATGGATTGGGCAACATATATGGGATTTTGTATCTAGATTTAGGAATGAATTATTCTTAGAGTCTTTAGGTTCAGGAACTCCTGCAAACTTTCTTTCTGTAGATAGTACTAATAAAGTAATCTCAGGAGGTAAGGCTGCAAGTTTAACTGAGTCTGGGATAATAGAACTAGCAACAACTGGAGAAGCTGATGCTGGGATTGATGCAGTAAGAGCTGTAACACCTGCTGGTTTAAAATCACATGTTGACTCTAAATATTCTTATCAGTATATAACGTTTACTTTTAAAGTTACTAGTTATGCAGAGAATACTTGGGTAAGCCCAACTACTAATGGTCCAGAATATTATTTATGGGGAAGTCAAAATTCGTATAAAATAGGAGCAACACAAGCTGCTAGTGATAATCCAGGCGATGTTGATGCAAACACAACACTTAGTATAGACTATTTAGATCAAGGTACTGGTGGTTTTGTTATACCTGCTGCGTCTCAATTTTGTGGTTTTTATGGTAATATGAAAGCTAATGGTATAACTCCTACTACTGCTAGGCCAGTATTTGGAATTTTTAAATTAGATAGCGATGATTTAACTGATAGAAAAAACACAGATACAACAGCAACTGTTATTGCTTTTGATAAATATGATACTAGTTCAGGTGTTAATATGAAAAATAGATTTTTAAAAGTAGAGTCAATAATCACCCCTGTAGATTTAGCAGCAGGAGATATATTAATTCCAGCAGCTGGATTAGATGTAGATATGGATAATAGTAATGGATATTTTTGGGGTAACTTTACATTAATACTTAGAACAAAATTAATATAATGGGGTCTTTATATAAAAACATAACAGGTAATGTAGCTACAAAGCTAGATATACGTATATTAAAAACAGAAAAAGTAAAAACAATTTCTCTTTGTAATGTACATGCCTCAGATCCTGTAACTGTAGATGTGTACATCTATAGAGAAGACAAAATATATAATAATCCTGCTGGAGGAGAAGATCCAACTGACGTTGCAACTTGGGGAACTTTAGATCAACCTGATCCATACCAGCGAGATGAAGTAACAGGTCAGTATGCAAATGGAAGTTTTACACCTCCCCCAATGTTAGAAGTTAAGTACTGTATAGTAAAAAATTTATCAATTCCTAAAGCAGTTACTTTTGTACTTCAGGAAGACGAATTAAATTTTAATGCTAATAAATATAAATTATATGTTAAACTAAATAATTCAGACAGTGCAGTAGATTTAATATTATGCACAAGAATGAAACGTCCAGAAGAATTAGTTAAAGGGGATTTCTCAAGCAGTAGTTATTCAGGAGGATCAAGCGGGGGTTATTAATAAAAATAAAAATTATGAGTATACTAGGAAAAATATTTAGTGGAGGAGCAACAGAGTTAGTTAAAGGAGTTGGGGGTGTTATAGATAGTTTACATACATCTGACGAAGAAAGACTTGAAGCTGAGTTAAAAATAAAAGAGCTAGTAGCAAACTACGAAGCTCAAATGGATAAAGAAATAACATCAAGGTGGGAGGCTGACATGAAGTCTGACTCTTGGTTAAGTAAAAATGTAAGACCTTTAGTTTTAATCTTTTTAGTTGTATCTACAGTATTATTAATATTTATTGATGCTGGGGTTATTAACTTTGTTGTAGAGGCTAAGTGGACTGATTTATTACAGCTAGTTTTAATTACTGTGATCGGTGCATACTTTGGTGGTAGGTCATTAGAAAAAGCAAAAAAATAAACTATGACATTAGATGAAATTGCATACAATCTTTTAAATTTAGTTAGAGGTGGGAGATCTAATCAAGACGAACATATATCTTTAGACCAAATTAAATTTAACGTTAAACATTATAGAGCAATGTTTATTAGGAGAGACCATGCTAAAAATGGATTTGTAAGTAGGCATATAGAGCAAGACTTAGGATGTGTTAGATTAGAACCTGTTGACGCATCTAAATGCTGCAACATAACTACTGATTGTCCTGTCTATAGAACTATTAAAGAAATACCTAAAACTATTAGATATAATTTTGAAGAAGCTATTTCACATGTAGGTGACGTTACGGGTATAGGAACAATACCTATGATTAACTCTAATACAATACAGTGGTTGCCTTATGATAAATATACTAAAGGTAAAATGAAAGCATATATGATACAAAACTTTTTATATATCTATAATGCAGAAGGTTTAGAAGCAATTAACGTTAGGGGGGTGTTTGAAGATCCTCAAGAAGTATCTAAGTTTGATGAGTGTGGGCCAACAGGATGTTATGATGATAGCGCTAGTCCTTTCCCTATACCAATGGATATGTTAAGTTTAATCAACTCTGGATTAGTTTCTGGAGAGTTACAGCTATTGTCTGGATCATTTAGTGATACAGAGAATGATAGGATGCAAGATCCTAAAACAATTAGGGGAGCAGCCCCAAAACAACAACAAAACTAAAAATTAGAAATAATGAATAACAAAATGTACAAAAAAGGTGGAACCACATCTAAAAAAATGGGAGGTAAAAGAGGAGCAAAGAAAAAAATGATGGGAGGTCAACAAACAATGGCTAACCCACCAGCAGCTTCTTTTATAGAGCCTGGAGTTGAGCAGCCGTTTGGACAGCAAGGTGTGGCCCAACAAAACCCAGCTGAATTTACAGCTAAGAAGGGTGGAGTTAAGAAAAAACTTCTTGGAGGTAGATCTGAAGAAATGAAAAAACTTAGAGCAGATCAAAAGAAAATGAGAAAAGAAGAAAGAGAAAAGCGTAGAGCAGATAGAAAAGCAGATAGATCAGCTGTTAAAACGTTAAAGAAAACATCTAGAAAAACAAGAAAGGCTAAACCATTTGAAGATGGAGCAGGTCCTATTGTAGAAATGTCTAGAGCAGAGAGAAGAGCTGATAGAAGAGCTACTAATAAAGCAAGTAGAACTTTTAAAAAGCAAGAAAGAAAAGCAAGACGTACTTCTAGAAAAGACATGAAAGCTGGAATGAAGGGAGCTAGACAAGAGCAAAGAGGGCAAGATAGAATAGGGAGACAAGAAGCTGTTAATGATAAATTGACTAAGTTAAATAATTCTCCAAGTTCGTCTACTAACACTACAGTTACAAAGAAAGCTGAAGGGCCTACTAATAAGCCTGTAAAGAAAACTACAACTAAAAAAGAATCTTTAGATGATTTATCTTTTAGCAAAGCTTTTAGACAATCTCGTAATGCTCACGGAGGAGATGGAGGAGTTTTTACTTGGAAAGGTAAGAAGTACAACACTAATCTTAAAAAAGATGATAAGAAAAAAACTACAAAAAAGAAATCTAATCCAAATGATATAACTGGTAAGAATAAAAACACTCTCAGAAATACAAAGCCTCCTTTAGATGCAAATGGTAATGAAAGAGAAATGCCAAAAGTTGATCCAAAAAATCCTATGGGAATACAGAGGAGAGGAGGATACAAAAGAAGAGGCGGTAAAAAATAATGATTCATAATCTAAAAGAAATTTATGAAGATTATTGTAAAGTAAATAAAGATATAAGTAAAGCTTTATTTACAGACATATGTCATGAATTTAACATGATGATAATGGATTATATTTTAGACGGTAAAGAGTTTAATATGGGAAGTAATTTATCCACTATATCTATTACTAGGAGAGATAGAGACCCTAGATCTCCTAGGATAGATTGGGGTGAAAGTAATAAGTATAAAAAAGAACTAATTGCTAATAAAGAGTTACTATACGATCCTATAACAGAACTTGGAACTAAGTGGCATATTTATCATACAGATGAGTTTTATTGTAGATATTACTGGAGAAAAGGTAAATGTAGAGTTCCTAATAAATCTGTTTATAGATTTGATGCAACACGAGGTTTAAAAGGAAACAAAGAAAAGTTAATTACTCTTTTAAAAGAAGATGATTTAGCGTACTTAAAATTTAAAAAACAATAACATGGCTAAAGAAGGTAAGAAGAAAGGATCAGATGGTAAGGCTTGTTGGGAAGGATATTATTATGGAGGCTACGATAAAAAGAAAAAACAAGATATATGCTTACCAACTAAAAAGAAAAAAGAACACGGAGGGTTTATAGAGCCGCCAATTGAAAAAATATAATTATGAGTGTATACAAAACAGTCTCAAGTAAAGTATTAATAAGAAAAGTTTTTAGAGATCTTAAGCCAGCAAAAGATAATTGGATTGATGATGCTATTGAATGGATAGGCGAAGCGTTAGAACACATTGGGGCTGCTCCTCAATTAGCGCTAAAGCAATGTATATTAGAAGTTAAGGATCATAAAGTTTTGTTGCCTTCTGATTTATACTATATCAATCAAGTAGCTGTAAACAATTCCATTTCTCCTGCAAGCGCTAAAGAACTAGACTCTTTAATAACTAAGGTTACAGAGTTAAAAGCAGCTATTGTAGATGCACAAGCTAACAGTTTAGAATACTCAGATACTGCTTCTGTTTTACACGAAATAAATAATAGAATAGTAATTTTAGAAAATGTTTATTTTAAAGATAGTGACCAACTTCAACCTTTACAGTACGGTGCTAGTAATTTTCATAGAAGTATGCACTGTGATGGATGTGTAAATGAAAATGCACATTATGAAGAAACTTATATTATAGATTCTGGATATGTAAAAACATCTTTTAAAAGTGGTAAAATATGTATAAGCTACATGGCTATACCAACAGATGAAGAATGTTACCCATTAGTGCCAAAAGACATAAGTTATCAAGAAGCAATGTTTTGGTATATATATAAAAAACTTTTACTGTCTAATCCAAAATTTAAAAATAACGGTATTAATTATTCATTTGCAGATGACAAGTGGAAATATTATTGTACACAAGCTAGAAATGCGGCTAACTTCCCAGACATAGATAGAATGGAAAGTTTTATGAATCAGTGGGTTAGGTTAATACCAGATATTAATAGACATGATTCAGCGTTTGAAAATTTAAACACAAGAGAAGACTTATATAGAGGATAATTATGGCAGAAAAAAGATTTTTAAAGGGTCTATTTAAAGACACCGGACATATAGATCAACCAAACGGTACGTGGAGACACGCAAGAAATATGCTATTAAACGATACTGAAGGTGCGGTTTCTAATGAAGGAGGCACAGAGTTTAAAAGTAATTTAGGAACATCTTACGCTACAGGAGCTATTAATGATAAAGTAATTGGAGCTATTGAGGTAACTGAAGATAGAGCTATATTATTTGTAGTTGATGTAGTTACAGTGTATGCTCCTCCAGGAACAGCTCCTAGAAGTGAAATAGGTATATTTGAAAATGATACTTACACACCAATATTTAATCCTAATCTTTTAGGGGGTAGTGGGCAGCTTACTAATGATTTAAATTTTAGAGAGTCCCACCCAATAAACGGAACATTTAAAATTGATCCTAAAGGAGACTTGATTGTTTATTTTACAGATGATTTAAATCCTCCTAGAGCATTTAATGTAGATAGACAAAGAAGAGAAAGCACAAGTGTAACTCGGCTATATGGCATAACCTCTTCTAATTTAGATAATATAGATATATTAAATTTATTTCCTTATTCAGGTCCTGTTCCTCATATTGATATAGATGATCAAGGGACGCATCAAAATTGTGTTATTGAAGGAGGTGGTCTTTTAACCGGTGTATATTATTTAGCCTTAGCTTATGTAGATGATGATTTAGTAGCTACAAACTATTTAACTGTTTCTAATCCTATACCTATTACAGATGAATTTGATTCTACTATTCCTACAAATAAAAAAGATGGGGCAGCTGCAGGATCTCAAACTACTAAATCTATTAAGTGGGAAATTACTAATTTAAATGTAGATTACAAATACTTAAGACCTATAGTAATTAGAAGTAAAGGGGATGCTCAAGAAGCATTTAAATTAAATGATCAGTTGTTTAACTCAAACAGTACTACAGTAATTTACAGTGGATTAGAAACTGTGTCTACAGGATCTCCTTCAGAGGTTATTATTGATACTATAAGTTATGATACAGCTAAAACAATTCAACAACTAGATGGTGTTTTATACTTAGGAAATACTACAGGTAGTAAAGATGTCGGGTATCAAAAATTTGCTAATAATATAAAATTAAGATCTAGAGTAGATGAAATTAAACATTTTGATACATTCTATGCTGGAGTAGATAACTTAGAAAATGGGTGGGGAAGTAGACCTGTTAATTCTTTTGGTAAAGATGCTTCTGGAGATCCTATTGTTCAAACAGTAGATCCAACAAAATCTTATAGATATGTTCCTAATATATTTAAATATAAAGGATACATGAGAGGAGAAGTATATGCTTTTTATATTGCATTTGTTATGAAAGACGGCTCTATGAGTTATGCTTATCATATTCCAGGAAGAGAGGCTGTAGATAGTTTTAGAGAACTAGATAGCCCTAGTGTGTTAGGTAGTACTCATGGAACATTGTGGGATGATATTGAAAACGTTAGTCCTACTTATGGTAAGATGTTTCACTGGATGGATACGTATCTTAATGCTATATCAATAGGTAATTATAGTAGTACTACAAGCCAACATTTATATATGAATTTCTGGCATAACGCTACAGAATTTTACCCTAACACAGAAAACTATGAAGTGTGGAGTAATGGTTCTGGGGGAGGTGCACAGATAGGAGATATGCAAGGATTAAATGTAAGGCATCATCATTTTCCTTCTAATAGAAATAGAAAAAGAATGAGTATAAAAAGTGACAAGCTTTGTAGAACTGTTAAAACTGCTGGATCTTCTGCAGGACTACAACCTTGGACAGGTAGAATGGCTATGCTACATTGTGGTGCTGGAGAACAATATGTTTGGTATAATTGTTGTAGTAATTGGTCTAGAAATAGATTTACTCATAGTCCTCAGTATTGTCAAACTAGTGTATGTAGTCAGTGGGGAAGTGCTAGTGGAGGATATAGCAATGATCCTAGTATGCAAGCTGCTTTGTGGGATGGGCAAGATACTTTTACAGCAGATCAAGAGATGCAAGTTAGGGTTAGATTTAAGGTAGTGCACAGGCAATCGACTTCTAATGATCCTAGTCAAGATGTTTGTACAAGAATTAGGCGTAATATATCTACTGTTACAAGTAGTTGGCCTTCAATGCAAGACTGTGACGGTCACCCTATTAAATGGACTAGTTGTGGACACGGAGGAAATTCTGATTGTGGTGGTGGTACAACTGGTCAAAATTGGGTTGGGTATAATGCAAAAGGATGGTCTGGTTGGGCAACTTTAAATGCAGGAGATACTATATGGATGGAGTCACAAAAATCATCTTCAGCTGATAGCTCTATGTATCAAACAGGTAGAGATTACTATAGGAATAGTTGTGTAGGTCCTTGGGGATTTAGTTATATTGAATTTGATGTTAAAGCTGCTGCAGGTGTTATTGATGATCATGATCTTCATGACGCTAAAATAGATCATCACATTAATAGATTAGGTTTTGATTTAAGAGATATAAAAATACCACAAAGTATTGCAGATCAAGTTCAAGGGTTTAGAATTTACTATGCTAATAGAAAACATTCAGACAGAACAGTTTTAGGACAATCAGTTTTAATACCTGCTTTGTTTCAAAAGCAAGTTTTAGGAATATGTTCAGAAGCTTCAAACGATGTAGATGAAGCATCACAAATTTTAGGAACATTACAATCTAATCCTGAAGAGTTTTATAACATGGATGCATATGCAAGAAATTATGACGACTATTTAGATTATCCTTTTGAAGTAGCAAGCGGAGGACCAACAAGTCCCGTAACTATAAATCAAACTGGTGCTGCAATGAATGTGTTTTCATTTCATGATTTCTCATTATTAAAATCTAAAAATAGTTTAGCTCCTGCTACGCATATAGATATAATATATTATGTACAAAATTTAGCTTGGAATGGACCTGGGTTAGATCAAGACAAAAAGATGGTTACTACACTTTCAGCTGGAACAACTGCTGGAGACCCATTAAAAGTAAAAGAAGTTTGGGGATGGGATGCAAATCAAAATTGCTACCCTCAAAAAATGAAATCAGCTTTTTTTGCTGGAGTTCACTACGGAGCAGTTAATGAAAGAACACAACCCAGATTAATAGGGCAAAAAGCTAAAACATACTTACTAGGGGATACTATATTCAAAGGAAGTAGTTTAGGATTTGGTGGTAAACTATTTAATGAATTTGGAGAAAGCTGTATAGCATTTAAATTAATGGATAGACATGCTATTGATGCGTACAAAGTTAGGAGTTACCTTACGACTGGGAGTGTAGGGTACTTTTCAGATACATATGGACCAAACTCTACTGAGGCTAATGACTGGGGTAATTATGGTCAATCTCATGGTGGGTTTGCTACATTAACAAACACTTTAGATTCTAGTGGTACTTTTACAAACACAGCTTCAGGTTCTTCACACCATCAAAGAAGTCAACAAGCTATGGTTAATTTAAAGGCATTTAAAACAGATGTATTTAAATCTATTGATAGTCAAGAATTAGTTTGGACTGGCTTTGAGGTTTTAGGGAATCAATTAAATGAGTACGTATTTGACTCGCAAGGAACTATGCAAGGAAGCGGAAATACTATAGATACTCACCCAGACGGTATATATGGGGGAGATACATTTATATGTAGGTATGGAATATCAACTGCTTTAAAACCAAGTAATCCTTCTCAAAGTGCAGAGCCAGAAAAAGGAGTTCATTATCATATAGTAGAGAGTACAGATAATATTAATTTTAGACACGTTCAAGATGACAATAGTCTTTACTTTCCTAACACAGTATTAAAAGAAATGTTAAGAGAAGCTGGACAAAGAGATTTAAATCACTTTGACAACTTAAGATATAACACAAACTACTCAGAAAATAATGACATAAGACCAGCATTTCCTTTACCTCTACGAGATACTATACAGGATGATTTCCCAACAAGAACTCATAGAAGCGCTAAACACGATACAACAAGTATTATAGATAACTATAGAATATTCTTAGCTAATCAGTTTAAAGACTTACCTAAAAATAGAGGAGACTTGTGGAAGTTATCAAGCTTTAATAACCTATTATATTTCCATATGCAAGATAGTTTATACGCTGCGCAAGGTAAGCAGACTATGAATATGGGAGACGGTAGTGAAGCTTTTGTTGGTAGTGGAGATATATTTGCACAAGAACCAAACGAATTAGTTCACACTCAAGGAGGATTTGGAGGAACTCAATCTCATTACGCAGCAATAACAACTAGATACGGATACTTTTTTGTTGATCAAGCTTCTAGAAAAGTGTTTATGATGAAAGATGCGTTAGAAGAAATTAGTAATTTAGGTATGGGAGATTGGTTTCAAGAAAATATGGACCTTGCGATAGCTCCTTATGCTCCGTCTGGGTCTTGTCTTCAAGATAATCCTATAGTAGGAGTTGGTTATCATTCTGTATATGATCCAAAATATAAAAGAATTTTACTAACAAAACGAGACAAAAGTCCTACTTCTTCATTTATAACTGGTTTTAATAAACCAAACGTATCTCCATTCCAAGCAGGAACAATTAGATTTAATTCAAATTTATGTGCGTTTGTCTATTATAATCCTGGCCCTCCTGGTGGACAAGGCTACTTTGAACCATTAGATTTTAATGACTCTAGATTTTTTACAGAAGCTGGGTGGACTATATCATATTATCCTGAAACTGGGATGTGGGGAAGTTTCCATGATTATATTCCTTATATATATTTTAACACTCAAGTTAATTTTTATTCTCTTACAGATAAATATTTAAGACCAACATGGGTTGGAGGTACACCAATAGCAACTCATACAGGAACAACGTTTGGTAATACAGCTATTTGGCAACATAACTCAGACTCAAATAAAGGAATACTTTATCAAGAAAACAGTGCAGGTGTGTATACAAATGCAGAATGGTTAACCTCAGTTGATCATTATCCTTTTGAATTAGAATTTATTCATAATGAGTTTAAAGCAGAAGATACGTTACTAGCATCTATTAATTATACTCTTGAAACTATAAATCAAAACGGCATTAGTGTTTTAGAGCACGGATTTACAAAGTTTTTAGTATATAATACTTTTCAGATGTCAGGTGAAAACCCTTTAGAGTATTTTATTAATATTAGGAGAGTTGGAAATAATTGGAAAATAAATAAGTTTAGGGATATGGCGGCAATAGCTTTAGATTCAAATCCTTATTATATGTCTGGTAACACTAACATTATAGGGGGAAGTAACGCTGGGACTATAACAAGTTCTTCTACACAAAATATGTTTATTTATAATGGTATGCTTAAAAGTGTTAACCCTTTATACTTAGATTTAGCTAAAACTTGGAATGTACAAAGGAAGTTTATGGATAAATGGGTAGGAATTAGGTTAATTTATGATAACATATCAAATAATTTATTAAATTTGTACGCTACTGATGTAGCTGTACGTAAAGTATACAGATAACTATGGCAAAAAAAACTAAAACAAGATACAAATCTAAATACGGTAAAAGAAAAAAACATGTAGCAGGGGGAATGTACGCTGATAATACAGTACAGTCTGCGGGACAAGGAGTAGTAGGCTCTACAGCACATACAGTATTTGAAGAAAGTAATCCTGAGATCTTAAAACAAAAGATGAAATTCTTAGAAGACACTAAGAATAAACTTAAAAATTCATCTTCTCAAATGGCTAGTCAAATTGAAGCAGAAGCAGAACAAGATAAAGTAATAGGAGCTAACGCAGCTGCTGAAAGTGAAGCAGGAGTTAATAGTGTAGGTGCTGGTATTGGTAGTACTATTAAAAGTGCAAAAGAATTTACAGAAGCTGGTGGATTAGGAGAGAAGGCTCAAGACTTTGGTAATAAAAGCAGCTCAACAACTGTAGGTGCTGTTCACGCTTTTAAAGCTCAAAGAGCAGCTAACTTAGGGCTTAAGGCAACAGCTGGGAATGCGCCAGGAATGAATCTTATAACTAATGCAGGAGCAGCTACTAAAGCAGTAAAAGCTTTGCCAGAAGGTGCACAGATAATGTCTTCAGCTAAAACAGGTAAAACAATTGTTGTTGATGCTGGAGGTAATATAATTAAAGGTGGAGGATCTTCACTTGGAGCAGGGATTGCAAGTGCTGCTAAAAATCCAAACGTTCTTGCAGCGGCAGCTAATGTAGCAGGTAAAACTATTAAACATTTTTCAGATGATGATGATGCTACTACATGGACTGCTGGAGAAGCTACTGGAGATATATTAGGAACTGCTGGAGAATATGCAGGATACGGAGCAATGTTAACATCTTGGCTTGGCCCTGGAGCAGGTATAGGAGCTGCGGTAGGTGGAATAGTTGGTGCAGGTGTTGGTATATATAAAGGTATTACTGGTAGAAATAAAGCTAAAAAAGCTGAGGCTAAAGCTAAAAGAGAAAGAGCTGCAAAAGTAGACAAATATAATACAGAAGTTAAAAATGAATTAGGATCTGCATTGTCTTCAACAAGGTCAGCTGAAATAGCAGAAAAGACTTACTCAGGTTATGATCTTGGTAGAAATGTTGTAGCAAAATATGGGGGAGCAAGATATAAACGTGGAGGTATGAACATGGGTACACCTAGATATGGTAAAGCATCTTAAAAATATAAAATATGAGAAATAGAATACTACAAAGACTACAAGATAAAAAGAAAAATACTACAAGTATGGAATATTATACTCCTGCTTTTGAGTCAAGACTAGAAATGGCCCCTACTACTAGAAGTGTAGAAGAAGGTAATCCTATATATAATAGAATATATAAGGAGCAAGGTGGAATGTACAATCAGATGAAACAGTACAATAAAGGAGGAGTGAAACTTCCTGGTGGTAATATGCAACCTATACCAAATTCTGATGCTGTACAGTTTAATGGTGCTTCTCATGATGATGGAGGTATTCTGGTAGACCCGCAAACAGAGGTTGAAGGAGGAGAAACTATGGATCAAGTTACTATGGCTGAAAACGGAGGGGAAAAAAAGGATTACTTTTTCTCTGATCATCTAAAAGAAGGTGGAGTATCTTATGCTAATCAACACAAAGAAATTTTAGCTAATGGTGGTAGTCAAAACGACATAGATATGCTAGCAAAAATGCAAGAGCATAAAGCAGGTAGAACAACAGATAAAATACAAACTGCATCTTTAGGAGGAGTTATGAAGTATGAGGATGGTGGTACATTTAGTGCTCAATCTGATAAGTCTCAAAGAATGATAGAAATACTTAGAGCAAATGGATATGATGTTCCTGACGCTGCAGATTTGAATAACCCAAACATATCTAACAATCAGAAATCTAGAGGAGATGGGTATTATAGTGATGAAGGAGTAGATTTATCTAATGAGGCTAATAGACAAGATTTTTATAATAGAAATAAAGATATTTTAGGAACTATAGATTCAGATGGTGATGGTGTAAATGATATAAACAGTTGGGAAGATTTTGATCCTCAAGTGCATACTTCTCATTTTCAAAATGGATTTAACGACAACATGATGTCTATGTTTAATAATGATCCAGAGTTAATGAAGCAATTTGAGGAGGAAGGGTACAGTACTGAAGACATGAAGCAATTTGGATTTTATGATAGTGAAGGAGGAGCTGATACTGGGCAGGACGGACAGTTTGGTCAATACACTTGGTCAAGATTAAATCCAGTAGGTAATAAAAAAGAAGCTTGCCCACCACCAGTAGGAGGGTGTCCTGAAGGTCAAAATTGGAATCAAGAGGCATGTGCTTGTGAAGGAGGATCTACAACAACTACAGATAAAACAGTAACTAAAAAGAAAAAAGATTGGGCAGGAGCTGCATTAGGATTAGGTAGTATGATACCTGCTGTTATGGCATTTACTGAAAAACCTGATTATATGGAGTCTCCAGATTTACAGTCTCCAGGAGTAGTTAAAGCAGAAAGAGTATCTAAGCAGCATTTAGATAGAGTAGATTTTAACGATCAAATAGCTCGTAATGCAAATGACGCCACTGCTATGAATAAATTTATAGAAACTTCTGGGGGAGGTCCAGCTAACATTGCTAATAAGATGGCAGCTTACGCTCAAAAACAAGCAGGAGATAGAGATATTAAAGCTCAAGAAGCAAAAGCTAATATTGCAATATCTAATGAAGAAAATGTTTTAGATAACAAAAGAAAAGCTTACAACGCAGAAGCAGCTCTTAACGCTAGTAAATTTAATGTGACTTCTCAAGAAGCAGCTGAATCTGCTAATATTAGAAATAATATGTATGTTGATGAGTACAACTCAGCGGCTGATGCAGCAACTAAAGATAGGAGATTAAACGCTGTTCAGTATGGGGTAAATACATTAGCTCAACTTCACAGAGATAAACTAACATCTCAAGCGTCTGACAATCTTGCTTCAGCAGTAGATGGCCAAAGGGGTGCTCTAGATAGATTTTTTAAAAATAAAAATAATCAAACAACATCATCATCAAGCGAAACCACTACAACAACTACAATGCCTACACCTGCAAAAAGAGGTGGGTATAGAAAAATAAAACAATTAAGACGATATGGCAAATAAATATAGCAGATACCAATTACAACCTTTTCCTAGTTTATATGTAGATGATAAAAAAACAGATATAGCTCAATTATTAGCTCAAAGGTATGATCAAAATAAAACTTCTAAAGATCTTATTGATAGAACGTTATCTCAAATGGAGCTATTAGACGGAGACAAAGAGCATGGAGAAAGAGTTAAGGGGAAAGTTAAAGGCTTATTAAACGACCACATTAAAAAAGGTGATTGGGAAAATTCATCCTTAGTAGTCCAAGATGCAGCGCAGGCGGTAGAAACTGATCAAGGTTTGATAGCTGCAAATCAATCTTGGAAAAATAGAGCAGCTGAAATACAGGCCATAAGAGAAGCAAATCTTAATGGTATTCCTATGATTGATTTTGGTGCAGAGTCTAGAAAAACACATCAATCTTATGTTTATGATGAACAGCTTGGAACATATTCAACTAATATATATGAACCTCTATCTCAAGCTAAACTTGATTACAGAAGTAGAAAAGAAAATATGATTGGAAAAATACCTGCAGATCAAAGAGGTAATTGGACTGGTGTGAATAGAAGTAAAACTAATAAAATAGCTAACCTTTTAGTAGAACAATATATAGCAGACACTAAAGAAGGAATACAAGAGTATAGAAAATTAGTAGAAGTAGACCTTCCTCAAAGTTTACCTTTAGAGGATAGGATGAAAATGGCTAAAAACCAAATTAAAGAAGACTTTAAACTTGCAGCTCAACAACAAGAGTTTGATAAAGTAACTGCATCTAAAGGTGATGACGGTAGAAACTCAGGAAATGGGTACTTACCTAAAGGAATGACTATTAAATCTAATGTTACTAGCCCAGTTAGTACACAGTTTGATAAGTTAGATGATAAAATTAGAGGTATTCAAGAAGAGAATATGTTGTTATTAGACCATCTTGCTACTGAAAAAGATCCTAAAAAACGAGATATTTATCAAACCAACATAGATGAAAATAACGCTCTATTAAATGATAATTTGAAGATTGTTGCTGGAGAAAATGGAGTAGAAGGACAAAGAGCTTTAGATAAATATAACAGAATAGAAAAGAGATTTAGTAAATATGGAACTGACGGACAAAGGTTATTAGCTGCTACACAATACTTAACTTACAATACTTATGCTCAAGATACTGATTGGGATTTAGTTGCAAGTAGAACATGGCAAGGAGCAGGAGCTGGTGGAGTTTTAATGGCTGGATACGGTGCTGCAGGAGGAACTGTTGTGTTGCCTGGAGGAGGTACAGTTGTAGGTGCTGCTGGATTGGGTGCAGTTGGAGCTATTGGTGGGGGAGTTACAGGATTTGTTGAAGGTACTGGAGAAGCAATGTTTGGAGATTTAAGGAATGTTAGAGATGTTGGGAGAAGACAAGAACCTCTTTTAAGTAGTTATTTAGGAGACAGTGAAAGAGATCAGTTAAAAGAAGAGATATGGGGAGATGAAGATTTAGAAGATATGAAGGTAGATCATATAAATAAGTTACTAGGAACTACCTTTAAACAAGATGATATAGAAGAGTTGTCTAAAATGACTAATGCGTATTACACTTTTATGACTAAAGATGGTTCAGATGGTAAAAATGGAGTAAGACTTACTGGAGATCAATTGTTTGAGAAAACATTAGAAAAACAATTTGTTATAAATCAACCTACTGTAGGATTTGATATGACTGATGATGGTAAAAAACTAAGGACTGCTACAGCAGATTATATAAGAAAAGATTTAGATCTTAGCAGTGCAGGTATAACTAGTAACGGTATGTTAAATCCAGAAAAAATAACCGAGTGGGTAGAAGATAATGGAGGAGCAACAAAACTACAATTAGAAGGAGTTAGACTTCCTGATTTAGTAAGTAATACACCATTAAAGCTTACTTTTGGGTTTGAAGGAGATGGCACAGGAGGGACTAGTAGAGATTTTTATGTTACAGATCAAACAGTTATGCAGCCAGGTGGATGGGTATATGACATGCTAGATAAAAATATGGGTCTAGGTCAAAATGCTTACGATGAATCTTTAAGACAACAATATAATGCAGCTGGATATAGTAATGTTACAGTAGATAACTATGTAAATGATATGGCATATAAAAACTATGCTTATGGAGGAGGAGGGTCTGATGAGGATTTAGCAAAACAAGTTAGTGTTATGCAAGACGAAGTTATTATGGGGATACTTTTGAATCCTAATGCACAGTTACCTCAATACCCTGTAAATGAACAAGGGGTCCGAACTGTAGCTGGACAGAATGGACAACAAATTCCTTTTCAAAATCAAGATGGAGGGTTTAATCAAGCTGCTTGGATTACGTTACAATCTAAACCAGAAAAACTTGCTAGCTTAAGAAAACAAGTCTTAGGCATGTCTTTGCCAGAGTTTACAGGAACTAACTTTTAGTATATAAAACCAATATGAGAGAAAAAAAAGAATTAGGTGGATTAGATAATAAAGATATAATCCAACCAGGAGATCCACAAGAACTTAATGCTAATAATTTAATAAACACTGTACAATCTAATAGGCCTTTTAAAGGAGGCTTTGATGGTGGGTCTGATATTTTAAGTGGATTACAATATAAAAATGCCCCGAGACTATCTCCTTCTTATGGGTCAATAGATAAGAGAGAGTATGACGAATATGAGAGATTAATAGACGGTCCTTTTTCTCTTACAGACACATCTGTAGATGATAAAAGAGCTGCAGGGCAAGGGTTAGGAGAAAAGATTTGGCATAGTTATGGTGTTAAGTTAGCACCTAAAATTGGATCTCACGTCCTAGGTTCTACAGTAGGTTTAATTGACGGTTTTGGAGAAGTTGCTCAGGATGCTTATAAAAATGGCATATCAAGTTCTAACTGGAATAAATTTTTTAACAATGACTTTCAAAGATCTTTAGATAATTTTAATAAAAACTTAGACAGTAAATTTCCTGCATACTATACATCACAAGAAAGAGACTTAGGATTTTGGCAGTCTACGTTTGGACAGGGGGCTGCAAACTTTTGGACTGACTCTGCATCACAAGGATTATCTTTTGTGGCGGGAGCAGTTATATCTGAGTATTTAACTGCAGGTTTAGGTTCAGCTATGATAGGTCCTAAGGCAGCTAACAATCTTAAAAGAATATCAGCATTAAGAAATACAGCTTATGCTCAGAAATCTACAGCCGCTATTAATCAACTTAATAAAATATCTAGAGCAGATAGAATATATGACGGACTTGTTACAGGTAGACGTCTTCTTACGGGTGCATTTTATGAAGCAGGTGTTGAAGCTAGACATAATTACGACTCTGTAGTAAAGAATTTAAGTGAGGTACATTTAGAAAAAACTGGAGATATTCCTACGCCAGAAGATATGGCTAAAATAAAACATACTGCTGTACAAATATCTAATGGAGTATTTGCAGGTAATGCAGCTTTAGTAGGCTATAGTAATATGTTATTATTTCGTAGAGTGTTTGGTAGCGGTATGAAAGCTAATAAGAATTTTGCAAACCAAATAAAAGAAACTTCTAAAGGAGTCTATAAAGCTAAGCATAAAGATTGGGGTAGATTCAGAACGTGGACACATAAAAACTTATACGGCTCAGGTGCGTGGGGAAGATATGCAGCCTACGAAGGTGTTGTAGAAGAAGGAGGTCAAAAGTCTTTAGATCTTGCTGGGCAGTATGCAGCAGAAGATATGTATTTAGCTGGTAGAACTCCAGGACAGATGGAAGCTATTGGAGGTCTTATGGAAAATACTTTTGATGGTATGGCTGAGGCTTATGGTAGTACTGAAGGACAAAAAGAAATATTTTTAGGTGCTGTTTTAGCAGCTGTAGGTTTACCTAGTTTTGTACAAACTAATGAAAAAGGAGAAACTTCTTTTAAAGTAGGGTATGGTAAAACAGGGGGAATTAAAGATTACTTAAATCAATACGCAGAAGGAAAACAAGAAGTAGAAAACCTAGTTCAGTACATGAATGAAAATCCTGATGCTGTGGCAGCAATCAAAAATAATTTTGATATGCTTAATGGGATTTCTACAGCAGAAGATAAAAGAGACTATGCTTTAGCAAGTGAAAACGATTTTGCTTATAAAAATGCAGATCACGATGCTTTCTTTGCTTACGCTTTTAGTAGAATAAAAGGTGGATATTATGGAGATGTTCTAGATAGCATTGAAGACATGCGGGACATGAATGATGATACGTTTGAAACTATGTTTGGATATGAAGAACAAACTCAAAACATGTCTCAAAAACAAAGAAAAGAATTTTTAGCTTCGAGAAAAAATGAAGTTATAGACACACACATAGAGAGAGCAGAAAAAATAAAAGAAGTTTACGATAAGTTAGATAATACTAGATTAAATCCTGAAGCTAAAAAAATATACGCACAAGCTTTATCTACTACTGCAGACTTAGATGTCAGAGAGCAGCAACTTATTACTGAGTTAGAAGAAACAGGAGGCGTATCATTAACAGCTATTGTAGATAAAGCGCAATCTGACACAGATTCTAGTAATAGTATTTTTAGTAAGCTTAAAGAGTTTGGCATGAAAACTCTAGGCATAAAAGCTAAGAACGTTATGGAAAATTCTGAGACTGGTCAAGAAGTAAAAAGAGAAATTGGTATAAAACAATTTACTGCTCCAGGACACCCAGCTTTAGTTGCATCTAGAATGATGGAAAAATTATCAAAACTAAAGTCACAACAAGACATATATGAAAACGAAGATAATGTAGATGGGTACATAGAAGTTACAGAAAAAATAGAAAGTTTAGAAGATGAGCTAGGTGATCTAATTAAAGGTATTAATAATGGTACAGCCCCTAACTTATCTGAAGAAGAAGCTCAGATATTAGAAACTTTAAAGAAAGAGGACCCTGCAAAGTACGAGTTAGAGAAGGAAGGTATGATTAAAAAATTCCAAGACTTACGTAGAATAAGAGCTAAGAGACATCAAATGCTTAATCTAATACAAAGAATGATTGATCCAGCAGCGGCCAATGATGTAATACAAGAGTTTGAGGAAATGGCTCAAGACAATTTAACTGAAGAAGAAAGAAAAAATCTACCAGATGAACAACAACGTTTAGCTAGAAAATATAAAGGTAAAATAGTTGAATTTGAACATACTGATAAAAATGGAGTAACTACAAAACATAGAGTTTTTGTTAAAGACACTACTAATAAAGGACTAGTTAGAATACCTCAAGAAGAAACTTATAAATTATTACAAAGAAAAGAAGAGATTCTTAAAAGAGCTGTAAAAACAGAAGATGATAAAGCTGAATTAGAATTAATTGAAGAAGAGTTAGCTAGAAGTATGCATGTTACTGGGTTAAAACATTTTAATTTTTCTTTTTTAGAATCAGCTAAGAATATAAAAATAATGACTGAGCAAGAGTTATTATTAAAACAACTTGAAACTGTAACAAGTGTCCTTCATGAAGGGCTTGCTGAAAAGATTATCGCTGCTACAGCTGAAATATCTGTATCTAAAGATAAACTTATAACTATTGCCTCTCAACTTAAAGATATAAAGGTAGCTATACAAGAAGCTAAAAGAAATAAAAATGGAGCGTTATATGTTAATTTAAACGCTATAGGAAGAAAGGGTAATTTTTCTTTAGAAAGCGCAAAAGCTGTAATGGGAGAAGTAAAGCTAGAAGAAATTCAATACAGAAAGCAATTAAAATCTTTTAATGAAGACGTTGCAGTTTTAAAAGAAAATGCATTAAGAATACAAGTAATACATACAGCTCTTTCAAATCCGGAGATAGTTGAAGACTTTTTAAATAAAGGTGCTACTAAGGGAGATGTAAATCAATTTGTAAATGATCTATTAGGCCTAACGTCATTAGAAGACTTTCATAAAAAGCTAGGGCAATCAGGATTTTTTGACACTAATGAGTTAACTAAAATTATAGGAGAAAGAAATCAAGATGGAGGATATGATGTAGATAATCAATTACTGCAAGATTTTTTAGATTTAGCGGGAGAAGAAAATCTATCTAAAGAATACCTAGATTTAATGAACACTGATTTAAAAGGATTTAGAGATGAGTTAGATCTTTTAGTACAACACAGATCAGATGTACAAAGAATGTTAAACAAAATGGTTAATCCAGCTACTGGAGAAGTGGCTATGTTTCCTCCTGAAGGTTTAACTGAAGAAGATTTAAATTATTTACAAACTGAATTAAGGTTAGTAGATCAAGATGTAAAAACTATTCAAGGCATTATAGATATGATGGAGGCAGAAGTAGAGCAAGGAGTAGCAGATGCCGCTAATTCTGACGTAATTCAAGATCGTCTTAAAGCTTTAGCTATACAAGAAGAGATTCACAACTCTCTTGTAGAGTTTCAAGAGTGGTTAAATGCAACACAGTTAGATCCTGCAGACGAAGCGGAGGTAGAAGAAGGTGAAACTGTTACAACTTTAGAAGATGTTAATGAGCTACTGTCGTATGAGCAAAGATATTCTCCAGCATTTATTGATAAAGGGTGGACTAAAACAGCAGGTAATCATAAAGTAGCACTTATGAAGTTACAAATGTACCAACCTATGCTTGAGCGTGGTGATACTTTAACTAACGCAGAGCAAATGGAGCTGCAGCACGTAATGTCTCAGCTTAGATTTTTTAGAAAGTCTTATGATATAGCAAACTACTCTAAAAGTACTGGGGCGAAACTACAAGTTGTAACTAGGTATAATATTAGGCCTGAGTGGGAAAATAAAATTGTATTTTATGATATAGCTAAAGCAGAAAAGTCAGGAAAATTTGATGATGCTAGCAATTATAAATATGCTTCAGACTTAACTGAAAATGCAGATAGAAATGAAGCGCTAGAAAATATAAAATTACTTTTAGTAGATTCTAACAATGAACCTATACTAGTAGACGGAAAACTAACATACACTGATATGAACTCTTCTAATGAGTTTAGTTCTGCAGGTATATTAAAAGGTGATCCTAAAAGAGACCTAGATGAAAACGGTAACTTACTTCCAGATGTTGTTAAGGCACAGGCTTCTTTTATAAATGAAAGAAATAAAATTATTGCAGGCAGTAGAGGAGAAAGATTTTTCTATATAACAGGTAAGTCTCAAGGAATGCCTATAGCTCAAGGAGCTGTCTATGGAGATGTTAAGAGTTCTGTAATGGGGAGATTAACTATCAATAAAGGAAGTAGATATTATGTAGTAGAAGACGAAAAAGATTTGAAAGATTTAAAACTAGAGATGGCTCTTCCTGCAAAAGGAGTAAAAGGAGCTGATCAAAAAGTTATGTTATTTAATGATAAATTTAGAGTTACTAGTAGATTTGTATATTTTGGTACTCCTAGTAAAGGGTACAACGGAACTAGTAATTTAGTTCCAGGATTAATATCTTTACTTAGTGAGAATCAAGTTAATAATATATATAACCTTTCTAGATACTTTGCGGAAAATCAAGAAGCAACTAAAGGAGTTTCTATAGAAGGTAAGGGATTTAGTAGTATTCTTAAGGACCAGATAATGTATGGTAGCAGATCTAAAGAAAGATCAAGAAAAGATCTATCTATTTATATGGAAAAAGATGCAATTTATTTTGGAGAAAATGGTAAAAATATAAGTCTAGAAGAATTAAAAGACCCTTCAAAATACCAAGACAAACATAATGAATACAAAGAATTTTTAAGTAAATTATATTTTAACGTTAACTCTACGTTATTAGGTAAAGATAAACAAAGTAGAAAAGACGCTTTAGATAAAAAGAAGGCGACAAAAACACCAGGGTTTATAGCTCCTGAATACCAAGGGTTTAATGAAATTATTGTTAATGATGATTTAACTACAGAGTCTATAGAATGGGATAACTATACACATTATTTAGTTTCAGGGAGAAATAGATCTGAAGAAGATATACCAGTAAGAGTTGATATGCCTATGGCTTTTGACGAAAGTTCTTCTGTAGAGCAAGCTACTGTTCCTCAATTTATGAATATATACCTTGAGCATAGTGATATGTCCTATACTAAGGATGAGCTTATTAAAGACACTCAAGATTCTAATAAAAAGAAAACAGAACCTACTCCTGTATCTAAAGATGTTGTTGAAGTATCTCCTAATGAGATAGGGATAAGCGTACTTAATTTAGATGGGACAGGAAAGATAACTCTTGACTTAGAAAACTTAAGTGAAAAGGATCAAGAAATATTAAAAGGAAAAGTTATTCCTAAAGACTCTTTAGAAGATTCTCCTTTTTCTCAAACATCTGAAGATCCAGATGATATTTTCTTTTTAGAAACTATGGAGACACCTAGTTTAGGATTAGATTTAAATTCAGAGTTAGAGTGGTTTAATGCTAATATGCCTAAAGACAAAAATGGAAATCCTTTAGTTGGTATAGATTTAGTAAAAGGATTAATAGACGAAAAAGGTTTAGGTAAATTTACTAAAGATGGTAATATATTATTATCAGATTTAATGACTACTCCGGGTGTACTTTACCATGAGTCTTGGCATGCTGTTACTAGGAGGTTTATATCTCCAGAACAAAGATTTGCATTATACGATGAAGTAAGAGCACTAAGAGGGTCAACTGTTACTTATAAAGGAAAAGATAAAAAAATGTCTGAACTTACAGACAAAGAAGCAGATGAATGGTTAGCAGAAGAGTTTAGAGAATATGCATTAGCAAAGGGAGAGTACACTGTAGGAGCAAGAGTTAAGAAAAGTTTAATAGACAGGATATTTGATAAAGTATTTAGCTTACTAGATTTCTTTGTAAACAACAAATCTAAAGCACAACAGCTAATGTCTCAGTTAAACACTGGATACTTTACTAATCCAACTACAAACGTAACTGTTTATACTTCTAAAAGCGAAGCTTACTACGAAGGTACTAAGTTAACTGCTACTATGAAGAATAATGCTATGGAGGGAATGACGGTTCTCTTGTTTAACAGGGGGTTAAAAAGTAATGAGTTTAATTTAGATGATTTTATAGGAGGCAATCCAATTACTAATGCAATGTATGGATCTCCTGGAGCTAAAAATACTGTTTATGAGGATATAGAAAAATACATTTTAAAAGCTATAAGAAAAAATCCTTCTCAAGTAGATGTTCTTACTGATACAATGAGAGCTATTAAAAATAACTGGGGAGAATTAAAAGCGGACCATGCGTCATATCTAGAAAGATTTAATGTTACAGTTCAAGAAGAGTCTGTAGAAGAAGTAGATAAAGTAAGAGAGCAGTTTGGAAAACCTCAAAATGAAGTAGATCCTAGTGTATATTTACCAAAAGCTGTTAGGTTATTGTTTGCAACATTACCTAGTTCTGAATTATCTAACCCTTCTGATCCTAATAGCCCTAGAGTTGCTAAAATAAATCAAAGTGGGTTACCTAAATTAGTAGACTTTGGAAATATCCTGAACTTTATGTATAAAGAGATGGCTAATGTAGACCCTTTAGATTTTATACAAAATTTAGAACTACTATCTAAAAATAGAATAGAGTTAAAATCAGTTATAAATAGATTAGGGTTAGAATCAAACGACATGCAAGATAAAAGTATACCTCAGATGAATCTGATTATACAAACTATGATGCAATTTGACCAATCTAATAATACGTTCTACACTCAATTAATGACTAGAGATGGTGGTAGAATGTTAATTAATAGTAATCAAAATAGAATTCAAGATAAGATTAAATTTTTATGGACTAATAATTTTAAAGATAGAATTCAAAATTATAAAGGATTAGGTGAAGATGTAAATGGAGAGTTAATGTTAAATCCTAATGCTAAAGCTAAAGTAGGGAGTAAAGAAAAAACATTTAAACAATGGTCAACATCTAAAAAGAGCGCTCAAGACGCATTAGTAATTTTAGATAGATTAGGAATTACTTTTACAGATCCTAAAATATTTGCTGAGATGTTCAATGAAGAGTACACAGGTATTAGTGAAGCTGTTAACTTTATATTACAAGAAGTATCTACTGCTCCTGTTAGTGATATTTTTAAAGGAGACATACAAAAAAACCTTAGAACT
>TARA_R110002074_G_scaffold19910_1_pt1 | contig 25999 bp, 37 predicted proteins | sample TARA_R110002074 | Tara Oceans TARA_R110002074 (sample SAMEA4397215) | marine metagenome | biome: Polar Biome; feature: [MIX] marine epipelagic wind mixed layer (ENVO:01000061); material: water (ENVO:00002006), including particulate matter (ENVO:01000060) such as... | depth 10-100 m | reverse complement strand
ACATCCACATCCACATCCACATCCACATCCACATCCACATCCACAAAGGGGCAGACTTGTACACCCGATTCTAAAATAAAAAACGCCTTAACATATGTTTATGATGATAAAGAGAACTGTGACGTTGATGAATGTAAAACTGGATACAAGAAGAATAAGGATGGGACCAAGTGTAAGAAGGAGACTGATTATATGTTATATGCTCTAATAGGTGTAGTTATATTGTTTATGATGTTGATACCATTAATGTTGTAATTAAACGGTAGGTATAAATTCCCATTGGAGGTCTTTGCAAATCTTTCTCCATATGACATCTTGTTGATAAAGTTTCTCTTTTGACTTGAGCAAAGGGAAGCACTCTAAATAATCATCTTCTGATAAAAGTTCGCAAAATTTGTATAACACATATGAGTAACTCAAAAAGTTTTTCCTCTCTGCTGGGCAGTTTTTATCAAATGGTGCCTGAATCTCTTTGAACATTTGACGGAGCTTCTCCTCAAGCATTTGTGGCATCCTTTTGGGTTGGATACCATTAAGAATATTTGAAATGTATGGAACATGTTCATAGTACTTGTTCAGTTTGAGTTTTTTGAGGAGGGTTCGAACCTTTGTGTGAGTAATCTCACTGACAGCCTTAATTTTCATCTTTTTGAATTCGGACCTCAATTGTTCAATAACTTCAATTGGAATGGTTGTCACCTCTTGGGCCTGGAATTGTGATAGCCACTCGTTGAAATGGTTCTCTCTTTTGTATGAGTAGTTGATAATCTTTTCTGTATTCTCGTGCTCCTCCTTGTATGTCATTTCCATTCCCAATACAAAATCCATGTAGCCACAATCCATGCATACCTCACAACTTTGAACTGCGTCGTGGAACACATTTGGCGATGCACATGATTTACATTCAATCTTATTTTGTTTAATTTTATCTATATTCGGACCTTTAGAATTTTCGACATATATTAGATAATTTTCATAAATGTCTTTTTTCTGGATACCTTTATTAATTTGTATATCAAATGGACCACTTCTTTTTGTGACTTGTTTTTCATTCACAGAATATTCATTCAAAAGGGGCATACATTTGACTATGTAATCTGTGAGTTCGTCCGGGTCGTTAAAAAGTTCGTCAATTTTGCTGTCAAATTTAGATGCGAAGCAAACATCCATATTAAAGAAGTAGAACTTTACTTTTTTAATATGAAAAACATCGTCTTAACAATCATGTATTATATAAGGTTATTATTTTCATATAGTGACTACCACATTGCTAAGCGGACGGTCACCTGGTATGGGTATCACAGTGTCAAGTCAAAGACTTTTAAACCGCCGACGAATTCGGAGGACCTAACTATTGATATAGAGTACTACTTTAATAACAAAAAGTATCGCTATGTGACGGATGACCCCGATTACAAGTGGCCACCTGACGGTACAAACACTAAAGGTGTTGAATTCCGTATGCCTATAAAATCGGTTTTCACACTTGATGAAGATGATAGACCATTTGAAGATGTCACGGATATTTACAAGGCGTGTAGTGGTCCAAAAGGTAATACACAATTCCCTGTGCACAAGGTTTTCCCACTTGACAAAAAGTTGAAAGTTACAGATATTCTAGGCAATTCAAATGTCGTCCACCTTCTTAGCGAGGAAGAAGTTGAGGTCTCCTAGATTTGCCACATTATACTTTAGGATGAGGAAGCGGTTATCATCCTCCTGCATGATTTGAACATTTGAACACATACCAGTCGCCTTGGTGAAGATATTGATATACTTCAATGAGTAGACACCTGATAGTGTAAAATCTTTCGAGACTGTTTCATCAATGTAGATAGTTGTCTCCTGATTTGCAAAGTCACCTTGGCAACTGATAATAAACTTTGAAGGCTTGCGGGTAATCATAACCTCGGAGGCTAGGTTGGTCATATCCCGACACGCCCTTTGGAAATCTATTGAGTGCATGGTGGTTACGATGGATGGTTCTATGATTGGTAGAACAAGCTGTTCCTCATTGATATCAAGGAGTTTGAGTTGAAACTTTGTATCTGTTTTCTTATCAACATTCTTGATGTGAATGTCCATCATTTCATTATCTGTTATTGAGATTTCCAAAGTGTCATTATTTGAGATTGTTTTGAAAAGTTTGAAGGTGTTTGAAATATTTATTCCAGCCAAAATCTGGCGGTCACATTCATACTCCTCAAAATTCTCAGCCGCCAGATGAAGGTCAATCAGTGATACTCGGGCTGTATCAAGTGTAAGGATAGTAACACCCTTTTGGTCAAAGATTATGTTGACATCATTGAGAACATCCTTTAGTACTTCAAAGAGTGACTTGAAAGAGCTTGCTTGCACAGTCTTGAGCTTCATTACAAATACTAGTGATTTCATCTTTATGGCTGCGCTGAGCTGAAGGCGTCGGATACGCTGGCATTAATCCTTTTCTGTAGTTCATCGGTCATTGGGGGTTGGAGGGTCTGACCATAGTTGTCAAGGCTAAAGATGTTTCCGTCTGATGAACCATCAAGGTTTGACATTGTGCAGCGTCCTGACATATCACAGCTTGATATAACTGGTTCTGGTAATAGAGATGTCAGCCAGGCCGTTGCTTCATTTCCCACCAAGAATCTACCATCTTTTGTCAGGAGAGTTGGAACACGATTAATCTTATGGCGGTACTGGGCTGGGATACCCATTGTGTTGACATCGTGAAGGCGGACCACCTGTTTGAGTTGAACATGTTTGTCGATAAACTGGAGCACCTCCTGAGAGTGAGAGCATCTGTTACTATATATCAGCAGAGCCATCTTACTACTATATCTTGTTTTTGTTAAAATAATTTTGACGCATATAAGTAATGGTTCTGCTGTTTGTAGTTGTTGCGCTTTTGCTCTTGGTAATGACAAATAGGGAGCCCTTTGTCGAGGTTATGGGATTTGCTGGTTACAAGAAGCCCGAACGCATATCAGCTGATAAGAAGTTTGATTCCACTGGTTACACTGAGCAGCTTGCGGCTGTAACTGCTACTGAGATTCGGGATATTATTCAGTTGGTTCAGGGATACTTTAAGGAGTGTACCTACCCGATCGAGACCAACAATGTGAAGAAGTTTGTTAAGACCAACGGGGCTGATTCTTCGGTTGCTTACAAATGTGCGTTTACCTTTATGACCACCAAGGGTTTTGTATACGGTTTTGGTGTTCAGGCTGATATCGTTGATGGGCAGTTATTGGGGGTCCAGACTCAGCAGCTGAGTACAAATGGTAATATTAAGCCATACACTGCTGAGGTTGCGAGTGATTTTACAGAGTTTGAGATGATTACAAAGAAGAATATACCAACACTTGAGCAATTGAAGAATGGGGAAAAATCCCTGTAAAAGGTTCTAAAAGTAATATAATGTTAAATGTCGATGACATTCATAAAATTGAGAGGCAGCGTCGAGAAACCAAAAAGGAGATTTACAAGAAGATTTATGAGCAATTTTGTAGGAGGATAAAACAGTGTGTTGAACTTGGCGAGACACAAGCGTTCCTCAGAACGCCGCCATATCTTATAGGATTCCCAACATATGATAGGATAAAGGCTACCGTGTATCTAAAAAGACAGCTCGAACTTGGCAAATTTGATGTTACTAAACTATCCGATATTGACTTGTATGTATCGTGGAAAAGGAAAGACCGTAAACACGAAAACTCTCGCGAACCAGAAAAGTCTGAATTTGAAGATGACGTGTTTCCCACTATGATGAATTTAAAGAAGGCTGCTGCGAAATATCGCAAGTAGATTTTTCAGCTGAATTATAAATGGAGGTATTGGTTGATGCTAAGAAGGAGTACCTCAACCAGTTGGCAATTATTATGGTTCCATTTATGATTGAGACATTTCAGGATGTGTACACTGAATCGGTGAATCGTTCAAAGAATAAGAAGGTTCTTGCTATGAATCAGTTGCTTTTGAAGGATGTAAAGGTGTGGAATGACAATATTATCAAGCAACACAGCGATGAAATTAATAATTCTTGTTCCTGGTTTAACGAACTTGTTGCTGCGGTTTTTGTGAGTCATGTCAAGATTCTTTCTTCAGTAAAACTGTCCGCAGAGTCTAATAAGATTTCAGTCAAGTTGCCAACAAATGAGAGGTTTATCCACACTTGCTATGTTGCAGCAGCCAAAGATATATATAAGGACCCATACATCTATCACGAGGAAGCTGATGAGTTTGTGAGAGATGAGAGGCTTTTTGAGCGTTTCAGCGTGTGTATAAACAATACAGTAAAGGAGCTTATACCAATTCAGGATATTCTCAGGGTGAATATGACAAAGGATGATATAAAGTCTCTCGACCTTGACAAAGGTGATGACGATTTCGAACCAGAGGTTGAGGAGGAAGAACCAACTGCAGAGCAGTTTGAACCTGAGCCCGAGGGACTCAATCCAGAACCCGAGACCGCGGCACTTGATGTCCAGGACCCCGATGTTGAGGAGGTCAAGAGTATAAGCGTAGAGGGTAAAGGTGCAACTGAGGCGCCGTTGGTACCAGAGCCTGATGAGTCTCTCTTTGATGACGCCCCAGATTCGATAAAAAAACCTTAAATATATAGTAAATGGACATCAGTGATACACTCAGAGATCCACTCGGCGCGGCGGCGGTGGCCGGACTTATCACAGCAGGTTATATTCATATGAAAGCCAAAATGAATAATGAGGGTAAGCTCGAGTTGAACAAATACGCAAAGCCAGCCCTTCTTAATGCAATAATGGTGTACTTTATAGTTTCAAGTGGTGTTGGTAAGAGAGAGACGATATCAGCAGAGCCTTTTTAACTTAAAGATTTAAGCATTTTTCTATGAAAAGGGAATGACTTCCGTCAGTGCTTTCAATGATATGCTTGAACAGTTTCTGACTGAGTTGATGGGAACTTTCCCAGAGGAGAAGAGTATCAAGAAGTATCACGCTGGCTTTGATGTTCTACGAAAGTCGAACCCAAAGAAGGTTGTTGAGGGTTTCATGACCACTATTAGTCCATATAATCAGAAGATTATGAACAAGGACGAGTCTATCATTGATGATAACATTGAGATTCTTGTTGAGCTGAGCATTAAGAAGCACTGGAATAGTGATATTTCTGACAATACGAAGGGTGCCATTTGGCAGTATCTACAGACCCTGTATATGCTTGGAACTACCATCACTTCAATCCCAGCCGAGACCCTTGATATGATTGAGGGTGTTGCAAAGCAGTGTGCAGACAAGATGCAGAGTGGTGAGCAAGGTGAGATTGACCAAGCTGGTCTGATGAATGCAATGAGTGGGCTGTTTGGTAATATGATGAACAAGCAGTAAAATTAAATCTACCTATATAACAAAAATGGATGAACAAGTATGGTTTGATGACCCAAAGGTCCTTTTTGATGTCAATAAAGTGCTGAAGTTTTGGCCAACCCGTAAGCAGACGGCGGCCGAGAGAGTGAACGCTTCTACGCGTTTCATTATTTATTCAGCAAGCGTTCTTTATCTGACTCGTCGGGACCCTCGTATACTCGTACTTGCTCTTATGGTCGTCGCTGTTATATATGTACTTTACAAAGGTAATATGGTAAGGGAGGGTGTATCCCGCCCAATGTTTTCCCATGACCAGGATTACATGCCAAACTGCCAACTCCCAACCGAGGACAACCCAATGGGTAATGTTCTTATTTCCGATATCGGCGACAACCCAAACAGGTCGCCAGCGTGTTACTACCCAACTGTGAAGCCACTTGTTGAAAAGTATCTTGATAGTACAATTCCATATGATTGTGGTCGTTCAAGATGTGCAATGCCCGAACGTCAGAAGAAGGTGGCTGCAAGGCAGTTTGTTACAGGCCCTGTGACTACAATCCCAGGAGACCAGACTGGTTTCGCCGAGTGGTGCTATGGTAAGAAGTTTTCACCAATGTGTCGCAGTGACCCAACTGTCTGCGATCCAAACGCTCGTGGTGCACAACTGGAAGCGTTCGCTGGTTTAGACCCTAGCGGCGACAAGCGTTCTGGAATGTCTAGGGGTACACCGTGAAATAATTCCTAAATATAAAGTAAAGATGTCTTATCTCCTTCAGCCAAATCTTAGACAGGTTGAGAATCCAGCTGTTCCACCAAACTGTGCCACTTCGGAGGTTTTCGTATACCCACAGCCAAGCAGCCAGAACTATTGCTGCCGCCCCAATACCATGCTATATGGTACAGCACCCTATATGGCTGGCAAGGGTGCTCCAGAGCAGTTTGTTGATGTAGCCGACGAGCTTCGCCCTCAGTCAACCTCACAGTTCAATAAGCCACTTATCAGAACCTATGAGAAGAACTATTTCCCACTTCAGAAGATGGATTGTAGTGTACCCCTTCGTACCATGAGCTACGAACCAGCGAGCACAAGGGCGGAACTTCAGAATGATTTGTTTGTGAAGCGTTATTAAAATATTTTCACCCTATAAGAATGGCCGACCCATTGTCCATATTTGCTATCATAGGGCTTGCATACGCTGGTAGAAAGTTGAGTGAAGGATCCAACTCCGAAGGAGTTTTCCCACAGCAGTTGGGTCCGGTCTCCAATGTAGAACCAGAAAAGAGAGAGCCAATCCATGTTGATTGGCAGACTGGCTCACTACCATTCCCAACAATTCAAAAGGAAAAATTTGAACAGCCCTCATTTTCTGAGCCACAAATGCAGTATGTTCATGGAGAGCCCGTACAGGATTTCCGAGACCGCCCTTATATTTCTGGAAAAATGAATAACCTTTCGCCAGCCGAAAAGGAGCTTGTTGGACCAGGTCTTGGTGTAGGTGCAGATGTTCCAGCTTATGGCGGGTACCAGCAGGTATTCCGTGTGAAGCCCAACAATGTTGGGGCTTATCGCCTCACTACACTCCCAGGTCGTTCTGGTCCCGCGTTTGACCACACTGGTGGTAAATCAGCCGTTATTGGTGAGCTTACTCAAGAACGGCCAGAAAAGACTGCATTCCTGCCATTGAGGCGCCCAGAGGTTCGTGGGCGTGCGCAAGGTCAAGGTGGTTCTCTGGATGGCAGACAGATTCGTCCAAGTCATCAGAAGACTATGAGACCAACTGTTCGTTCAGAGAATACAACTCGCACTGACGGCCTTCAGTACGCACCGGCCAAGAAGTTCATCTCCAATGGTCAGCTTGCTCAGGACCCAACTCGTAACAAGTCTGATGTAAATTGTCAGCAGTGGCGGCACACCAATAACGCAGCACCAGGTATTCACAGTTTCCACGGTGCCTATACAGTTTCACCAGAGAATGCAGTTATGGGTGGCGCTTCAGACCAGAAGCTAGTCGACCATGGTTTCCGCGTGGATGACCGCCGCGGTAAGGCTGACCGCCAAGGTAATGCCGGTCGCATGAATGTGCGCGCCGGTCCACTCAATCAGGGTGGTAAGTTGACCGCAGTCCGCACCGACACAACCCGTGTTGATGGTAGGATTAACGGCGCAAATGCTGGTTGGACTCAGAACTACACAAATAATCAGATGTATAATTTCAATTCATTCAAGGGTAATGCCAATCCATATTCGTGTGGTAGCGGTCTTGACCTAGCTAAGACCCAGCTCGCAAATAATCCATTTTCTCATTCTTTATCTCAGTAGATACTATTATGAGTTTATTGACTAGTTGTGTAGCGGGTACTACCCAAGGTGCTAACATTAAGGTGAAAGCTAAAGCTTGCCTTATTGATAATAGAATAGCATCATTTGATGATCGTGATAATGACGACCCATCAGATGATGTTACTTTGAAGCAGTGTAAATCGGGATTTGTGGCTAGCAAGGATGCTACATTTATAAATGGTAAACCAGTTCCATTTGACCAGTGTTGTAAGTGTAAGCCAGGAGAGCCTTGCGAACTTTGTAAGATTCCAACAAATTGTACGGATGCTGAGAGTAAAAAATATGTTGCTCAGGATACTTGTTTTGGTGTCGAAAAAAATACTTCAACAAAATCAAAAAAAGATGCGCGTCCAGCATGTCCCATTCAGAAGGACTGCTGGGTTGAAAGTATTGGACTGAACAAATGGTGGCATGGTTTGATAGTTTTAATTGTAGCTATGATATTGGGTTTTATCCTTGGAAAAATGTTGTAAAATATCAGTAATGGGATATCTAATTGATGTCGACAGCGGTGAACGCGACCCCATAGAATATCCAAATCCCAATGACTATACGGTTCATCTGAATAATAGAATATATGACATCACCAGTATCAAAATTGTAGCGGCGCGAGTGCCTAACTGCCAACCTTTGATAAATTCAGGAAACAAACAATTTGAGGTGAATGGAACTACGGTTGTATTTAATGAGGGAACCTATACAAATGGACCAGACCTTGCTTCAAATCTTCAGATACAAATGGCGCCACCAACTACGGTTATTGACACAGTTTCATTTGATTCTTTCCTCAAAAAATTGACATTCTCAAATACTTCGATAGTTGGGAGTAGCAATAGTGGCTACAGTATATTGGGAACCGCGACTGCTTCAAATATTGCATCTTCTGGCGAACTAACAAATGATGTCATATATAATTCTCGAGATGATAATTTAATTTTTACAGATAATGTAATTTCAATACATTTTTTAAATGGAGAAAGTTTTGCAAATTCTATGAATTCAAGTTCACTTATAAGTTCATCTGATTATATTGATGGCATATTTTTTACACCTTCACCACATTCAAATATTGAATTTGCAAATACACACACTTCAACAACAACAAATGTGTATTATGATTCAAATGGAACCCATATGGCTGAGATGCTTCTTGCAAATATTGGACTTAGTACCACAAAATCTGATTTCGATGTAATAACATATGATGGGTCATTTAATCATTTTACTTTTGCAAATATAAATGGGGATGTATCAAATATAAATGTTGCATTTGTAAGTGGGAATGTTTTGGCTACAGATATTCAAGGTGTTCTGAGTAGTGCAAACACATCAGTAAATTCAGTAACATTTAATAGTGCTTCATTAACATTTTCTAATACTCTCGGGGGAGTTTTTGATACTTTTGTTGTACCTTTTAGCAACATTGGCTCAACTTTGGCACATTCAATTCAAATTCAAACAATTTCCGCAAGTAATTTACTTTTATCAAGTTTTGATTATTCTACAAACTTACTGTCATTTTCAAATACTTCGTCTACAACTTTAGGATTCGCCGATGGAATCACCATTGCAAGAAGTATTGAAACAAGTGGTCTAACACAAAAGAAGGTTGTGTTTGATTCGGGTGGTTCAAACCTGACATTTACAAATAATTTCACATTCAATTTTTATGGTGGTTCAAATGGCTATGCATCCGCATCCACTGTAGGCCCACCCGCCCATGTATTGGGTTTCAATGGTGCTAATACAGAAACTGCTAATAGTGTAACTTCGAGTTATATAGATTTGAATGGTCCTGGCTCAATCTTTGTGAGGATAACCAGCGGCCTGGAGGATCTTGATAAACCTTTGTTCATTAATGGTGGAACCTTTTCAACTGGTGATGGAACATTTGATTCAATGAACATGAAACCGATATCACCCCACTACATTGGTAGAATTCTAACATCAAATATAAATGAACTAATTGATTTCAATGGTGTTGATGACCCAATACAACACAATTTCATAAAAGGAACTGGAAAGTTTATAGATGACCTGAGAATTAGATTCTATTACAACAATGGAACAAAGTTAATTCCATATGATTTTGGTAAAAGAAATCACATCCTAAAGATTGAGATTGCGTGCTCCCTGGAAAAGGGGATGGGGACTGTTGCCGGTTTGAGTCCTACGGACTCGGGAGTCGAACTCCCTCCACCTGTAGAGATACCGAATCTGATGCCAAAAAACAGATTTGATAACTCTCAGAAAACAATCCTGATAGTTTCAGTAATAAGTTTGTTATTGGGACTTGCCCTTTTATCATTTATGCGCCGCAAGAAGACCCTTTAGCGGCCCACAGTCACGGCGTACTGGGGTGCAGTGGGGGGCGCCACCTTCTTGGAGAAGCGAGCGATGATCATGTACACCACGATGGACAGCAGAGTGGTCATCAGAGCGGTCAGCACCACATACTGAGCACCGTTCTTGTTCACTTTCACGAGGGTGCCGATGATGAAGCGAACCACGTCCATCCACGCGAGGGCGGAGGCGAAGCTGAAACCCGCAACGACGGCGTTCACGGACTGAGCCTCGAGCTGGGAAGCGACGTTCATAACCTGTGCTGACATTTACAATAAATAAAGAAAATTATTCTGGGAGAAAGTCATCTTCAATATATAACATCGTTGTATAATTTGGCTTGCCCCTGTTAAATCTCATAATCACCCGACGGGGTGCTGCGCTTTCATCCGAAGAAGCGTAATCACTCTCAGTCTCATATTGACACTCACTTGTTGTATCATCCTCTCCATTATCATAGTCACTCTCATAATATGGAACCTCAATCTCGTTGTTTTCTTTTTCTGTAATTGGGAATCCCTGATTAAAATCGTCGTCGAATCCCTGTGGCTCCCGGATGCCAACGAGACTTATGTCCATTGCCTTGAGTCAATAGATTTTTTCAACATTTGTTCTGTGGGGTTTAGCGGCACCCAATCATCCCAAGTGTCATAACATTCATTAACCTTTCTGAGAGTCTCATCTTCTCCTGTGTATCGTGTGAATGCGGGTTCCTCATCTGAGCCAGCATCCGATGAGTTGGAACCTTCGTCGGAATCGTATTGAAGTTCGGGGAATATAGTTCCAATATGCTTACCAGTTACATATCTAGCACAAAACTTCATGGCGTACTCCAAATCTTTACCAGTCAACGTGTCACGTCCTGTCTTTTTTGCATATTCACCACCTAAAACAATAGCAGATTCCATAACTGGCATAATAATATGTGTACTTGCCTGGATAATCTGCTCCTCCATCTTTACTTTACATGAAAGTATTATCTATAAATAGCAATCCCGCAAGACCATCTTGAATTCTCAAAACATTGTAGTTCTTTGCGTATATCCTAATGTTTCGATTATCACTCCCACCTGTATAAGCACCTTCAGAATTTGTAACCATATTAACCTTTAACAACTTGTTGATAATTCTACTCATATTGACCTGCCCAGTGGGTTCTGGGTCCTCTGGTCTCAATGCAAAGCTGTAGCTGTAGATGTTCCTCTTTGGAACCCTGGTGTGATAGTACATTGGCTGAGCGTATAATAAATATAGATAATCTGCAACATCCTCTGAAATCATAATCTCACCATTTAATTCAAGTTGTACCGAATCAATAAATGAATTTGAATTGTTTACTGGATTACCGTCATTAAAGTTGAACCAGTCATTACTGTCCTGTGTATCTTGACTTTGGACAACTATGTAAAGTTCCTTTACTGGATTTGTAAAATTTAATCTAAAAGTTTTTGAATTTTCATTTGATTCGATGACACCTCTTGAAAGTTGAAGCTGCTCAATAACATAATCAGTTGGTCGAGCCTTGATGTAGTCTTTCTCCTCATCCGTCAGATATACATACTCTGTCAATATCCCTAACCTGAGTATACTAGCTTCAACACTTTCTGATGGGATGTATGGACCATTTCCATTTTCTGAATTTAATACAACTTCTCGAAGTTTTCTAAATTTAAATTTCAATTCAACTTCTTGGCGATAAATTGAATATAATGGAACTCCAAGTTGATTATTTCTAAAAAAGTAAAATGGCAAAGTAACTATATAAACTTTTCTACCAGTGTTATTACCTCCATTGATAGTCTGATTCCTCGACTTGCCAACAAGATAGTAATAGGCGTCTTGCTGAGAATTTGAAACGGAAAGTTCGCTAAAAATTTCCATATACTCGCCTGTAATGCGTTCAATAGTCTGACCACCAATAACAAGGTCACAATATTCAATCATGGCGTGTCCTATAGAGTCTGTGTAAATAGGGGTTGCGTTGGCACCAGTTGCATCAGTTGTTATATCAGAAAGTTCCAGTTTGATTGAAAGATTCCTGATGATATCACCCTTTCTAGGGATTGTTGCACTTAGGCTATTGCCAAAGTTAGTAGTACCATCAACAGGATTCTCAGCAGTCTCTATAGCAAATCGTGTATGGCGTTTAAACTGCTTGAGGAAATAGGTCATCTGCGGCTCACCTGTTAGAAACTCATCCTGTATACCAGTGGTTGACAATATGACACGACCACTTGCCATTACTATTATGGCACAAAATTAAATGCGTGACAAACGCGTAGAAATAAAAACATCATCTAATAGATGAACATCCAACTCAGGAGGTTCAAACCGGAATCCATGAAGGATGACAAGGTTTGTGTTCTTATAGGCAAAAGAAATACAGGAAAGTCTACTCTTGTGACTGATATCCTTTATCACAAGAAACACCTCCCAGCCGGTATAGTCATGTCTGCTACAGAGGAGGGTAACCATCATTATCAGCAGTTTGTGCCAGATTTGTTTATTTATAGTGATTATGATAAAGATGCAATAGAAAGGGTACTCGAACGACAGCGACAGATTTTATTACATAAAAAACCCATTCAGCCGGCTTTTATACTTTTGGATGACTGTATGTATGATAAAAAGTTTATGAAAGATACTTGTATCAGAAAATGTTTTATGAATGGTCGACATTGGAAAATCTTTTTTATGTTGACAATGCAATATTGTATGGATTTGACTCCTGATCTCAGAGCAAATGTTGATTATGTTTTCATTTTGAGGGAAAATATTATTCAAAATCGTGAAAAACTGTACAAATCATTCTTTGGAATCTTTCCAACATTTGATATGTTTAATCAAATTATGAACGCATGTACAGAAAATTATGAATGTTTAGTTTTGGATAATACTTCAAAAAGTAATAAAATTGAAGATTGTGTTTTTTGGTACAAAGCTAAACTTCACCCACAGTTTAGAATTGGTTCACCCCAACTATGGAACTATCATAAGAAACACTACAATCCAACCCACGGTATCAAGGATTTAGATCCATCTAAGGTGAAACGAGCAACTCATATGAAAGTAATTAAAAAGAACTAGCATAATTCATTACAGGCTTAGGTGAGACTGCTGCCTCTGAGGATTGTTTTGTACATATTTAGTTGCGTCTCAGGAGTGGCAACTAAATATGAGCAATTATAAATGGCTACAGAGACAATGAATCTGTCAGATGCTGGAGATGGTATGGTCCCACTTAATTTTGAACCACCCGCAAATCAAATGACACCTCCAGGTCATGTGCAAAATAATGCTCCTGAAAAAAATATAAATAAAGAGCATATAAAAATGGATTCTACCCCACTTACCGATATTATGACTAGTCAGGAGGTGATGGAGACTCAGCAGCCAATGATGATGGCACCCCCACAGTCATCTATGATGGCTCAGCAGGCAATGATGATGGCACCTCAGCAGCAGGCGCCAGCACAGGCGCAGACACCTCTCCCATCTAAGAACCCCTTCAGCCTGACTGACGAGCAAATGCAGGCTCTGGTTGTTGCGGTGTGCGCGGCTATTGCTTTCAGCGAGCCAGTCCAGGCAAAGCTTGGTAGCACCATCCCACAGTTCCTGGCCGAGTCTGGGAGCCGTAGCATGGTTGGCCTGCTAGTGTCAGGCCTCGTTGCAGCCATTTTTTTCTATTTTGGTCAGCGCTTCGTTATGAAGGCTTAGATACCAGTTGCTACGCAGCTGTTCGCAAACCCTTGGTCCAACACATTCAATGTTGTCACTTAGATTAAAGCCTGGTAGTTACCGCTAGGTGCCGCGGCGTTCGCGGCGTTCGTGTCATACATTTCAATCCCTGCAAAAGTTGTTGCAGTCATAATCACCATAAACATGACGGTAATACCAGCGTATGCCATACCAGTGTTCACCTTGTTCTTCTGAGGCTCTTTGAGGGTCTCCTTGAACTTGGGCCAGAAGCTCTGGAGTACATAGGCGAAGAAGAATGTACCAATGGACGCCATTAGAACCGTCTGGGTGTTCACGAAGAAAGTGCCACTTCTGCTAAGGAACGATACTGCCATAGGCAGAATAATTGTCATTAGCATGAGGTTAAGAATTGGCTCGGTGAACAAGGTTGTCATAGCGGGTATAGACATAAGGGCGCCCCACTGTATGGCTGCTGGCAATGGTGAACGGCTAGACATTTAGTTTATACTTACATTTTTTTTAAATGTCCTGAATATGCTTGCCACAGAACTTCTCCTTTTGTGGAATCATTTGATAAAGTCCAATCTTTGCACAAATTGTTTTTAGGTCATTAAAGTTTTTCCAAAAGTTTGAATTGTGCTCATAGTCGTCAACAGTGCAGTGGGCAAGTTCATGTAGCAAAACATGGAATATCTGATTTGGGTCTCCATCAATACATAGACCTATCTCATACCCCTTATTTGTATTGTAGCCAATTTCATGACTTCTACCACGATAGGCGACAAGAACCGTTTCGTTCTTCAGCCTGCTAAATCTTGGGTCTGTGTTATTCTCTCTAATGTGGTCAATAAAGGTTCTATACATCTCTTTGACCCTGGTAAAGTTTTCTGGTTCTTTTGTGGACAATAAAGTCCAGATGACAAAAGCATATAGTATCAAGAAAAGGAACATACTTACTAATGACTGACAAAAATAAATGTGCTATAGAATTTTTGAATTTCATGTTCAACTGGAAACCTCTCCCATAGGGCCAACTTGACCCCCTTCTTTTCCAGGTGGGTAATGAGCATATCCTTGTAACAGATTGGCTCTGAACGCATACCATCGCTGTAGAATGGGGTGTCTGCCAATTGAACAAAAAGTTTTTCACCAAATTCGCCATAGCCACCCTTCTTCAAAAACTTGTTGCCAAGCTCATCACTGTATGGAGTGTACTCGAGGATTGATTCAGAATCTGGGATGCACCCGATAAGTTTGCCGCCAATTTTGAGCCTTTTCTTGATACCATTGATACTCTTGAAAAATACATCCGCCGACTCGTAAATATAATGAAGTGAAAAGTTGAAACAGATTATATCATACTTTTTCAGAGGACATGAGTTTATATCTCCATGAAAAAATTTTGGTTTCATACCAATTGATTGAGCCCTTGACTCAGCCTCCTTAAGAGAATTTGCGTCTGGGTCACACATATCTAAACATCTGACACCCACATGCTGCCACTTCTTGAGGTCTCCACCACAACCACATCCCACATCAAGCACCTGTTTGCTACCAGAACACATACGGACTACATTGTTGATTATTTTGCGCTTGATGAGATTGTTTGAAGTTCTCACCTGTTCCATTTAAATATACCGGAACTTGTTTCTTTAGGTCATAGGGGCAACTGTGACTTGGGACAATAATACTTAAAGATTTTTCACAATATATTAACAGTATGGCTTCTCTCGAGCAGGATTACACAACTGTACCAGGTCAGCTTTTCGCATGTCTCTCAGTGGTCGGCCCGTCATGCCCACAGAAAACTGACAAGTTTGGTATCAAGATTCGTGGCACATTTTCCAGCCGCGACGAGGCTTCCAATCACGCAAAGCGTCTTCAGAAGGAGGACTCTACATTTGACATCTATGTGGTAGACATGTATAAATGGCTACTGATTCCACCCGACCCTACAAAGATTGATGATGTTCATTTTACCAATGATAAGCTCGAGGAGATTATGACTGGTTACAGGGAGAACCAGGCTCAGGCTGCAAAGATGTTCGAGGAGCGCAAGCGTGATATGATGGCAGTTAAGACTGAGGGTGAGATGCCCTACATCAAGCCCGGGGATGAGAATTCCAAGTACTATACAAAGCCTGACGAGGCACCACTCAGTCACCCAGCAGAGGTTCTTGAGCTTCTCAAGACTGAGAAGCCAGATGCACCAATTGAGGAGCTTGTTAAGGAGGCTGACGAAATTGTCAAGGCTGAGATTGATGAGCGCCGTAAGAAGCGTGAGGCTGAGGAGGCGGCTGGGGCAAGTTCTAGCACTGATCCAGCTCCAAAGGAGGAATAGGACAGTTTCTAAATCAAAAAAAAATAAAAATCATATTTAATAATAAATGAGTGAACTCTCGATATTATTAAATATAATCACAATGGCGATAGTTGGGTATATGTTTTATGCTGCGTTCAGAATCTATAACAACAGACCAGACAAGAATATGACTGCAAGCGAAGTTTTCCAGAATGCCCTGAAGGACCCTGGATTTGTTACACACGCGTATTTCCAAGAGGCTAAGACTGGTCCAGTTGGTGAATTTGAGGGTCATACTGACCTCGTGGACAACTTTTAGACATTCCTAAGAATGACTGGCTGCATAGTCTTACCCATAAAGAAACCCAAAATAAAAACTACAAATGCAATAATATAGGTTGTTCTATCAATGTCTGAAAATACATCCTTCTTTTGAACGGGTTCGGGCTGCGGAGGAGGCATAAACATCATAGGCTGTGATGGAGGAGGATACCAATGCTGTGTATTCTCACGCTCTAACGGTGGTAATTCTTCCTCATAATATCCCCTAGGCTGTTGAGGAGGTCCGCGTGGATCATCTTTATCTCCGAGATCGGTCTCCATTTTCTAATATAATCAACAAAAACTTTAAGCGTCATCTTCCTCATCGGAATCGCTGACAACAAATCCCTTTAGATTCCCATTCTCATCGGAATCTTCCTCATCAGATTCAGACTCATCGTCTGATGAGAAAATGTCCTCCCCTTCCTCTTCTGACTCTTCCACGTCACCGCCATAATCATCCTCACAAATCTCCTTTGGCTCATAACGGTCTGGCTTCTTTATCTGCCTACCAGAGCGTGTTGTGTAACTCATTCTATATAGAAGTCATCCATATTGTTTAAGTATGTTGGTCTAAATGATAATCCTTTATTCATAGAACTTTCTAATATCATGAGTTCAGCCTCCATACCAATCTCTTTGACAATCTCGTGAACCACTTCAACTGCGTTAATAGAACTTGAAGTTGTATAGAGTGCCATGCGTTCAAGTGCATCAATTGCCTGATAAAGATATTTTGATGACAAGTCTGGAAATTCTAAAGATTCTTCAAACAAAGTCATATTATTTAAAAAATCTTTGAACAATTCTGGGTTTAATCCAGAAAATTCCTGTGCTTCAATTTTCAACTCTTGAAGTCTCTCATTTTGTTTAGAAACTTTTGGTGTAAATAGCAATAGTGTTAGAAATATTACGAATATTAGCATTAACAATAGCATTTGGTAATATTGCCTTCTTAATACTATTGGATACTTTATTTTTCTCGGGGAACAACAGTTTGATTATATTTGAACTCAATGTATGTTTCCTACCTTCAAAGTCACGACAATACCCACTTTTTCTTCCTTCGATGGTTTCGCATTTACAAAAACATTTTTGACTAATAACACCATCCTTGACATTGAACCAAATATGATTGGAACCATGATCGCGTTTAAGATTCTCACAATACTTTGAATATGTTGAGACATAGTACTCCTTCTCACTCTTTTTGAAAACTTTTGTAATTCGAATATCCTTTTGACCTTCCATATTCTGACGGATGAAGGTTTCCAACAACGCCTCTAGTTCAGAGTTATTAACCTCTTTGTTCAACACAGCTTTGGAAAAACCTACTTTGCCAGGAAGTGGTGGAATTTTTACAAAATCAGTTCTTTGAGTTCGAACCGTAACCATATTGAGAAGATCGGTTGTAATTGAGCCATCAAGTGTATCAATCTTTGCAGCAAGTTTTAGGGGTCCTACACCTTCTTGACCTTTGTATAGCATGACAGGCAAATACATTCCCTCTGTAATCTTTCCAGACTCCTGACAACCATTACACCCCTTGCCATTGCAAGCCTCGTGCTTACTCTTTTTGTGAGACCATGGCAGCCTGAAACCACTCCCTTTTGCTTTTGAGTTTAGGTCACCGTAGACCGAGTTGTCAATAAATTTTACCCAAGGTTTACTCCCATAAACTTTTGACAAGATATCAATAACATGGTCTCTCAGATTGATGGCGCTCTCTTGATTCACTACAAAATCGGGCCAATTCATATGAACTCCAGACTTGTAAAGTCCATCCCGGAGTCGGGGTTCTTGAACCGAAATCATACACTTAGACCCACCAAATGTTGACACTTTGTCACAAATAACTTTTGAGATAACCTGAACCTGTTCAAGGTCAAGTTCATCATCATCTTTGTAGTCAATATCAATGAAAAAGTTGTAAACTTCAGTTTTCTGTTCCACAACAAAGATGTGTTCACCCTTCCTCACAGCAGCAACATACGTTTCATAAAAGTCATCCAATCTATCATATGGGACTGATAGGGAACCCCCATCCATAAGTACATGTGATAGATTGCCTTTGTTGAAAAAGCCATTCGATTTACACCATTCTCTAAACATTATGCTTACTCATAGTACGAACTAAATCTATAAGCACCTGCGTGATTGAAGTCCGGAGGGTCAACATCTCTGGCTTTGGAACTGAGTTCCTTCTTCATCTTAACAAGTTCGCTGAATACAAACTTTTTCAATTCCTCTGGAGTTTTGGAATTGTCAAGTCTGCAAATTTCTCTAATAACATAATTTTTTCCCTTGTCGAGGGTTTCATCATTCTCTATGTGCTCCTCCATCTGAAACTATCTAAGATTAAATCCCCTTCTATTTAACGAGTTTATCCCATTATAAAACTCGTCATTCTGAATAATATTCTTGACTATTATATCCCACTTCCTAGCCCTCATCTTGTACTCATCAATTGTATCAAAACTCATCATATCATTCTCATCATAGGTCTTGCGAATCGGAAGTTTATTCTTCTTTCTAGCATCAGTCTTCGCCTTTGCGTCATAAAACCTTCTGACAAGTCTATTCTGTTCCTGTTGGGTATAGTTGACAAATAATATAAAAACATGATATATTGATAATATCTCCACGCCGTCTGCTTCATCTATCTGGCGGACTGTAAATGAAAATGTAGTATATTCACCGCACCTAATATTGACCACACCCCTGGTTTCTTCCTCCAGCTCGCGGAGGGCACACCTAAGGGGGTTTATTACCTCATTTTTTCTACAGCCACCAGTTACAAAAATCCACTCCTTGAATCTGGCATCTTGAACGGTTAAAAACCTTGGCTTGCCATCGGCAAATGTCACTGGTATAGCTATCGCTTTATGTCTCGTCTGTTTCTTCATCGGGCATTCACCCTTCTACAATAATCTAAGACATTAATCAGCATTTTCCTCCTCGGTTGGAGGAGGGGTCGCGGCAGTCTTTAACACGGGACTCGCTTCACGGGCAGGCGCTTGAACAGATGCTAGTCTATTAACCAGACCAACAGAAACACTCTTGCATTCTGAGATTTCCTTTTTCATCTTCTGAGAATCCTGATACATATAAAAAACTGCGGCTAGTGCCAGCACAGTCATGACAATGGTGATATTCTCGCGGTCAAAAGAAAACATCTTTTATACTATATGTGTCTAAACTTTTAAGTGCCTATAATCGCACCCATTGTTTGGCGAGGGTGTCTCGATGGACAGCCGTATTTCTCATTTCCAAATTGAACACCTTGATAGTGGACACTCTCGCACTGGGTCTGATGATTTGCCATGTAGTCATTCCTTTCGCAGCAGGGCTTGGAGTCTGTTCCATTGGAACCCTCTAACACATTCTCAAGTGTCCTGGACTTTGGGTCATATGTTAAAACAAAGAGTATTGCCAAAATAATCAGGGCTGTTATAAACATTTACTATAAACCTACAAATTTAGTTGGCGTACATAAGACCACCCATACCGTTCTGAATTCTGAGGATATTGTAGTTCACGCCGTAGATATCATCCGTGATGTTATCAGTTTGGGAAACGAGGCGAGCCGAGTCCAAGCGACTGAAGTTGAGTGTGCCAGTTGGCTGAAGCTTAGCAGTGTCCAGACAAAAGGGGTAGATAAAAAGACCCTGGCCATTTGAACTTGTGTTTGGAGTATGGTAATAAGATATAACATCTGTAAAGTTTGGTACTGCAAACTTGTAATCGGCGACATCAGTGCCGTTAATCTGTAACTTGATTTTATTTGTTGTGGAAAACAGACCACCACTCGCAGTGTTTGCACTCGCCAGAAACTTCACTGGGTGGTTAAAGTTAAGCTCCTGAACCTTGGATTGAGAACCAAGAGCCCTCTGCACCTGCTGGATGAGCATGTTCACCGGCTTGTTTGCCACATCAGAACGCTCGGCGGTATCGAGGTAGATGAAGTTAGCGTAGCAGTCCCACTTGTAGTTGGCTGCCGAAGCACCCCATGTGATGCGAAGCTCCACGTCGTGATACTGGAGGGCCACCAGTGGCAGAGCCGACTGATAGTTCTCACAGAAGAAGAAGCGGAGTGGGTAGAAGTAGTTAGTGTCCGCTGCGCCGGTGTAGAGAGAACCGTTGAAACTCTTGGACATGTTCTGAGCGAGAGTATCAATTGCAACATTGGCAGTAAACTCGTTGGTCTGCTCGTCAATCACCTGACCACCGATAAGCAGCTCCACCTTGTCAATCACGGTGCCAAAGTTAATCTTCTGCGACTCTGTACCATTATGAACGGCAAGATAGACATAACCAAGCATATCACCCTTGCGCTCAAAGCGCACGGTGGACATACCATTGTTGGAAACATTGCCCTGGATTACCTGGCGCTCGGTGGTCTGAGCAAAGTTTGTGTGACGCTTGTAGGTTGAACGGAAAAAAGAAACCTCGGGGGTACCAACGAGGTGGGCGTCCTGGGCACCGACTGCAACGAGCTGAGCAATACCACCAGACATTTATAATCTATATAGATTTTTTATATGCAAAGATTTTGACGAAGTGTGTGGAATCTCAATATGAATGAATTATCATTAAGACCATTGAAGTTCAGTATCTGACCATTCTTATTTACCCATTTTACTGTTAATCTGTCCAATTTGCGGATTGGATTTGGGTAATCAATATTCAAATCATAATCTGAAAACTTTTTGAAATTCTTAACAGCTCCAGCGGTAACATCCATTGGTATCAGACCAAAGCTTCTAGCCATACTCTGTCCAGAGTATGTGTTGCCAGTGATAGCCTTTGCATCTTCGTTGAAGATTGTCCTGAGTTCATCAATGTCCAAAAAGACTCCTTCATTTGCATTGAGATTTACAACATTTGTAGATTTGATAAATTCCTTCCCCCTGTAGAGAAGGTTGTCTGAATATAGCGGTATGGTGAGGTCAGTCTCAACAGCCACATTTGTTGAGGTCAGAGTAGAAGTATCATCAAAACCAAGCATCTTTGCAATCTCGTCAGTTGCGGGTTTCAACAGAAATGGACCATCTGGTGTAATGTCCCTGGTAAATAAAAACTTTCCTTCTGCATCAAGATAATCGACAACAATATTTGAAGTGTTACTAACAGCATTCTGAATACCTTCGGAAAGGACAGTTGCACCGTAAAAACCGACTGGTAAAGAGAAATATGTCAAGGGGTCACCAATAGATGAGATGGCATTACTAAATGCTATAACACTTGAACCATCTGTCAAGTTGTGCATAGTGTTTGGAATACTCGCATGGAGTAATTCAACCCTTGATATATCCTTTATAGGAGTCGTAATATGGAGAGTGTAGGAATTGCCGTTGGGGTAGAGAGATGTGTCTCTATTCTCAGATGATACAAACACATTTCTAGTCTCGCCAACCATTATTAATTACTATTGTTTTTTTTTAAACAAGTTCGCCACCAATACCACCAACAATATGGTAATCGGAAGTATCAGCAACACGCTGCTGAATGCCACAAGCACCACCTGGGGTCAGGTCACGAGTGTAAGCACTGCCCTTGGGGGCGCCTGGAACACATGTGATATCGTACTCACCTTCGAAAACTGCCTCATTGCTACCCTTCTCCTTAATGTCCACTGAAGTTGGGGAAAGTCTGTAACCAACACGGGCACTCATCAGCATGAGAGCGGCAATAAGGAGGGCGATCCAATTTCCAATGTGCTTCATTTACTACCTGATGATATTTTTTTTCCTGTGCGTTAAAGGTTACACAATACTTTATATTAAAGATAGTAGATGGAGGATACCGTTGTGATTGAGCGTGAAGGTCAGCATAGTGTTATGAAGTTGGATGCAGATGAAGAGGCTATGCTTAATGAGATTGAGATTTCAAATGATAAACCTGTCAAGAAGGCTGTGTACAGACCAAAGACAAAACCAAAACGGATTGCTCAGCAGCAGCAGCAGTACCAGGAGCCCGAGATGGACGCCTTCATGAACCCAACAAAGTCTTCGGCGTCTCAGCCAAAGCCTCCAGCTCCCGAGGAGTTTCCAGATGATGATGACGAGTACGGCGGTGATATGTATGGTGAAGCCGAACAAGAAGGTGAGTATGAGGGAGGTGGTTATGAAGGTGAGCAACCCTCCCCTGGATTCGCAACAATTGACGATGAGAAGGCGGACCTTCTGAACAAACTTACCCGCCTTGAAAAGAAGGGGTTTCCAGTCAATAAGCGCCTCAACGCCTATTCAAGTATTCAGGAACTTCGTACTGAGTACAAGCGTGTCACATACAGCATAGAAGTTGACCAGTCAATCAGATTCTCGAGAAGAATGCTAGTAGCCTGTGTGACCGGCCTGGAGTTCCTCAACAAGCGTTATAACCCTTTTGAAATTGCCTTGGAAGGGTGGTCGGAGAGTGTTATGGAGAACATGGATGACTATGACGGTGTTTTCGAAGAACTTTATGGAAAGTACAAGACCAAGATGAATGTGGCACCAGAAGTCAAGCTGATTATGATGCTTGGTGGCTCCGCTATGATGTTCCACCTTACAAACAGTATGTTTAAGGCGGCAATACCAAATATGAATGATGTTATGAAGCAGAATCCAGACCTTGTTAAAAGTATGATGAGTGCTGTTCAGAATACAGCTAGTCAGTCTTCAGAACCGGTTATCGACCCACAGACTGGTCGTCGTGAAATGAGTGGGCCAGGCTTTGATATTTCAAGCCTAATGGGTGGGATTACCATGCCACCCCCACCCCCCATGAATACATCTCTACCACCAGTTCAGGAGGTTGAGGATGACGACATCTCTGATATAGTGTCTGTATCAGGTGATTCAACAGGTGGAGAAGTTAAGGAGGTCAATCTGAAGGGTGGGAAGGGTCGCGGTCGCAGTCGTAAGAAGAAGAATGAGGTTACAATTTAATCTATAGGTATTATAAATGATTGGATTTGCTCCTCTAGATGATGAGCCTCGTATTCAGAGGAGGGAAAAGGTCCTAAAGCGGGATGTCATTCGCCCCGCGACTGGACTTGGGCGCCCTCTGAGTAACGAAGATACAGAATGCAATTATCTCGTTATGTTTTTCATTTTAGGTGTGTTTGTTCTGGCAGCCACTGACTCAGTCAGTAAATAGATATGGCCCATCACCACTCACATTAGTATCAGCCTTCAATGGCTCCACATTTACATCACAACGCTTGGCTGTGAAGGTCCAATAAAATGGACCCTCAGTGCCAAATACTTCAAAAGAGTTTGTTTCCTTGTCATACTCAGAACAGTTCAGAGTCCTGACTGAACCATTATAGATTGGTGTAATCTGTATAGTTGGCTCACCCTTTATCAGGTTGGGAACATACTTTGGTAATACCACGGATGTACCAACCTCACCGCGTCCACGATAATATACACCACCCTCGGGACCCTCGAGGCAACCGTGGACTAGATACTTTTCTTTGTCATCTGGATGGTCAATTACAAAAGTTTTTGCAGTATCATATGTAACTTCTTTTGTTGTTGTGCTCCATTTTAGACAATAAGTACTTGTGTTTGAACTATCATTTCGAACTGGATTGATATAACACCTATCGGCACCAGCTGGATTTAGAACACCGTTTGTTCCGTTAATACATATAACATTATCGTAATTCCCACCATTGTAACCAGCAAGATTTCCTAACATTGTACAAAAATTACCCTCACCACTGAATCCCGCATTAGCTCCTACGGCCACACTATATTCACCTAGTTCGTTGAATCCCGCATTAGCTCCTACGGCCACACTGTAAGTGGATTGTTGAGACCTCCCAGCGTTTACACCGATTGCAACCGCATAATCATCTTGATAACTATTACCAGCTTGATGACCCATAGCAATGCAAAATGTATTCTGACTTAGGTACCCCGCAAATTGACCAATAGCAATTGCATTATCATCTTGTTTACTGACGGCAGTCTGATTACCAATTGCAACTGAACTTGTACCTTGTGAATTTTGTCCAGCTGCAAACCCAATGGCAACAGAAAAGGCATCCTGATCAACATATCCCGTAAGCTTACCAATAGCGACTGAATCATTACCTTGCGTAGTTTTACCAGCCCCATAACCAATGGCTACAGCTTCGGCGCCTTGATAAAATTGTCCCGCGTTGGTACCAATGGAAACTGCAAAGCTGTTCTGACTTGACCCACCAGCAAAAGTACCAATGGCGATTGCGTCACCGCCTTGATATGAATCACCTGCATAACTACCAATACTGGTCGAATTAACATTTTGTGAATATCTAGCAGCCCCAAGCCCTATAGCAATACCATTATATCCTTGTTTTTCAAATGCAGCCGATTGTCCAATAGCAGTAGCATAATTACCTTGACTCGTCTGACCAGCAAAAGAACCAATAGCAATTCCTTGTTCATTTTGAGATAATTTACCAGCATAGTAACCAATTGATATGGCTTTGGCAGCTTGCAAACTGTATCCAGCTAACTCACCAATAGCCACAGTGTTACCAGCCTGATATAGCTGCCCAGCTGCGTAACCCAATGCTATCGAGTATGCATTTTGACTACTACCACCAGCCAATGCCCCGATTGATATAGCTGCATATTGTTGTTTTGAGAATCCAGCAAAAGAACCAATACCAATTGTAGCAGCTCCTTGTGAACTTTCCCCCGCCCCAACACCAATCGCAAGCGCAGATGTCCCTTGACTGTCGTTGCCACATCTGTGACCTATAGCAACTGAAAGAGCACCTTGGGACTTGTACCCAGCAAAGTCACCAATGGCGATCGATATGTTCTTTTGGTTATATTTAGCAGCCTGGTACCCAATTGCGACGGAATTTGCGTATTGACCTTGAAATCCAGCAAAGTCACCAATTGCAACAGATGCGGTATTCTGACCTGTAAACCCAGAATAATTGCCAATTGCCACAGCATTTGCGTATTGACCTGCAAACCCAGAATTATTACCTATTGCTACAGAATAGGCATTCTGAGCATTCTCACCAGCCCCAGGTCCTATAGCTACACAACGTGTTTTTTGGTTAACTTTACCAGAGTTTACTCCAATAGCAACGGAAAATGAACCCTGTGTTGATTCACCAGCACCAGAACCTATGGACACAGCTTCCCTTTTCTGTTCCGAGTTACCAGCCCTACAGCCAATTGCTACGGCGTTTGACTCTTGGCTAAACTGACCGGTAAGACGACCAATTGCCACAGCATTTCCACTCTGAAGAACTGAACCGGCTTCTTTGCCAATACTAACTGAATATTGAGCCGCGAGGGTACCTGAGTTACTCCCTATAGCAACCCCCTCGAGGGACGCCTTTGTGTTTCTACCAATTGCCACAACGTTTTGAAATGTACCGTCAGACTGCGCGTTGTACCCTATATGAACAGACCCCTCTGTGACTGTTCCCAACTCCCACCCGACACCAACCGATTTTGAACTGGACATAGCCCCATGACCTATAGCAATAGAAGCGGTACCAGTTTGGTTGGCAGGTCCTATTGTAACTCGATCGTTAGCCCCCGTCGCACCAGAAATCCATACATTTGATGGTGTTACTATCTTATACCTGTCACCAAGTCCTATGGTCCTATTAGTGCCATCATCAACATACAGGTTTGAACCAACCTGGAAACGATAAGCTGG
>TARA_R110002074_G_scaffold257269_7_pt1 | contig 26028 bp, 27 predicted proteins | sample TARA_R110002074 | Tara Oceans TARA_R110002074 (sample SAMEA4397215) | marine metagenome | biome: Polar Biome; feature: [MIX] marine epipelagic wind mixed layer (ENVO:01000061); material: water (ENVO:00002006), including particulate matter (ENVO:01000060) such as... | depth 10-100 m | reverse complement strand
TATATAAAAAATTGCTGGTGTTGTGCTTAAACAAAGGTCGTTGCAAGTTTACTACGTCTGTATTTTCTACGAAAATTCCTCGCACGTAAACCCGTAACTATTCTTATACATAAACGTTGTAAAACATTAAAAACTAAACAATATGAATAGAATATTTACATTTTTTTTAGTAATTCTAATTAGTTCTCCATCTTACGGACAAAAACCTAGAGCAAGAGATTTAGGAGTTCCTTTTGATGGTGAAACTGGTAAATTGAACACCATTACAGATGTAAAAGGAGTTGAAGTTGGTTATAGCACTATTATTTCTGGAAACGGTAATAATGATCTTGGGAAAGGACCTATTAGAACAGGTGTTACAGCAATATTTCCACGAGGAAAAGCCAAGAAGTTTAGTCCTGTTTATGCCAATTGGTACAGTTTAAATGGCAATGGTGAAATGACTGGAACAACTTGGGTTACGGAATCAGGATTTCTTGAAACACCAATTATGATTACTAACACAAATAGCGTTGGTGTTGTTAGAGATGCAGTTTTAAAATGGTTTGTCGATACAGATTGGTACAAAGGCGAAAGTTGGTGGTACACCTATCCTGTGGTTGCCGAAACTTATGATGGGTTCTTAAATGACATCTATGGTTTTCATGTCAAAGAAGAGCATGTTTTAGAAGCTATAAATAATGCCTCAATTGGTAAAATCGCTGAAGGGAATGTTGGTGGAGGAACAGGAATGATGTGCTTAGGTTTTAAGGGAGGAACAGGAACTTCATCAAGATTAGTAAAAATTAAAGACAGTACATATACAGTTGGAGCAATTGTACAATCTAATTTTGGAGGCAAAAATAACTTTACAGTTGCTGGTGTTCCTGTTGGCAGAGAGTTAAAAGACACCTTAAACTATAAGTTTAATGCGCCACCGAAATCAAGGAGACAAGAAGGAGACGGTTCAATTATTGTTATTATAGCAACAGACGCTCCATTTTTACCACACCAACTTAAGAGAATTGCACAACGAGTACCTTTAGGAATTGGAATTGTTGGTGGTCGTGGAAGTAATGGTTCAGGAGACATTTTCTTAGCCTTTTCAACTGCTAATGAAAATGCATTTAATAGAGATGAAATAACTGCAATAGAAACATTTTCTAATGATTTAATGACGCCATTTTTTGACGCAACAGTACAAGCGGTTGAAGAAGCCATTATCAATGCAATGGTTGCAGCTGAAACTATGGAAGGTATAAATGGAAATAAGGCTTATGCTTTACCTCACGATTTACTCATTGAAACACTCAAAAAATATAATCGAATAAAAGAATAACGTGGTACAAAAAAGAACTGAGGTAAAAACCACGCAGCTTAGGTTATACAAAAACGTTGGCATTAATACCAGAAAATGAAAAACTTACTATTAATTGTATTCTTTTTACTCGCATTAGTATCATGTCAAACTTCTAATAAGATAGAAGACGTTGTAGTTATTGGTGGTGGACTAATGGGAAGTTCTACAGCTTGGGAACTATCAAAATATAATCAAAATGTTTTATTGATTGAACAACAAGATTCTATATATACATTTGGTTCAAGTTTTGGCGAAGCTCGAATTTCAAGAAGTCTAGGTCCGAAGGATAATATATTTTCATACCTACAGCAAACATCGGTTAGTGAAACACAAAACTTGATTGATTTCTTAAACGAGGCACAAGAGGATGTCATGCATAAAATGGAAGACATCTACACAACATCGCCTGTTACCTACATTTATTACAAGACCCAGCAGCAAGAGGTAAATGACCTTTTGTATGAACAAACAGACCGCTATGAATATGCGTCAAATGCTACCGAAGCAAGAGACAAATTTGACATGAACATTCCAGACACTACAATGGTCATAAGAGAGTTTAAGCAATTTTCTGGAACGCTTAATCCTAGAATATTAATTAAAAAACTCCATGCTGGAATATTGAAATCAGGAAATAGAATTAACTATAATGAAAAAGTCACGGGTTTAAAAAAGCAAAATGGAAATTATGAGATTACTATAACAAATTCCAAGACTGGAGATGTAAAAACCATTTTAAGCAAGAAAGTTGTCGCCGCAGCTGGACCATACAATACAAAACTTGTAAAAGAAATCGCTCCTTATTTTAGTGAGTTGATAACTCCAAAACGATTGTTTCTTTCATTTTTAAAAATAAAATCAAGTAAGTTCTCCCTCCTTTCTGATGAACAAAAAAGGAAGATTAAAGATTTCTACCCAGTTGCTAATCTGAATTCAGAAATATTTTATTCTATGATTGAGAAGTTTGACGAAGAAGATAAACCCTTATTAAAGGTTGGAGGGCATTTTTTAAGAACTGATATAGATGATTTGGATAACGTATGGGCTAAGGAATTAACTGCACCAGAAATTCAATGGAGTAAGGAAAATACAGCCAATTATCTAGCTTTATTGAATTTACCCATAGAAATTTCTGATTTAGAATTTGTGAGAGGTTATTCATGTGTATACTCACTAACTTCATCTGAAATACCATATGTAACAACTATTTTAGATAATGGTGCTCAAGTGGATTCAAGTTTTGTTCTTATAGGAGGAATGTCTGGTGTTGGAGCAAAAGGTTCTCTAACTTACGGTCTCATTGCCGCAGATTTACTCTTGAATAAAACCGATAATTCGGCCATGTATCTAAAGACCAAAGCTGCTTTAGGAGTAGAGAGATTAAAGAAAGATTTAAATAAATAACATACTAATACCAACAATTTACCTGTCTACCGGTACGCAGTTATAATTCAAATTAATGAAGTCTCATAAGAGTCTCTCTATGGGTTCTGCCGAAATACTAAAGCGCACTGACATTTTGCTATCTTAGTTCTCAACAAAACGAAACCATACACAAACCGTTAGCACCAACATAAGAAATGCATAAAGATATTATTATAATTGGAGCTGGTTTATCTGGCATAGGAGCTGCCTGCCATTTGTCTCGAAAAAACCCTGAAAAAACCTATATTATTTTAGAAGCAAGAACAGAAGTTGGGGGCACTTGGAGTTTGTTTAAATATCCTGGTATTCGTTCTGATTCTGATATGTATACATTTGGGTATTCCTTTAAAACATGGGATGCACAAAAATCTTTTGCAGACGGACCATCAATTTTAAAATACATAAATGAAGCAGCTGACGAATATAAGGTGCGAAACCATATCATCTACCAACAACGTGCTATTTCTTATAACTTCAGTTCAAAAGAAAATTTATGGACAGTAAGTACCATAAATTCGGTAACTGGTGAAGAAATGACTTATACGTGTCAATTCATTTTTGGCTGTAGTGGCTATTACAATTACTCCGAAGGCTACACTCCCGAATTTAAGAATCTAGCAAGTTTTAAAGGAAACCTAATTCATCCCCAAAAATGGCCTGAAAATTTAGATGTCACCAATAAAAAAATAGTTGTAATTGGTAGTGGAGCAACTGCTGTAACCATTGTACCTGAACTTGCAAATGCTGAAACTGCACAGGTTACTATGTTGCAAAGATCACCAACGTATATTGCAGCGTTACCCAATAAAGATAAGATTGCAGCCCTATTGAAGCGTATATTTCCTAAAAAAGTAGCCTATAAACTTATCCGTTATAAAAATATTTCCTACTCTATTATCTTTTATAATCTTTGTAGACTCTATCCAGAAAGAATGAAGAATTTCATTCTAAAAGGAGCGAAAAAAGGTTTGGGTGACTTTCCAGTCGATCCTCATTTCATACCAAACTATAATCCATGGGAACAACGCTTTTGCATAGCTCCAAGTGGAGATTTTTTTAAAGCCATCAGGATAGGGAAAGCATCGGTAGTTACAGACCATATTGATTGTTTTGTAGTCAATGGAATTTTATTAAAATCTGGAAAAATACTGGAAGCAGATATAATCATTACTGCAACTGGGTTGGATTTAGTGGCATTTGGAGGAGTAAAATTTCAAATAGATTCAAAACCATTTGATGTTTCTAAATCTTTTGTATACAAAGGTGTTATGTTAAGCAATCTACCCAACTTCTTTGTTTTTGTTGGTTATACCAATGCGTCATGGACTTTAAAAAGTGACCTTACTAGTGAATATATTTCTCGAGTTTTGAGATATTTAGACAAGAATAATTACAAGGCTTTACAAGCAAGAGTGATTGAGAATAATTTACAACCAGAGTTACTACTTAACCTAAATTCTGGGTACATAAAGAGGGCAGCAAATATACTCCCAAGTCAAGGAAATAAAGCACCTTGGCGGGTATATCAAAATTACATTTTAGATTATAAAATGCTTCGTATAGATAAAGTTAAAGATAAAAGGCTATTGTTTTTTAAAAAGGAAAGTAACAAAACATCACACTAAAAACATAGATGACTAAATTCAAACAAAACAATATTTCAATAAACTATGAAGTTTATGGAACTGGAAAACCGGTAATTCTACTTCACGGAGCAATTGTCGATTTCAACTATAACTTTGTTAAAACTGGTTGGGTTGAAACCTTGACGAAAAATGGATTTCAGGTTATTGGAATGGATTTTAGAGGATATGGAGAAAGTGATAAAAGTGATGATTCAAGCTTTTATGGAACGACAAACTTCTCAAATGATGTCATTAATTTAATTAATCATTTAGAATTGGAAGATGTATGCTTAATAGGATATTCAATGGGTACAGTAATCGCTCTTGATTTATTAGACAAACATCCTGAATATTTTTCGAAAGCAGTTTTGATAGCAACTGGGAATGGACTCATTGGAATTCCACCATTTATATTCGGAAACATTTTACCTGGACTTGCAAAAGTATTTTCACATGAAAGTTTTCCAAGCCATTTGCCAAGTCATATATCTGCGTATTGGAGTTTTCTAAATGAAATTGGATTAGACAGAAAATCTATGATAGCTTTTAGTCTAGCAAACTATCCACATCTTACACCAGAAAAGGCTGCTAAAATTGATATCCCGATTCTAATAATAAGTGGTGAAAAAGATTTAGTCCTTGGACAAGGAAAGAAAGTTGCAGAAATTTTACCGAAAGGCAAATATTTAAAAATTAAAGGTGCAAATCATTTTATATTGGCGACTGAAAAAGAAACACATATGTCAACGCTTAACTTTTTACTATAAAACTAAAAACAACCAAGGCAGCAGCTTACAACGTGCATAATTAATGGCATGTTCTCGCCTACCAAGGAAATTTTTTTAGGATTTTCTATTCAATTTTTATTTGCTAAATTAGGTGATAGCCAACGTAACTAACCATGCACAAAACCGTTGGCACCCATTAATTCAAAATCATATAAAGATGAAAGTTACTGCCGAAAAAAATGAAAAAGTTGCTAATATGATATTTGGATCCATCTACCCACTTTACCTGAATAGATTGGAGAAGAATGGTAGAACAAAAGAAGAACTTAACCAAGTAATAGAATGGTTTACAGGTTTTGATAAAGATGATTTACAAGCACTTATTAAAGAGAAAGTAACTTTTAGTACATTTTTTCAAAAAGCTAAAATACATCCAAACGCACACTTGATTAAAGGGGTCGTTTGTGGTTATAGAATTGAAGAAATAGAAGATGAATTTGAATTGTATAAGCAATGTAGACGTATGGAAAAGCTCATTGATGAATTGGCAAAAGGTCGTAAAATGGAAAAAATTTTACGAGAAGAAAAGAAATAAAGCTATCTAAATTGTATTAAAGCACAGTTTAGCCAGAACATTAGGCACAATTTATATAACCTATGAAATCAAAACAATACATCAAAAATGGCGAAGGCGAGAATTACGATTACTCTCAAGACCATTGCTTTGTTAAACTGTCATCAAGAGACACTAATGGAGAATTATGCTTAATCGAAGACGCCTTAAAACCAGGGTTTCATTTAAAGCGACATTACCATAAATTAATGACAGAAGTATTCTACATGTTGGTTGGTGAAATGGAGCTTATTTTTGATGATGAAACAATACTTCTAAGAGAAGGTGATACAATTACAGTTCCACCAAACGTGTGGCATGAAGCTAAATGCAAGGATGGTGGTAAAATGCTTACACTATTTAAAAATGGACAGTTTGATGTTTTTTTAGAAACACTTTCGAAAATGACCGAAGAGGATTTCTCAAATAAAGAATTAATGAAATCTGTCTCTAATAAATTTGACATTTATGAAGAATAAAATTGTGTGCAACAAAGGCTAAAATTCATCGCTTGCGATTTTCTTTAATCTAAATTACCCTCGAAAAGCTATCTCAAGTTCCACTATATTGTTCTTAAAACGAATCACAGCAATGAACCTTAGCCTAACAGTTCGTTATGCCCAATTATAAAACCAAAAATATGTTCAAAAAATTGATTTTCATTCTTACTTTTTTATTAATTGGATTCAATTCAACGGCACAAGATGAAAGTCTACCAGTTAAAAATTTAAAAAATCTTTAAAAGAATAATAAAGAATTGAGGAATACTGTTGACTTAATGCTTGAAAATGTACATGAACTACCTAATGGAAACCCAAACCCATGGAAAGACAAAAGCGTTGATGATTTATATGATTTTTTAAACGACTGGTTCTATTTTCTTCCAAATACTCATAATGGATTGGATAGAATACTAAAATTCACCTTTCTCTATTACAAGAATCCTGATGGTATGAACTTCATTCTTAGCGAGCCAGGCCTAAGTTGGGCTAATTCATTCATCGAAGAACGTGGTAAATATATGGATAGTCCGGATTCAGCAAAAATAATTGAGGAATGGTTGTCAGATAATTCTCTAGGAAACGAAGACTTTGTATTGCCTGAAAATGGATTTAAATCTTTCAATGAATTTTTCACTAGAGATTTAAAACCAGGAACCCGACCTATTGATGATGCTACTGACAATGCCGTTCTTGTTTCGCCAGCCGATGGAATAATTAATATGATTGCCAATGAACTTGAATTGGACACTCAAATTCCAACAAAAGGTAGAATGACAATGAGTCTAAATTCTCTTCTTGATAATTCAAAATATGCCGAGAAATTTGTTGGAGGTACGGCAATGGCGGTTTTTCTAATGCCAGACAATTACCATCACTATCACTCGCCTACAACTGGAAAAATAGTAGAATCTAAAGAAGACGTTGGAAACAGACTTTTTGGAATGCCTGATATGTTAGATATGATAAATAATGGCAATCCTGGATATAATAAAGATTATAGCGTCATTGAAAATTTCAGACATGGATATTTCATTATTGAAACAAAAAATTATGGTTTCATTGCCATGATACCTATTGGATTACAAACAGTAGGCTCTGTAGTATTTGAAAATAATTACAAGAAAATTAATAGTGATAATCCACAACAAATTTATAAAGGAGAAAAGCTTGGTTATTTTAAATATGGAGGTTCAACAGTGTTATTAATTTTCGAAAAAGGTAGACTGAATTCTTTGACTGTTGAACAAGGACAAAGAATAGGAAAATTAAAAAACTGAAGCAATAATTGATTAATTTCTACAGAAACATTAAAAAAAGTAACCTTAAAGAAGGTAAAACTGTAAATTATATAAAATGAAAAGACCAAATATAATATTGATTATGATTTCAGTAGTGTTCTCTGTACTAGTGAGTAATGCTCAAGAAGAAAACACTAAAACAGAATCCGTGAAAATTTACGGAAATTGTGGAATGTGTAAAAGCACAATCGAAAAAGCTGGAAATATGAAAAACCAAGCCAGTGTAGATTGGAACAAAGAAACCAAAATGGCGACTATTTCATTCGACAGTTTAAAAACTTCAAAAGAAGAAATTTTAAAACGCATTGCTCTTGCAGGTTATGACAGTGATATTTTTTTAGCACCGAACGACACCTATTTGAGCTTAGCAGCTTGTTGCCAATATGAAAGAGCTGAAAAAACAGAAGCAAAAACGGACGAAATGAATATGGTAATGGCGATAGAAACCAAAGACCATTCCATGCATTCTAACGAAATGACCAAAATGCAAGAAAAAAATCCACTTTCAACAGTTTTCGATACTTATTTTGCTGTAAAAGATGCTTTGGTAAAAACAGATGGTACTACTGCGTCAGCCAAAGCAACAGATATGCTTTCAGCAATTAATGAAGTGAAAATGGAAACCTTAAAAATGGACGTTCATATGGTTTGGATGAAAGTTTTAGAAAACCTAAAAGAAGATGTAACTACAATTTCACTTTCAAAAGACGCAAAAACTCAAAGAGCTTCTTTTGATACACTTTCTGAATCTATTTATAAATTAATTAAAGTTTCGAAGCAAGAAACGTCAACATACTATCAACATTGCCCAATGGCTAATGAAGGACAAGGTGCAAACTGGTTAAGCAAAGAAGAAACAATTAAAAACCCATATTATGGTTCACAGATGTTAAGTTGCGGTAAAACTGTTGAAACCATTAACGAATAAATTAAATGAAAAAACACCTAAAATGGCTGGCAGTATTCCTTGGAATATTTTCAACTCATATCTTTTTTGGGCAAAACATTGTTCACTACGATTTAACAATTACTGACACCATTGTAAACTTTTCAGGTAAAGAAAAAAGAGCGATTGCTGTAAACGGACAAATCCCCATGCCAACCTTAACTTTTACCGAAGGCGATATAGCGGAGATTGTAGTTCATAATAAGTTAAAAGAAAGTACATCATTGCATTGGCACGGATTATTTCTTCCGAACAAAGAAGATGGAGTTCCTTATTTAACACAAATGCCAATTGAACCCAACGAAACTTTTACCTATACTTTCCCTATTATTCAAAGTGGAACACATTGGTACCACAGTCATAGCGGATTACAAGAACAACTCGGCATGTACGGTTCAATGGTTTTATTAAAGAAAAAAGACGATGCTACCTTTAGAAAAGGGATTGACGATTTACCAGAAGTTCCAATAATTTTAAGCGAATGGACAGATATTAAGCCTGAAAATGTACATCGCATGTTGCACAATGCAAACGATTGGTCTGCGATTAAAAAAGGAACTGTTCAAAGTTACTCCGAAGCCATAAAAGCAGGACATTTTAAAACCAAATTAGGCAACGAAATGAAACGTATGTTGGCAATGGATGTTAGCGATGTGTATTACGATAAGTTTTTAATTAATGGAAAAAACGAAAGTCAATTGTCGCAATTTAAAGCAGGTGAAAAAGTACGTTTGCGCATATCCAATGGTGGCGCATCTTCTTATTTTTGGTTGAGTTATGCTGGAGGAAAAATGACTGTTATCGCCAATGACGGAAATGATGTTGAACCAATTGAAGTAGATAGACTAATTATTGGAGTTTCTGAAACTTATGATGTTATCGTTACAATTGCTAATGATGATACTGCTTACGAATTTTTGGCAACACCAGAAGACCGAACAAAATCTGCCTCCATCTATATAGGAAATGGAAAAATTCAACTAAAAAGCAGAATGCCAAAACTGAAATATTTTGAAGGTATGAAGATGATGAATGGCATGATGAATATGGACGGAAGTATGGATGATATGGGAATGGATATGTCCTTACAACAAATGGATATGAACACAGTTATGTATCCAGAAATAACTGGAAATCCTGAAATGAAAATGGAGGGCGAAATGAATATGGCTGGCGAAATGAACCAATCTAATCATTCAATGAATCAAAGCCAAGACATATTAACCTTGAATTATGGAATGTTGAAAGCACCACATCCAACTATATTACCAAAAGATGCACCAGTAAGAGAATTGCGTTTTGAGCTGACTGGAAATATGAATCGTTACGTTTGGAGCATGGATAATAAAGTGCTTTCCGAAACCGATAAAATTCTAATTAAAAAAGGAGAAAATGTAAGAATTACACTTTACAATGGCTCGATGATGCGACATCCAATGCATCTTCACGGACACGATTTTAGAGTATTAAACGGTCAAGGAGAATTTGCTCCACTTAAAAACGTGTTAGATATTATGCCAATGGAAACTGACACTATTGAGTTTTTGGCAAATGCCGAAGGCGATTGGTTTTTTCATTGTCATATTTTATATCATATGATGGCCGGAATGAACCGCGTGTTTTCTTATCAGAAGCAAGCTGATAATCCATATTTACCAAATAAAAAATGGGCTTATAAAAAACTACAATCAGAAAGTAATCAGTTGCATTTAATGGCTGAAAACAACTTTGCAACAAACGGAAATGATGGCATGGCAATGTTACAAAACACCCGCTGGAGTTTTGGAACTGAATGGCGTTTAGGATATCATGATGAACACGGTTACGAAACCGAAACACATATTGGGCGATATATAGGAAAAAACCAATGGTTTATGCCTTTTGTTGGTTTTGATTGGAGATACAGAAAACAAAATGGGGAAGTTGAAAAAAACCTTTTTGGACAAACCAATACAAAAGACCATAGAGCCGTTTTAAGCCTGGGAGCAGAATATACGTTGCCAATGCTTGTAAAATTACAAGGTGAAATATTTACTGATGGCAACATGCGCTTTCAGTTAATGCGAGAAGATATCCCTATTTCACCAAGATTACGTTGGGCATTTATGGTAAATACTGATAAAGAATACATGACAGGGTTTAAATATATCGCAACCCGAAACATAGGAATCACAACCCATTACGATAGTGATATGGGTATTGGATTTGGAGCAATGTTAAACTATTAAATGAAAGAAATGCCATCAGTTAACAACGTAAATAAGAAATAGCTATACTAGCGTAAGCCATAAGGTTTGCGCTTTTTTATTATCTTGAATTCATTGAAAAGAATGTAATTTTCTAATCCGTTATTTTTGAATACAGCCCTTTTGCTACAAGCAGAAAATCGAATTTTATAACACCGAGGCAACTATTTGAACAGAATTTACGTCTTTATAAAAAGATACAATTTTGTAACTAGAAAGACTATACCAATATGTTAATAAACCAAAAAGTAAACATCAAAATCAAACTTGCCTCATTGTGGGCTTCTGTAACCTTCTGCTATTTATATGGAGATTATTTTGAATTATATACGCCCGATAAAGTAAACAGTTTAATTACAGGCGATAATATTATGGATAATCCAACCACATTATTACTAGCGTCAATAATTTTAGCGATTCCATCTGTAATGGTTGCAGCTTCAATTTTACTTGAACCAAAAATTAACCGAATTCTTAATATTTTATTTGGGACATTATTTACGATACTAATGGTTTTTATAGGTATAAGCACTACAAAAGAATGGTACTTATTTTACGTGTTTTTAGCATTTTTAGAAAGTATTATTACCGCCCTAATTGTTTGGTATGCATGGAAATGGCCTAAAGAAAAACAAGAAGTTTAAATGGTCGGAAATTAATTTTAATTAAAGCCGAATAAATAGCTATTAGAATATACATAGAAGTCGATGATAAGAAACTAATAGTGCCTGGTAAAGGCAAAGAAACACTTATTTATAAGTATTTGTTTAATGGATATGAAGAGTATACCTTTAACAGTTAAATCGTAAGGTTAACCAAATCCCTTTGTAACAAATTAAATGGAAACTATAAAGAATTTTTTAGAACTAGAGCTTGTTCATATAGGTGAGTATAAACTGCAAGTGTATACCCTATTTACCATTTTGGGAATTTATCTAATAACCAAATTGATATTATTCCTCATTAAAAAAACCATTTTTAGTAGAAAAAATAGCAAACTCGATATTGGCGCCAGTTATGCATTACTTCAAATCGTTAAATACATCGTTTGGGTTATTGCTATCGTCTTAATTTTAGAAACTTTAGGTGTTAAATTAACCGTGTTGATAGCAGGTTCTGCAGCCTTATTGGTTGGCGTCGGACTTGGATTACAGCAAACATTTAACGATATATTATCTGGTATTATATTGCTTTCTGAAAAGTCTATAAAAATAGAAGATGTTTTAGAAATGGATGGTGACATCGTGAAAATTCAAAGCATTGGACTACGAACTTCCAAAGCTTTAAATACAGATGATGTTTCTATTATTATTCCGAATTCATTGATTACTACTAATAAAGTAATTAACTGGAGCCATCAAGCTATGAAAGCGCGTTTTAGAATCGATGTTGGTGTTGCTTATGGCAGTGATGTCGACTTAGTAATTAAAGTACTTGAGGAAAGTGCATTTGAACATTCTGATGTATCTGACAGGGAAGCTACGGAAGCACGATTAGTAAATTTTGGGAATTCTTCACTAGACTTTCAAGTCTTATTTTTTAGTGAAAATATATTTAGAATAAGTAAAGTAAAAAGCGATATTCGAAGAACTATTAGTCAGAAATTTAATGAAAATAAAATAGCTATTCCTTTTCCTCAAATAGACCTACATTTTAAATCTAATTTTCCAGAAAACCAAAAGACTACATAAAAGTCAAAGGGAATAATAAAGATAATCTATTCCATGGTTTAGCTGCTCATACTATAAAAATGAGGAAATAACGCGAGAAACAACTTATGTAAACGACGAAATATTGAATTAAAAAAAGTCCTGCTACAGGCTCAATCATCTATATAACCTAACCTGTACATTAAAAATGAAACCAACCGATAAGAAGAATACGCTTAAAATAGGAATGGCTCAAATCTCTCCGGTTTGGCTGAACAAACAAAAGACTATTGAAAAAATAAAAACATATATCAATAAAGCTGCTGTTGATAATTGTGAACTTTTGGTTTTTGGAGAGGCATTATTGCCGGGTTATCCGTTTTGGGTATCATTAACCGATAGTGCTAAATTTAATTCAACCCCCCAAAAAGAAATACATGCGCATTATGTCAAGAATTCGATTCAAATAGAAGCTGGCGAACTTGATGAAATTTGCGCATTAGCGAAAGAGAATTCTATAGCCATTTATTTGGGCATTATGGAGCGTGCTAAAAACAGAGGTGGTCATAGTATTTATTGCTCGTTGGTATATATTGATGCTAATGGCGACATAAAATCGGTACATAGAAAATTACAACCTACCTACGAAGAGCGCTTAACATGGGCCCCTGGTGATGGTAATGGACTAAGAGTTCATAATTTAAAAGATTTTTGTGTCGGCGGATTGAATTGCTGGGAAAACTGGATGCCTTTATCAAGAACAGCTCTATATGGCATGGGCGAAAATTTACATATTGCAGTTTGGCCAGGTTCTGATTACAACACGCTCGACATTACAAGGTTCATTGCTCGAGAATCTCGTTCGTTTGTTGTTTCGGTTTCAAGTTTGATGAAAATAGAAGATTTCCCTGCAGACACCCCACATCTTCAAGAAATACTTAAGAATGCCCCTGCCATAATGGCGAATGGTGGTTCTTGTATTGCTGGTCCGGATGGAGAATGGATTATTCCGCCCGTTATAGATAAAGAAGGTCTAATAACTTCTACCATTGATTTTAATCGAGTGCTAGAAGAAAGACACAACTTTGACCCCGTTGGCCATTATTCTAGGCCAGATGTAACCAAACTTACGGTTAATAGAGAAAGACAATCAATTATTGATATTAAAGACTAGAGGCACAAAGAATATGCGATAATGATTTTGATAAAGTTTCTATTCAAACACGTAACGTTTTAACCTTCAACATTTAACTCACGCATAATAGCTGCGAAAAGCTGATATGATTTAATACGGGCCTTCCCATCATAAATATTTGTTACCGCAATTAATTCATCTATCTGTGTGTCTGCAATAAATTGTTTTACTTGCTTTTTAACGGTCTCTTTACTTCCTATAAAGGAATACTTAAGCATTTGATTTACAGAAGGATTTTGGCTTAATTCACGTAATTCATCAGTCATTTCAGTTGGGGCTTGCATATACCCTCTTCTACCCGTCAATAAACCTATAATCATTCTATAAAGCGACGTTGAAATTCGTTCAGCCTCTTCAACGGTATCTGCAACAATAATATTGACGCCAGCTAAAGTATATGGCCTCTCTAACACTTCAGAAGGTTGAAACTCTTGATGATATATTTTTAGAGCATTCATTAAATGTGTCGTGGCAAAGTGACTTGCAAAAGCATACGGCAATCCTTTTTTAGCAGCAAGATGTGCGCTATCGGTACTTGAACCTAAAATGTATATCGGTACCTCTACCCCTTCAGCTACCGTAGCCCGAACTTTTGCACTGGCATTATCATTCGAAAAATACTGTTGTATTTTTTGAACTTCCTCAGGAAAAGACATGGCAGCTTGGTAAAAATCTGACCTGATAGCTTTTGCAGTTTCTTGATCTGTACCTGGTGCTCTCCCTAACCCTAAATCTATTCGATTTGGATATAGAATACCCAAGGTGCCAAATTGTTCTGCTATTATTAAAGAGGAATGATTAGGTAGCATAATACCACCAGATCCTACACGAATCTTTTTAGTGCCTTCAGCAATTTTACCAATTAAAATAGACGTGGCACTACTACCAATAGCTACCGAATTATGATGTTCGGCCAACCAAAAACGGGTATAACCTTCGACCTCTGCCGCTTGAGCTAGAGACATTGCATGATTAAAAGTATCTTTCAACGTGGTTCCTTGCGATACTATAGCTAGGTCAAGAATAGAATATTCAATTTGTTTTTTCAAGCTAAGTTTATTTATATATTTAAAACTTTCAATGTATTTTATAAAATACTACAGATTTTTAAGTCGTAACGTATAGTTATCCCACACCTCATGATTAAGAGAATAATGATAATTTCGTCCAATCTTATGTTGATTTATTAATCCGGATTCTACTAGTTTTTTAATATGATGGCTGATAGAAGGTTGTGCTAAATCTAGTAAGTCACAAGCATGGGTACATTCGACTTTACCCTGATTCTTTTGCATGTACTGTAATATTTTCAATCGATTAACATCACTTAATGCTTTTGATATTTTCTCTACTTGTTTTAGCTGCATGATATTCTTAATATATTGATACATGCAAATGTATCAATAATTATAAACATAATATTGAAACATGAAGTGATTAGGATTAAATTAACCTATCTATTTCTAATTGATTGAAATGAGATAGCAAAACAGACTATACTTAATACCGTTTACCTCATTAATTATTAAAAAAACACCTATCAGAATTTGATGGATTTAAACACCTGCCCAAGTTGGAGCTAACGTTTTAAAATGGCAGAACAATTTTGGCTAAAATTTAACCTATAATCCGCATCACAAACACAATTATTAATCATTGTATTTTGATAAAAGAAGTAAATTTGCGCTGACCTAAAAAATGAATAAAAACCAATGAATCTTACCATTGAAAACATACTTCTTGTTGGCTCTATACTACTGTTCATCAGTATTATAGTAGGTAAGACTTCATATAAATTCGGAGTACCCACCTTAATTCTCTTTTTAGCCATAGGTATGCTGGCAGGGTCCGACGGTATTGGTGGTATTCAATTCGATGACCCTAAACTTGCCCAATTTATTGGTATTGTTTCTCTAAACTTCATTTTGTTTTCTGGTGGACTAGATACCAGCTGGAAGGCTGTTAAACCTATTTTGAAAGAAGGCCTAGTTTTATCTACGTTAGGTGTTTTACTTACTGCCCTTTCGCTAGGTACATTTGTGTATTATGTAACCGATTTTACTATTTACGAAAGCATGCTGTTGGGTTCTATAGTGTCCTCTACTGACGCGGCGGCAGTATTTTCTATATTACGTTCAAAAAACTTAGCCTTAAAAAGTAATCTTAGACCAACCCTAGAGCTAGAAAGTGGTAGTAATGACCCAATGGCTTACGTGTTAACCATTGCATTTCTAACTCTGGTTATTAATCAAGATTTAAGTATATTTTCCATCATACCTTTGTTTTTACAGCAAATGATTTTGGGCGGTATCGGTGGCTTCGTTTTCGGTAAATTGAGTGAAATTATTATCAACAAAATTAGGCTCGGCTTCGAAGGCCTTTATCCTGTTCTAGTAATTTCGTTAATGTTCATTACATTTTCTGCTACAGATGCTGTTGGTGGCAACGGATTTCTTGCTATTTATATTTGTGCTGTTTATTTAGGTAATCAAGATTTAATTCACAAATCGACAATTTTAAAGATGTTCGATGGTATGGCTTGGTTAATGCAAATTGTACTGTTCCTTACATTGGGCTTATTGGTTTTTCCATCTCAAATAATACCTTTTATAGGTATTGGATTGCTCATTTCTATATTTCTTATTCTAATCGCCCGACCAGTTAGTGTATTCTTAAGTCTCATGTTTTTTAAAATGAAATTGAGAAGAAGATTCTATATTTCATGGGTTGGTCTGCGTGGTGCTGTGCCCATTGTATTTGCCACCTATCCCCTACTAGCAGGTATCGACAAAGCAAATATTATATTCAGCATCGTATTTTTTATATCGGTTTCATCGGTTTTAATTCAGGGAACAACATTATCCATTTTTGCTAAGTGGTTAAATGTAGCCTTGCCCGATGAAGTAAAGCCCATTGCAGAAAATGATAGGTACATATTAAATTTGCCCAAATCGGAAATGGAAGAAGTTTCGATACCATTGGGTAGTTATGCCGTTAATAAACGGATTATTGATTTGCATTTTCCGAGGTCTGCATTCATTGTTATGATTAAACGAAATAATAAATACGTTCGACCTGGCGGATCAACAGTAATTGAAGCCGACGATGTATTGGTTCTCTTGTTAGATAATGAAGATAGCTTGAAAGAAGTTAAAGGCATACTCGACCAAGGTGTTGTTGTGTAATATGAAAAGTACGAGCCACATATTCAGGGTTCTTCTTCTCGTTGCCATTTATGGTTTCGGGGTATATAGTTCTGCCAATATATTACCGTTATCTAATGAGGTTACGGTTGGCCAAAACAAAGAGCAGAAAGCATATTTTACTGCCTCAACTAAGATTCTATCGCCTCATTCACAGCAGTCAGAGATTTCAATATCTGATGTAACTGAGTACGCTACCCCGAATTTTAAACTGCCTTATTCTAGTGTTTCATTAAGCGTAATATCTAATGAGGTAGCGTTTAATTCAAGATTTAAGCAATACGAAAATTACGCTAACAACTTATTGATTAGACATCGAAAGTCTGACCTAATTTTTCCTTTCCATAATTTCTGGTAACCCATTTATTTTGAAGGCTACTATTTAGGTAGCTACAGGTAATACGTTGATATGTTGCGTTTTAACGAAACATGCAAAATCAGTATCTCAAATTTAAAAATATATAAAATGGAATTAGGAATAGCCGCTATCGGAATAGCATCTGTTGCACTTTGTGCAATGCCTTTTGTTCTAACAAACAGAAGTAGAAAAACAAAAGAAAAACAAGTAATAGCATCTTTAAAAGATATCGCAAATCAACATAACTGTGAAATTTCTGAGTATGAAATTTTTGATCATTACACCATTGGTGTTGACCAAGCTAAACAACACGTGTTCTTCATTTCAAAAACTGGGAAAATTAATTCTCAGCAATATGTAGATTTATCTACTATAAAAACATGTGAAATTGCCAATATTGGTAAATCATACGCACGGAAGGAAAAAATCATTGACCGATTAAATCTAAATTTCTTTCCTGTTGATAGTACTAAACTTGAAACGGTTTTCGAATTTTATAATGCGGAAATCAACTACCAATTAAGTGGTGAACTTCAGTCGATAGAAAAATGGAATTCGTTGATTAAAACTATGTTGAAAAATATAAAATAAACATTGTAGTTATTTTTGTGATTAACTAATGGCAGATGAATTACACTTTCAAAAATTGGTGTATGAAATCTGCCATTTCTATGAAATGTGAATAATCAAATATCAGTTATAATTTGAACCGAATTGCATTAAAACATTTTTATCGAAGTCTATGAAGAGGATGATTTACCTTTATTATAACACCTACTTCATCACTTTGATTTGCCAAAGCAAAAAATAAAAATCTTAATTTTAAACTTGTAAAAATGATTGAATTCTTCTTTGCAGAGGATTATAATAAATCAAAAAACATAAAAACTAATTGACTATTCCCGTTTTACAGTACTGTTCTTAATAATTAAACACTTTAATTTAAACTTTTTTAATTCGGTAATCAGTCTCGATTTTCTAGAAAGAAGAAAGCAATCTCAGGAAGTTTAATAATGATACTTTCAATTACTGTAGGATCACTCAAATCAGTACGTATACCAGGTATAAAGCTCAATTCAGGGTCATCAAAATCTGCGCAGCCCATTGCCCAATTTAAGAAGAGGCAACTATTTACAGTTGAATCTAGAACCTTTTTAATTTTTTTATGACGTGAATCCTTAAGTAGACGTTTGAAAAGATTATCAATAACCTCTGAATTGCCTTCGATTACCTGAAGAAAATATCCATTTTTATGCATGAGAACACCACTGATATTATCTATTGCATTGAAGGCGCGTGATTCATGAAGCAAATCTAGAAGGCTCCGTTTGCTAAACTTTTCCGATGCTTGACTAGTATAAACGATACGACGAAGTGCCATAATGACTATTATATTGGTTTTTTAGTTATTAAAATGTATACTATAAATTGATTATGCTTAATTGTTTGAGAGGATAAGGGTTTCTTTCCCAAACTATTCTTTCGAAAATCGACAACTATCAAACAAAGTAACTAACATTGGGCATTTTAAAAATAGCTAGTTTTTTATACACATTCGTAATTGAATGCCAGAATTGTGTACACACAGAATATCCTATAGGATTTTAATTCTGTACAATTTTACTTTTTTAATGTAAAGAAAAAAGTAGACCCTATTCCTTCTTCGCTTTCAACCCATATTTCGCCTTCAAAATATGTAACTATTTTTTTCACTATAGAAAGACCAACTCCTGAAGATTTTTTGTTAACACTTAAAGATTGAAAAATCTCAAAAATTTTACTAAAATATTTTTCATTAATTCCAATACCATTATCCTTAAATGAAAATTGATAATGTGTTTGAATTTCCTCAAAATCTATTTCTAATTTTCCTAGTGGTTTATCATTATATTTAATTGCGTTACAAATTAGGTTTTGAAAAATTTGAGAAACTTTGGTTTTATTACCATAAAATATAGGCAAATTGTCAGCAACGGTTACAGTAAAATTTTTAGGAATGAAAATAATTTTTTTCAATTCAGCCAAAACTTCATTTAAATTTACCTTCTCTTTTTTAGTTTCATCATAATCTAACTTTGAATAGTTTAATGTTGAACCAATTAGGTCTTCCATTTTAATTAAAACATTATCTATTAGTTCAATATTTTTTAATGTCACCTCATTTAAAGTTGACTTATTATCTTCTTTTATCCAAGTTATCAAGGCATTAATAGACCTGAGAGGAGATTTTAAATCATGTGAAACAACATGCACGAATTCTTCTAATTGTATTTGATATTTTCTAATTTGTTCAAAATCTTTAAGCTCAATAATTTTAGTCGCAGCAATCGACCCTATAGTTGTTAAGGTTTCTAAATGATTCTTTCTAAAATATCCTACTTGTGGATATAAAAAATCAATCACACCAACCACCTTTTTTTCTTTAGAGAACATAGGAATGGTAATTCGCGAATAATTATTATTCCCTTCAAACTCAAATTGAGAATATATTTTCGGAATACCTGTTCTAGCTATTTCATCTATTGCATCTTCATTAAGTGTTATGGCTGACTGCTTTTTATAATTAGTGTAAGGCATTGACGAACCTTTTTGAATTAAAATATCTTCAGAATCATCCATTAAATAAATAGCGCAATGCTGATAACTAGAATATGTCTTTAAAATTTTAATTATTGAATATACAAGCTCATTGATCTTGGTGCTTTCTTGTATAATTTTAGATATTGAATTTATTAATTTAAGCTCATTGTTGGAATTAGTTAATTCTTCAATTAACCTATTTTGAATTTGTATGTTTAAGTTATTATCCATTAAAATAACAGTGAAAAAAATTAAAATAACTCAGTAGATAATATACTATCAGAATAAAGAGGAAAAATTTGCTCACAGAAAAAATCCTTTTCAAATACTGTTCTTCCTGAAATACAATCTGAAATCATGGTTACCTTAAAACCCCGTTCTACAGCAGATCTTCCAGTAGAATCAATACAAATTGAAGCAACTGTGCCTGCTAGATAAACATGATCAATATCATTATCTTTCAATGTTTGCTGCAAAGAAGTATTGTTAAACGCATTAAGATCTAATTTACCAGGAATTTCAAAAATTTTATCTTTAAAACGTTTTAACTCGTCAATGGTTTCAGAACCTTTACTACCTTCTTTAAATGCCCCAACCTCTTTTATTGTTTTAAGAATTCCAACAGGGTTAGTTAATTCTTTATAGTTTTTTGAAAAAATAATCGGGGTAGATATGATAAGGAAATCTTCATTATTCTGAATAAGATTTACGGTGTTTTCTAATATATTGGTAACCTTTGATGATTCCTCGACTACCTTTCTTAAAATTCCGTCTTTTGCAAAATAATCATTTTGATATCCAATTAAAATAATTGCCTTTTTCATTTTTACCTTTTTTAATAATGGTTTATTTGCAGTAAAGTAAAATCAATTTGTAGATTTATTTAAGTAATCTAGTCGAATTGTTGGCTTTATGTCGTTCAATCACTTTAATGTATCGATAAATGGATTTCCAAACAAAAACATTAATTCTCTCTTTTGTTGTTTCCATTTATACTATCAATTTAATGAAAATCAAACTTAAACCCTTTAAATTAATTGCAAGTGCAAACCTATTCATGAAAATTCTCGCAGATTACTCTTTATTTCGTGTATACAATAAACTAATTCAGAAAACAGGGGATATATCTTACATACGCGACATCAAACAATAAATAATACATGCTGCTAAAACTAAAAATCAGAAATTCAATCTCTATTGTTCTTAAAAACTTACCGCTTTTTGCATTTCTGATAATAAGTGTTTCCTGCCAAAATGCGGCCAACAAACCGATTATTACTAAAAGCCATTCTATAGGTCCAAAAAACGGAGCCCTACTTATTGGTGGCGGTGGAATGACAGATGATATGTGGCACGTATTTTTTGATTTGGCTGGTGGTGAATCTGCAAGACTTGTTATTATCCCAACTGCATTCGATGAAAACTCAATCAACTACGACCCAGAATTTAAAATTTTGGAAAGACAATTTAAAGCTCGTGGATTTGATTCTATTCAATTTATGCATACAAGGGATACCGCTATTGCAAATAGCAATGAATTTATAAAACCCTTAAAATCTGCAACAGCTGTTTGGCTTACAGGTGGTCGGCAACATAGAACAGCAGATGCCTACCTACATACTAAAACACACACCGCATTGAACGAGGTTTTAGAAAGAGGTGGAATAATTGGTGGGCATTCTGCCGGAGCGTCGATACAAGGCTCTTATTTAGCTCGTGGCGGCCGAGAATTAAATGACAATTATAATTTGATAAGTAATCCTGAAGTCGGTTTCAGTTTTGTGACAAATTCAGCTTTTGACCAACATCATCTCGAAAGAAACAGACAGTATGATATGTTTGAATTGTTGAAAATTAAACCTGAATTATTAGGCATAGGTTTAGATGAAAATACGGCTGTACTCGTTCAAGGAAATGAATTTGAAGTAATTGGAGATAAATATGTGGCCATCTATGACGGCACATTTTGGTCGAACTATTTCAATAAAATTGACACTTTGGAAACTGGAAAAAACAAGTTTTATGTTTTGAAAAACGGTGAAAAATACAATCTTAAAGAAAGGCGTGTTCAGCGTAATAGCTTTTTAAAACCAAAAAATCTAACTTCAAATGAGCAGAAAGAATTTGCTGGCACATATCTGTTTGAAAAAAGTAAAGTTCTTTGGAATAATATTGTGCTTAAGAATGATACGTTGAAATTTCAAATTGTAAGACGAAATATAGTTCGAAAACCGATTCCCATTTATGCATACGAAAAGGATTTGTTTTTTGACACGGATGCTGAATTATGGTTTCATTTCAAAAGAGATAGCCTAGGAAACATTATCGGATTCGATAAAAGAACCCACAAATTTATAGATGGACTTAATCAGGGTTTCAATAGGAGTTTGGAATAAAAGCTAAAGTAACAAACGCCAAAAACACAGTCTAAAGCTAAAGTACCGCAACTCAAAAAGGAGATTTGTTTATTTTTACTACCAATTTTCGGAATTTTAAAAAGTATAAGAGGCTAGTATAGAGCTACCATAAAACATGGTGTTAGGGTAATAAAAATTGGAGAAAGGCATACCTTTAAAATCATAGTTCTAAATGCAACGACATAGTGATGATACACCACATTTCTATAACAACTAACGAAGTAAAAACCAAAATAAAAACTGGTGACATCAAGTTTGGTGGAAATAAAAATTTAAAAATCTATGGCACGTTAAACTGCAAATCGGGCCTTCGAATCAAAAGAGAAAACAGAGTATTTTTCTCATCGATAGAAGAAGCTATTGAAAGTAATTTTCGCCCTTGTGGAAATTGTATGAAGGAAGCCTATAAAAAATGGAAAAATGAAATTGTTTGATATAAAAGTAGACCCTACTAAAAACCTACTTCCGCAGGGTGGAACTGTCAATTACTTTGGTAAAGTTTTAAATGAGCAAGAAGCTGCTAGTTATTTAAACCTATTGCTAAATAATATTGAATGGAAAAATGACGAAGCTATCATTTTTGAAAAAAAAATAATCACGAAGCGTAAAGTAGCATGGTACGGTGAGAAACCGTTTGAGTACACCTATTCAAAAACTACCAAACTGGCACTACCTTGGACAAAAGAATTATTGAATTTAAAAAACATAGTAGAGCAAGAAACAGGTGAAACGTTTAATTCATGCCTACTCAATCTTTATCACGACGGAAACGAAGGAATGGCCTGGCATAGTGATGGAGAAAAAGACTTAAAAAAGAATGGCGCCATTGCCTCTTTAAGTTTTGGCTCAGAACGAAAATTCGCCTTTAAGCATAAAGAAACTAAAGAAAAAGTTGAATTGATTTTAGAACATGGCAGCTTATTAGTAATGAAAGATGAAACCCAAACTAATTGGCTACACCGATTACCACCTACAAAATCAAGCACGCAGCCAAGGGTGAATTTGACTTTTAGAACAATTATTGAAAAATAAACACTTATTAAATTACTTCGAATACTTCTTTCTTTTCATCACATTCTCAGCAATTTTAAAACTCTTGAAATAACATCGTGTATTTTACTTTAATTTTGCAGCATGGTCAGAAATGTACAGTTACGATTAACGTTAAAGGAAGAAGCTACTCCTAATGGACTAGAAATACGTACGGCAAAATATCTTGGGCTTGTAGATGGTACTTTTAAAATAAGGGTTCTAAGAAAATCTATTGATGCACGTAAACCTAAAATCGTATTTAATTATAAACTGGCTGTTTATATCAATGAACCTGCCCCTAGCAATGAAATAGCTTTTAAATATAAAGATGTTTCAAAGGCAAAACCCATTCATATTATTGGTTTCGGACCTGCAGGAATGTGGGCGGCACTTCGTTGTTTAGAAATGGGATATAAACCCATTGTACTTGAACGTGGTAGCAATGTAAAAGACCGAAGACGTGATTTAAAAGCAATTAACCAAGATCATCAAGTAAACCCAGAAAGTAACTATTGCTTTGGTGAAGGTGGCGCAGGCACTTATTCTGACGGAAAGCTATATACCCGAAGCTTAAAACGTGGCGATGTACGTCGTATATTTGAAAGCTTGGTTTTTCATGGTGCTACAGACCAAATATTGGTAGATGCACATCCGCATATTGGGACCAACAAACTCCCTAAAATTGTTCAGAACATTAGAGAGGTGATTCAACATCATGGTGGCGAAATACATTTCAATACCAAAGTGACCGATTTCGTTATCAATAACAATACGCTAAAAGCTATCATTCTTAATGAAAAGGATGAAATGGCCGTAGAAAGAGTCATTCTAGCTACAGGTCATTCCGCTCGTGATATATTCGACCTGTTACACAAAAAAGATATTGCTCTTGCAGCAAAATCATTTGCCATGGGCGTTCGTGTAGAGCACCCACAGCATATCATTGATAGTATTCAATACCATTGTTCTGGTGAGCGAAGCGAATTGTTACCTGCAGCATCGTATAGCTTAGTAGAACAGGTGAAAGAGAGAGGAGTCTATTCTTTTTGCATGTGTCCCGGTGGATTCATCGTCCCTGCAGCAACAGCTCCGGGAGAAGTGCTTGTAAATGGTATGTCACCATCAAAACGAAATAACTTGTATGCAAATTCTGGTATCGTCGTAGAGATTAATGTAGATACCGATATACCTAAGTACGAAAAATTCGGAGCTCTCAAAGGCTTGGAATATCAAAAGGATTTAGAGCGATTGGCATTTACGTCAGGTGGAAGATCACAAACTGCACCTGCACAACGATTAACTGATTTTGTGGATGGTAATCTCTCAGTTGACTTAAACCCTACCTCCTATCAACCCGGATTAAAATCGGCACCCTTACATTCCCTATTGCCAAAATTAATTGGCAGTAGACTTCGCCAAGGCTTTAAGGCTTTTGGTGATAAAATGCATGGGTATTATACTGCAGAAGCTAATATTGTAGGTGTTGAATCACGAACCTCATCACCAGTAAGCATCCCGAGAAACGAAAAATTAGAACATCCAGACATTAAAGGTCTTTTTCCATGTGGGGAAGGTGGTGGTTATGCAGGAGGTATTGTTTCAGCTGCCATGGACGGTGAGCGCTGTGCCGAAGCAGCCATGAAAGGACTTTGAGAAGCAAGTTCTAAACTCAAATTCATGAATAAAATAAAAGAGTAAAGAAAATAACGTCGTTATTTTTTACCAGCAAGAAAACTAACTGCCAAAGCACCTATACCTAGGGCTATTGTAATGTAAGAATTTGTGTTGTCTTGGGCCTCTATACTAAAATCACCAATACCGATTGATGCCTCTGGGGCAATCATGGTATAGATTCCGTATCCTACAAGCACTATTCCTGCTACTAATAAAACGGTTTTGATTGACTTGTTCATTTTTAAATTCTTTGGTTAGATAGTTATGAAAGGTAGTGAAATAATATCCAATCATTAACAGTACCTTTGCGGCTTATTAAAAATTATGACATTTAAAGAACTCGGCATTGCCGAACCTATCCTAAAAGCCTTAGAAGCTGAAGGTTATACTCACCCTACTCCAATTCAAGAACAATCTATTCCGATACTACTTAAAGGCAAAGACCTATTAGGTGTTGCACAAACTGGTACAGGAAAAACGGCTGCTTTTGGTATTCCGATTCTTCATCATTTGTATGAAGGTATTAGTCTAAGTCAGACAAAAAGAAAAGTAAAAGCATTGGTGGTTACACCTACCCGTGAACTTGCTATTCAAATTGGCGAAAGTTTTACCGCTTATGGTAAGCATACAGGTCTTAGAAATACCGTTATTTTCGGTGGAGTTAAACAAGGTAAACAAGTTAATGCCTTAAGAGGAGGTGTAGATATATTAATTGCTACTCCTGGTCGTTTGTTAGATTTAATGAACCAAGGTTTTATTTCATTTAGAGATTTAGAGCATGTTGTTTTAGATGAAGCCGACCAAATGCTAGACATGGGTTTCATTCATGACATTAAAAAAATCATTGCAAAACTTCCTCCAAAAAGACAATCACTTTTCTTTTCGGCTACTATGCCAAAAGATATTGTAGAGCTTTCTCGTAAGATGTTGGGCGATTTCGAACGCGTTACCATTAAACCAGAACAAGCAACCGCAGAGAAAGTTGAGCAAGGAGTTTATTTTGTAAGTAAAGGAAATAAGCCTAAACTGTTAGTACATTTATTAGAACAACAGCCAAAAGATTCTGTATTGGTATTTTCACGTACAAAACATGGTGCCAATAAGATAGTAAAGAAATTAGCGCAAGCAGATATTCGTTCGGCAGCTATTCACGGTAATAAATCGCAAACTGCACGGCAAAAAGCATTGGGTGATTTT
>TARA_R110002074_G_scaffold393815_1_pt1 | contig 26031 bp, 23 predicted proteins | sample TARA_R110002074 | Tara Oceans TARA_R110002074 (sample SAMEA4397215) | marine metagenome | biome: Polar Biome; feature: [MIX] marine epipelagic wind mixed layer (ENVO:01000061); material: water (ENVO:00002006), including particulate matter (ENVO:01000060) such as... | depth 10-100 m | reverse complement strand
GGTCAAGCAATATGGTATTGAATTGGAAAAGGCTGTGAAGAGACAACTTTTATCAGACGTAGAAGTAGGGGTTTTACTTAGTGGAGGAATAGATTCTGCTGTAGTGGCTTTCTTAGCTAAGAAACATTACAAAGGGAGGTTAAAGGCCTTTACAGTTGGCTTTGAGGGAGAAAATGAGGAAGATGAGATAAAAGAAGCAAAAGAAACAGCAGCACTTTTAGGACTAGAACATCATATTAAGAAAATTTCATTTTCAGATTTTTTGGGACTTATAAAAGAGTGTTCCAGAATTGTAGAGGAACCTTTGGCAACAACATCAATGATACCAATGTTTTACTTGGCCAAACTTTCCGCAGAGCATGTTAAAGTAGTGCTTACAGGGCAGGGTGCCGATGAACCTTTAGGTGGTTATACGAGATACAAATCAGAAATCATTAGAGATAAAGTTCCTTCTTTTTTAAGGTCAGCAATAAAACCAATAGTAAAGATTTTGGGTTTTAAAAATGAACAGGTCATACGTGGCGCCAAGGTTTTAGGGATTGATAGTGAAATGGATAGATTCATTTCGGTGTATGAAATTTTTTCTTCTGACGAGATTATGGAGTTGATTGGAGTTGACGATTCTTATAGTAAGAAGGTAGTCACTAACTTCAATGAAATCTTAAACTGTAACTCTAGGGAGAATTCTGTAGAAAAAATGATGGCGATAGATACACGAATGAATCTATCTGATGATTTATTGAACTATACCGATAAAATTACCATGAATTTTTCGATAGAATGTCGAGTGCCAATGCTGGATATTGAGCTGGTGAAATTCATGGAAACCCTTCCTTTAGATTTAAAAATAAGTAGTAAAGAAGGTAAAATTATCCATAAAGAATTTGCCAAGAATATTTTACCTGAACGTATTATCAACCGTTCTAAAAAAGGATTTAAATCACCAACTAATAGGTGGTTTCGTGAGGAAATAAAAACTTTAGAGATTATACTTTTGGCCAAAGGTACTGAATTCTCAAAGCGATTTAATTTAGTTTATGTTTCTAAAATCTTGAAAAGTCATTTAGATGGATTTAATAAGGAAAAGCAAATTTTTTTATTGCTTAGTATTTACTATTGGTTAGAAACTAATATATCGGAATAGAATTATGCTTTTAGTGCAGATTTGGAATATAGATGCTTGTCCTACATAAAAGGCAATTTTTCGAGGAATTTTTATTGAATTATAAATATTAAATGGCAACTAATCATATGAAAATTAAAATATTAAATAAAGATATTAGGCTTGTACGAGCACATTTGTTTTTTGTCATTTCCATCTATTTAAAAGAGGTACAATAAATGAAATCTGAGAAAATTAGTGGAGTTCAAGTATACATCCCAGAGTCTAGAAAAGCGTTGATGGAATTTGCCTTTGCAAATAAAAAAATACTTGTTGCTGTAAATAGCGAAAAAATACTCCATGCCAATGACCAAACTAGAGCCATTATCAATAGAAATGTTGGGTATTCTGATGGTATAGGAGCTGTATGGGCCTTACATAAAAAAGGGCATGATGAGGCGATTAAAATACCTGGTTGTGAGCTTTGGCTAAATATTATTAAGGAATATCAAAACAGTAAAACATTTTATTTAGTTGGCGGTAAAGAAGAAGTAATTCAACAAACAGTTGGCTATTTAAAAGTTGAATTTCCAACTATTCAAATAGTCGGTTTTCGAAATGGTTATTTAACGGAAGCTAATGATGAGGAAAATTTGATTCTTGATATTAAAAATAAAAAACCAGATGTAGTTTTTGTTGCCATGGGGTCACCCAAACAAGAATTGCTAATGGAGCAAATGTATGATGAACACGCTGCAGTATACCAAGGTTTAGGAGGTAGTTTCGATTTGTATATCGGTAACACTCAAAGAGCACCTAAATGGTGGTTAAGAAATAATATGGAAGGAATTTATAGAGTTTTAAGGGAGCCCAGAAAGCGAATTATGCGCGATATAAAACTTCTGCCTTACTTCTATAGCCTTGTGTTTAACAAACTTTAGAAGTAGAAATCAAATTTAAGTGTTTAACCAGTTCTTTTCATAAAGAGCTAATTACAATGCAATGTTATCAATTATAGAATGTAATAATGTAAAAATTTGGAATGATTTTCTTGAAAAGGAAAAGACAAATCAAATAGTGACCATAGCACATAATCCGTGCTTAGGAGCTATTTTGTCTAATACGTTCGGGTATTCTCATAAAAATTATTATGTATTAGAAGGAGAAGACATTGTAGGGGTTTTACCGACCGTTACTATAGGCGGTAAAATAGTTTCTATGCCACATTTCTCTTACGGAGGTCCGATTTTTAAAGAAAGTGTAATTGATAATTTTAATTTATCATCTGTCTTTAAGGATTTTAAATACGAAGTAAGAAGTTTTTCAAAGCTTTCGGATTTCAGAAATGAGAAAAAAATAAGTTTTGTTGTTCCCTTACATAAAAAGGTAGACGATATTTTTATGTCTTATACCTCTAAAATGAGGAATAAAATAAAGAAGTCGGAAAAATTAGGTTTTACAATTACAAAAAACGGACCCAATGCTCTTGACCATTTTTATGCTTTGTTTTCGAAAAAAATGCTACAGAAAGGCTCACCTCCATTGGGGAAATCTTTTTTTAAAAATTTTCTAGAACAATATACGAATGGTGAAGTAGAAATAACTGTGGTATATGATGGTAAAAGACCAGTTGCAACAGGCTTTTGTTTGTCGTATCTCAATTTTAAAGAAATCTGTTGGGCAAGTACCGATCATAATTACGATAGATATAACGTAAACTCTTTTCTCTTTTGGAATTTAATTCAAGAATCAATTTCACAAGGGTTTGACTATTTTTCTATGGGTAGATCTACACGAAATAGTAATAATCACAATTATAAATTACAGTGGAACCCTATTGAAATGCCACTCTATTACAATTTTTCAGAAAAATCTACGGGTTCAATCAAAGATTTTGAGTTTCTAACGAAAATTTGGAAGTATCAACCATTAAAAACATCACAGATTTTAGGCCATTACGTGTCTAAATATGTGTATTAATATAATCGCTTAAAAAAATGAGAATTCTAACGTTCGACATAGAAGAATGGTTTCACCTACTAGACCACCCTGCTACCAAATCTGAGAAGCAGTGGATGAACTATGAAACACGTATTCATGATAATATGGAAACCATATTCAATATTTTGGATAAGTATAAGGTTTCAGCGTCATTTTTCGTGGTAGGATGGATTGCTGAAAAATATCCTGAAATCGTAAAAATGATTGATGAAAGGGGCTATCAAATAGGTAGCCACACGCATACACATCAATTAGCTTACCATCAAGATAGAAAAACATTTTATAATGATGTAGAAAAGTCGATTAAGACCATCGAAGATGTAATTGGTAAGAAGGTTGAACTGTTTAGGGCTCCCGGTTTTTCGATTTGCGAAAAGAATATATGGGCGTTTGAAGTACTTCATGAGTTAGGTATAACAACTGACTCCTCCGTGTTTCCTTGTAATCACTCACATGGGGGTTTGAAAGGCTATCCTAGTTCTAAACCATTTGTTTTAAATTATAATGGTATAACCTTAAAAGAATTTCCAATTAACTCACATTCCATAATTGGGAATAAGTTGGTCTTTTCTGGAGGTGGTTATTTTCGACTACTTCCTTATCAGTTTATCAAGAAGGCTACATCAAAATCTGATTACGTCATGAGTTATTTTCATCCTAGAGATTTTGATTTTGACCAACCAATTATTGAAGATTTATCTCCCGTAAGACGATTTAAATCTTACGTAGGATTAAAATCTTGTAGACCAAAACTTGAAAAATGGCTCGGCGATTTCGATTTTGTAGATATAGAAACCGCTAGTGAGCAAATAAGTTGGGATTACAAAAAAGTATCTTCTTTAAATTTAATTGGATGAAAAAAATTACACTTATTGCCGGCGCAAGACCCAATTTCATGAAGATAGCCCCTATTATTCATGCAATTAAAGCCGCCCAATCGCAGGGTAAAAACATACAATATCGATTGGTGCATACTGGCCAGCATTATGATAAGAAAATGTCTGGAAACTTTTTTGAACAACTAGATATACCTACACCTGATACAAATTTAGGTGCAGGTGGTGGTTCTCAATCAGAACAAACTGCAAGTATAATGATTGGTTTTGAAAAGGAGTTATTGGCAAATCCAGCTGATTTAGTGCTTGTTGTGGGTGATGTAACCTCTACCATGGCTTGTGCTATAGTTGCACAAAAACTACATACTAAAGTTGCACATGTTGAGGGCGGTATTCGTTCTTATGATTGGACCATGCCAGAAGAGATCAATAGATTGGTGACAGATGCGATAACCAATTATTTTTTTACCACTTCAGAAATTGCGAATGAGAATTTACTTCGTAGCGGTGTAAAAAAAGAACAAATCTTTTATGTGGGTAACACCATGATAGATACTTTAATGAAGCAACGTCCTCGTTTTAATAAACCAGAGATATGGGATGAATTGAAGTTGAAAGAAAAAGAATATATGGTTATGACCTTGCATAGACCTGCTAATGTTGACCAAGAAGAAAAGATAAAATCGTTGATGAATGAAATAATTGAACACTCAAGAGATGTTCCTTTACTATTTCCGGTTCATCCGCGAACAGCCAAAATTTTAAATAATCTTAATATCAATCATCCAAGATTACATATGGTTGAACCTTTAGGATATTTAGAATTCAATTATTTAGTTGAAAAAAGTAAGGCTGTAATTACAGATTCTGGCGGTATTACAGAGGAAACTACCGTAATGGGAATTCCGTGTATGACCCTTCGTGATAATACAGAAAGGCCTGAAACAATTACAGAAGGCACTAACGAGCTTTTAGGAACCGATCCTAAGGCAATTGAGCCCGCTATGAAGAGGCTTTTTAACGGTGAATGGAAAACGGGAAGCATTCCATATTTATGGGATGGCAACACTGCAGTTCGCATTGTCGATAAAATACTGGACTTCAAAGAATTATAATAGAAGCGTAGCTTGTTATATATAATATTGCACATGACATTAGTTATAAATCTTTATCTGTAGATACTAAAAACCAATAAAAAAAGGTTAGCTACAAGCGATATAGTAAGTGGTAGAATAATATTGAAATTTCTCATGAACGAAAAAACATACGTATTAGATTTTGAAGAAGATAAGGAATCTTACGACCTAAGGGAATCGGTATCTAAATATATACGGTACTGGCCTATGTTTTTGGTTATGGTCATTTTATGTTGTGCCCTTGCTTTCGCATATGTAAAATATTCGCCGGTGATTTATAAAACCGAAGCGAAGATTAAGATATTAGAAGATGCAATGAAGCCTAGCGTTGTTAAAGATGTAATTTCTATTGCAAATGCAAACCCTAATAATAGGTTGTTAGAAATTCAAAATCAAATTGGGATTATAAAATCGTTTCGCTTATTGTATAATGTAGTTAGTGAACTCAAATTAGACATAACGTATCATAAATCCAACGGTATAGCCTACTCAGAAGATTTGCAGGTACCTTTTGTAGTAGAAAAATCTATTTCAGATGAGTTGATAAAAAAACCTTTAAAGTATGTTATTAGTTTAAGCAATACAGCTTTTAATATTAGTGATGATATGGGATCTCAATTTGTAATTCCCTACAGTAAAACAAAATCATCTAAAGAAGGTTTGCCATTCAGTATTCTATTAACAGATACCATAAACCATATCAGTACTTATGATGATGATAAATTTAAAGTCATTCTTGATTCTAAGAAAAGTACTTCTTTAAAGTTGGCAGAGAAATTGAGCGTCAAAACCGAAACAAATAGTGAAATTTTAAAATTATCATTGAATGGCGAAAGCAAGCAACGTTCTGAAGAAATATTAAATGCAATAATTGATGATTTCAACAAAGATGGTATTCTAGATAGGCAATTGGTATCAAGAAGAACTTTAGAAGTAATAGAAAAACGTTTCGTTTTTCTAGCACAAGAATTAGATTCTATAGAGGCAGGAAAACAATTTTTTAAACAGAATCAGAACATTTCTTATATACAGTCAGATGCTGGAGTTAATCTTCAAAAGAAGTCTCAAGCAGAAAGTGAAGCAGTACGATTAGAAACTCAAGTATCGTTATCTCAACTTTTAAAAAAGACCGTTACCAATGAAGCGGAATACAGTTTGTTGCCATCGGATATCGGACTGGCTAATAGTGGCTTAAATGAAATGGTATCGACGTACAATGAAATGGCCCGGGAGCGTCAGAGAATAATTACTTCTGTAGGATCCAATCATCCTACTTTATTAAAATTATCTAAACAATTAGAACTGAGCAAACTTAATATTCTAAGTACAGTAAATGTATACGAATCGCAACTAGCATTATCTCTTAAGCGTACGAATCAAGAAAAAAATTCCGAGGGTTACAAGTTTTCAAGATTACCTGAAACCGAAAGAATGTTACGGTCAATAGAGAGACAACAAAGTATTAAAGAGAATTTGTACTTATTGTTACTGCAGAAGCGTGAAGAGGCAACGATAGATTATGCATCTACCGCACCGACCATTAAAGTTATTGAATACGGTCTTACTAAAATTGATCCACTTTGGCCAAAAATTACTATAGTGTATCCTGTAGGTTTTTTACTTGGTCTTGTATTGCCATTTTTAGTCTTATATATTAGATTTTCTACAGATAATAATATTCATGATCGTTCAGAAATTGAGAATTTAAATCCTGAAATACCGGTAGTCGCTGAAATTCCGTTCTTTGAAAAAGATAAAAAATTTATAGACGAAAACGATAGATCTGTATTGGCAGAATCGTTCAGAATATTAGGTGCCAATGTTACACATTTATTAGCCCTTGAAGAAGATGATGAAGTTGGTAAGGTGGTTTTCGTTACTTCTGCAATTAAAGGGGAAGGGAAGTCGTTGATTGCCCTTAATCTTTCACTAGCCTATGCTAGTATTGGTAAAAGAGTTTTACTTGTCGGGGGCGATTTAAGAAACCCAACCTTACATTCATATATGAATTTAGAAAAGAATAGCACTGGCTTAGCCGATTATCTTTTAGGTAAAGTGGTTGATTTTAAAGATCATCTTTTTGAAGGGTTTGATTCGAATCCAAATCATAAGATTTTGTTGAGTGGTGCTGTGCCTTCAAATGTTCCTATATTATTGTCTGGAAAATATTTTGATTACTTTATTAAACAAGCGAAGAAAGATTATGATTTGATAATCATGGATACCGCACCCACCATGTTGGTGACAGATACCTTATTGATAAGTAAACATGCTGATATTACATTGTTTGCCGTACGAGCTGGGGTTACTGATAAAAATGTGATGAAATTCTCTAAAGAATTAAATAAAACCAAGAAGCTGAATAACATGGTTTATGTAATGAATGCTGTAGGCCAAATTCATAATAGTAAGCTTAATTATGGTTATGGTTATGGTTATGAAATGGAGCAGCCTAGTAAATCAAAAAAGTGGTTTAAAAAGAACTAGTCGATTCTCTTTAGTAACTTAGAACTTGTAATTTTTATACCAATTTAATGAAAATAGGCCTTCTTATCAATTCTATAGAACAGCTTGATAATTGGCAATTAAGAGTACTTGACGGAATATATGGCGATGAACAATTAGATTTGGCTCTTCTACTGGCTAATAATAAATCTGATGATTGGCGATTAAGCACATCAAAAAATTTCGTTGCTAATACTACCAAATTAACTGGGGCTACTGGGTTACTTTTAAAAGGACAATACTTTTTAGAAACCAGCTACTTTTTCAAACCCTTAAATGTCTCCCTTAAGAATGTTATAGAATCATATAGGCATACCTTAGATTCCTATGAATTAAAATGTGCGAATGAGAATGGTACATCTGTTTATGGAAAGAAGGTTTCAAATGATCTTAAAAACTTACGTTTAGACCTCATCATAAATTTAGATGTTCAAACCATCGATAGTCTACTTTTTACCGTTTCTAAACATGGTGTGTGGGAAATGTTATTTCAAGATTTCAGGTTAAAAAAAACTGCACCTGTTGGTTTCTTCGAAGTCCTAAAGAAAAAGCCCGTAATAGGTGCCACCTTATGTAGAATAGCTCCGAATTCTGAAGAAAACGAAGTGGTAGATACGGCATATTTCAATCGACATTGGTCAATGACAGAAACTGCTACCATTGTTGCTGAGGGTAGTGTTTCATTGTTTTTTAAAAATTTAGAAAAGTTAAAGAAAGGTGCATTAGAAGTACACTCTAATTTTAGTCATGAGAAGATTGCGAATGAAAATTTGTCTTTTCAAAATGTCTTGGGCTATCTAATCTTGTTTTATTCCGAATTTCTTAATAAGTTATTCGAAAAAGTAATGGCCAAAGTGTTTCAACGACGCTACGAGTGCTGGACAATTTTTACTGGGTCGAAAGGTTTTTTTGACCGAATAACTTCTTCATCAGTCCCATTAACTATGCCTAAAGATGAATTTTGGGCCGATCCATTTCTTTTTCATCATGACGATAAGGATTATCTGTTTTTTGAGAACTACTCGTATAAAACCAAAAGAGGTAAAATTAGTTGTGGCATTTTAGAAGATGGCCAATTATCGGAAATTGGTGATGTTCTCGATTTTAATTTTCATTTATCGTTCCCATTTATTTTTGAAGAAAATGGCGAAATTTATTTGATGCCTGAAAGCAGTGAAAATAAAAAACTTGAAGTTTTTAAAGCTGTAGCGTTTCCTTTTAAATGGGAATTATATGCTACTGCGTTTGAAGGCGAAGCTGTAGGAGATGCATTTTTTCATACCGATGAGGAACAGCAAAAATGGCTATTCCTTAATAAACAGGCAGCTAAAACAGCACCTATGAATAGTGAGTTGTTTATTTATAAGGTAGATTCTTGCAAGTTCAATTCCTTAATTCCACATCATCAGAATCCGGTGTTGATAGATGCTCGTGTGGCTCGTAATGGGGGCTCTATTTTTAAACACAATAATCAGTGGTACCGACCATCGCAACGAAATGTTGACGGGGTGTATGGCAGAGCTTTGAATATTAATAGGATTGATAAACTAACTATAGATGAATATATTGAAACCACGGTTCAGATTATTGAGCCCGATTTCGATAAAAATTTAATGGGTCTTCACCATCTACATCAATGTAATGGCACGTTTGTTTTTGATGCAGCGTATCGATATAGAGATTGATTAGTTTTAAGAACGCTGATTTAATTAGGGATACCATCCCATATTTCAATATCATCGACCCATTGGTACATGGGGTAATTATTGCCATAAACTTGTGTAATCATAATGAAATCAAGTTTGTCAGATTTTGAGGTTGTGGGGCCATGGTGTTCACCAATGAGCTTTCCATTTACTTTCATCGAAGCGTATCCGTCATTAGTATCGCTCCATTTTAAATAATATTCTACTTTGAACCATTCGTTGGTAATTAATGGAATGTCATAATTTTCTATACGCCAAATAGGTTGACTTGGGCCAATATCGCCTTGAAACTGCCAATAAGGAGTGCCTCTAATATCTGTGGCCATAAAGGCAATCATTCTAAAACCATCTTTGTAAGAGGCATAATTTTCTGTTTTATACTCCCAAATAGCACGCCAAATATCTTTGCCTTTTAATGAAACATCATCAGTTTTCATCCAATAAGTCATATATAACTCATCAGGATTTTCTTTAATGTTATTTATTTGATAAGGGGTCTGTGTTACCTGAACGTCATAGTTAACACGTTGAAATAAGGTAGTGGTCTCTTTCCCATTTGGGCCAATAATTTTTTCTAAATAGTTGTCTATTGCTGATCCGCCATCATCATCAACGGTATGTATGCCACTTGGCTCTTTATCGTTAATAGAAGATCCTAATAGGGTAGGAGGCCAAGAACACCCTGTTGCGGTATCGGTGCCGGTAATGTATTGGTAATCGTATTTGTTTTTAGAAAGATGTACACCTTCAAAACCAGAGCTAAAAAGTAATTCAGCGGTTTTGGTTTGTGATGTTGAGTCGAAATGGAAGAGAGGTAAGTTTTCTGTTACATTAGCTGTAACAATAGTCTTTCCTACTTTTTTTTTATTTCGTTGGCAGAACTAGTATGTACTGCGGTAATTTTTAGAGTGTTGTCCTCTTGAGTAGTACTTAATTGTACTTGTTTATTGGCGTCACGTATGACATACTCTGATACTAAATCATAGTCTTTACCACAAGAAGATAAACTTAAAAGAAAAATAATTGATGTTAAGGGGACGAAAAAGGTTCTGGATAATTTAAATGTCATGTAAAAACTAATAGAATTAAAGATGCTAAATTATTAACGCGTTTCGAAAATATTTAAACTTTATTCATTAACGATGAAAAGTTCATTTTATTCGATGAAATGCACTATAAAAGTTATCAGACCTAATTGTTAATAACATTTTTCGGTAGATCTTTAAGCGTATTGGCTTATATTGTATAAGGATTAAATAGTGGAAAAAGGTAGTAGTTTCAGATTTGGAGTAAATTTTTTATATCCTTTTATATTTAGTTCTCAAGTATAGCTTTAATTACAGGTACTAGCAACGAACATTGAGATTAAAAATCGATATCGGTAGTACTAAAGATTTACCTTTATTTCGTTGGTTCTATAAATTTGAATTCGCAAGAGGTTTTGAAAAATGTGAACAATCTTTTCTTGGTGGTCTTCAGGAATACGACCGCCAATAATCCAATTTTTTTGAATATGCTTGGTGCTTTTCGCATTAAATTCCATAAGCAAGCATTGCAACGCTTCTTGGCGAGTTTCATCGTTCATTTTACTGAACATTTGTTTTATATTTTCGGTCATTGTTGGTTTTGGTGGTTATCAAATGTAAATAAAAAAGAGTTTCTGTAAACTATAAGTTATTCATAGATATCATTAAATTTTAAACAATCTAATAGCTATTCAATATCTAAAATCAAAAAGATGTAGCAATGATATTTGATTTTGCAATGAAATATTATTTTTTATAAGGGCCTAATGGAAACTTTAAAGAGTTTTTTAGATTACTTATTTTTAGCCAATCGACTTTATTAAAGTAACATGAAGCGGGCTTTTGTCGAGATTTATTTAACAGTATCTTTGAAATACAGTTAGAATGGCTTTTTAGAATTTTATTTTGGTTTCAATACCTAAATTCATAAGCATTTTTAGTACCCTTAATTTTGGTGTCTTTTCATTTTGTTGTTTTCAAATTTCTTCAGCTGAATTCTCGTTTCGCAACTTAAAATAGCTATCCGCTTATTATTGTTAAAATTAGAAAGGGTATCACCAAATACTTCCTATTTTTATGCGTGAGCTTTAGAGGTCAATAGTTGAACTGGAGTGATTGGACTGAAAAAATAAAACTTGAGAACCTATGAAAACACTTTTAAAAATTTCGTTTGCTGCGGTGTTGTTGACATCGCTGACCATGAAGGCGCAACAAGACACCAACCCGAATGTGATTTTAATAACCTTAGATGGAGTTCGTTGGCAAGATGTTTTTACAGGTATCGACACCAACTTATTGAACAGTTCATATACTCATGATAAAGATGCCCTGACCAAAAAATTCGTTGGCACCTCTATAGAAGAAAATAGAACCTTGTTAATGCCTTTTTTCTGGAATACGATAGCCAAACAAGGGCAGTTGCATGGTAATAGAAATAAAGAAAGCAAAGTGAGCCTCACCAATAAGATGCTATTTTCATACCCAGGCTATAACGAGATTCTAACGGGTAGGGCAGATGATGAAAACATTGATAGTAATGATAAAACATATAACAAGAATGTTACCCTATTAGAACTTGCGAATACCACTAAAGCCTATAAAGGTAAAGTTGCCGGGTTTGGTAGTTGGGACGTTTTTCCGTTTATCATCAATGATAAGAGAAGTGGTGTGCCTGTAAATGCAGGTTATATGGATGCTGTGGGAGAGTTAACTGAAAAAGAAAAACTGTTGAATGAAATTCAACGTCAAGCTCCGGTATTATGGGAGAGCGTTCGTTTAGATGTTTTTACACATCAATATGCCAAAGAGTACCTAAAAAAGAAACATCCGAAGCTAGTTTACATTTCTTATGGAGAAACAGATGATTTCGCTCATGACGGCAATTTTGATTTTTACATGAAATCATTACATAATACAGATAGGTTAATTGCCGATTTGTGGCATTATGTGCAAACAGACTCCTTTTATAAAGACAATACCTATGTACTCATTACTACGGATCATGGTAGAAGAGAAGGAGCGGAAGAAGACTCTAAATGGACAAGTCATGGTAGCGATGTAGTAGGGGCAGAACAGACATGGATGGCTATTTTGGGCCCTGATGTTGCCGCTACAGGAGAAGCAAGTAACAACCAACTATTCACCAATCAAATAGCACCAACAGTTTTAAAGATGTTGAATATGAAAATAGACAGCGCTAAGATGCCTGCAAAACCCATCGATTTAAAGTTGCCTTGATATTTTTTAAACTTCGAATAAGTAGTTTGGCGCATCATAGGTGCCCTTATAGCATTGATTTATTGCTAAATACGTAGACTAGTTGCTCTTGATTGTTGCTTATTTTGATTGTCTTTACGTCTTCTTGTTTCGCAATAAAAATTGATAGTCTTGCTATCCTCTGAGAATGATGAACTGTAAATAACTGGAGAAGTCGCCCCAAATTTTTCTTCATAGCTATAGCGTTCAAAACGTTTTCAGTAGGCGTGGTTATTTTTTGATAATCCTCGATTTATCTGTCAAGCCTTTAATTTCAATTTTTGGATCTCCATAAATATAAATTTTACTTCTACCCTCGGCATATAACTCTATATTTTTCTTAACATGAAGATGTACATCCGAAGAAATAGTAGTGTATAAATCTGCCGAAGTGGCTTTCATATTTTTGGCATTCAGTTCAGCAGCATCTTTAAGATTGAAAATGGCCAAATCTGATTCGCCATCTAAATTTAGTTGTGCCGATTTGTTCATGGTTACCCGTAGCTTTCCTGTTGAAATATCTCCCTTTAAATCGGTTCTATCATTCATAACTATAGTAGTATTGTCCGATTTTATGTTGATTTTTCCGCCTGAATTACGGTGCAATGTAACGGTCACATCTTCTGCCTTGACATTCAAATCAAAACGACACGAACTATATCCGCTCACATAGAGCTTATCGGAAGTTAGGCGTTCCTTTCCTTTCAATTTCACCCCATTTTTCAATATGATATGCTCCAGTTCATTAACAGTAAGATTTAATAGGAGTTTTTTCTTACTGACAATTTTACTACTTGTGTAGATTTTCAGGGTGTTCTCATAGACTACGAATTTTATAACATCGACTAAATTGTAATCGGTTTTCAACATGTAACTATTTTGATTGCCTTGGTATAGGTTTACCTCTAAGCCGTCATCTATTTCTATAGTATCGAATTTCTCATCTATGGTTTTATGGACCTCAATGAGCATTTTATTCCCTTTGATTTTGGGTTTCTTTTGTGAAAAAATGAAGGTGCTAAAACCAAAGAGTACTACTAACGTTAGTCGTGTTTTCATGATTTATTTTTTATAAAAGAATTGCATAAGTAAAAACCGTTTAAACATCTTCAAATTTGACTGAAATAACGTAATAATTACCGTGTTCTAAAATGAGGCAAGTCATCTAGAACAAAATAAATAACGCCAGAAATCAAACTAAAAGAACCCCTGCGATATAATTGAATACGCCCGTCTTATAGGTGTTAAAGCTGGTATAGAATTTCTCAAAACGATTTTTTAAGTCTTTATGGTTCTCTAGGTAATAGGTATCACAAGAAATGTCTTGGCATTCCAAAATTCCCAACAATTTGGTTTCATATACTTCCAGTTCTTTCTTAAAATTTTTGATTGTCCTATTTCTAGTGCTTAATTCATGCTTGAACTGCTGTAACCGCTCAAAAAGATTGGGCGTGTTTTCTTTATATATTTTAGTAGACAGCAACCATTCTATGAAATGGGTATCTATTTCAAAATATCCAACTGCCGTCCTCCACCATTGTGCGTCATGATGGAAAGCAGTCAATAGTTCTTCCTGTGTGTTTTGTTCGCCCAACATATTTTTATGGTATTAAATTGAATAAAAAGTTAAGCTTAAAGACTGAATACCTAAATGATAGTTGTCAGTTCTGTGAATTATTTTTCTATCGATTTGTTAACACTTTTAAATAGGTTGCTTATAACAGTGTCGTTTGCTACGATATCAATGAAGGCGTAAGAAGACACTAGTCCTAATGTGATTTTAATTGCACTTGAAGTCATTTGTGCTTAATGATACGCAAATGGGCGTAATAGGTATAATTAGCAATAATGTTGTTTGAGTATGCTTTACCTAATCCCTCAAGAGCTATTTTTCAACTTTTTGAAAAATAATTTTTGAAAATACATGCGCCTATTAAACAGGAATAGCGTTCAATTTTGTTGCTATAGCTTAGCTCACAAGCTATGTTGGGTGCAAATTTCTAGGTTTTTATTTTTTTTATTCACGGAAATATTTTACATTTCCAAACGTAGGAAACATACTACATTTATGTTTTATGAATCTCATTCTTTAATGAAAATTTTAAATAGAGTATCAATAAATAATCCCCCACTATGAAAAGTAAAACTATTTGTATAATTGATGATGATCCTATATGTGTCTATGGCACTAAGGTTCTCCTGAACCACAATAATTTTTTTGGTTCCAATATTTTGGTTTACGAAGATGGCTATGAGGCATTGGTAAACCTTACGGCCATGGTCGTTTCTGGAAAAAGTTTGCCGGATATTATATTATTAGATTTAAACATGCCGGTAATGAATGGTTGGGAATTCTTAGATGAATTTGTGAAGTTGCCATTAGCTAATAAACCGCAAGTTTTTATAGTGAGTTCTCACTTCGATCTAAGTCAAATTAATAAGGGAAATAGCTATGGTATTGTCAGTGATTATATTTCAAAACCCTTGTTAGGGGCTGATCTTGCTGATTTACTTCAAAAGGATAAAACCTATGCTGTTCCAACCCAAATTGCGCATAACGAAAAAGTAGCATGAGTAATGAAGCTCAACTAAGGTGCGCAATCTTGCGACTCCCGCAGGTATAACGAAAAAAACCACCCAAAAGGTGGTTTTAGGTAGTATCGAAAGGGATGGATAACTCATATCTTTCCATCCCATTTTAGAAATATACTACTTTAAACTGTTTAGGAATTCTTTGAATTCCGGGTCGCTGTAATCGGCCATCCCTTTATGTGTCAAAGCCAAATTCCCCTCTGCATCAATGATATATGTTGTAGGTAAAGCGGATGATTGAAACATAGTCGGAAGATTACTTGCGGGGGCATAAATGGGCAAGCCATATCCTTTGCGCTTATCAAAAGCTTTAGCTTTTTCGAAATCGTCATCGAATGAAACCATTACAAAAGCGATATCATCTCCCATTTCTTCATGCAGCTTATCGACGCTCGGCATTTCGGCAACACACGGCGGACACCAAGTTGCCCAAAAGTTCAAAAATATTACTTTACCCTTAAATTCCTCTAATGACCTAGTTTTGCCATCCCTATCAATCAATTTTAGGTTATAATCTGCTTTGTCAAGATTAGACAATAGTGCTGTATTGTCATTACTTTCATCATTTCTTGACTGTGCAATTTCGGCTACGTCAGGATTCATTAAACCTGTCGCTAGCAGTCCTCGTTGCGCCAAACCGATTACCTCCGTATGTAAACCGGTAGCATAAAGTGTAATGGCCACTACAGCAAATATTCCATATTGAATCCACGTTTTTTTCATGGCCTTATTTTTCTTCTTATTGTCCATTTTAATATGTTTTTAGACTTTGAATATTATCTAATTTATAGGCTTAAACTTTTATAACCTTTTTTCTGAAGCTGAAAGTTATAAAGAATACCGTTTTCAACCGTTTTCATTTCTTTGGGCACTTTAGTTTTATCTACATTGAATTTATTTAGAGAAAAACCACAGGCCACCAATTGTACGCCGGCTTTTTTAGCTTTATCAATGAACTTGTTTATTTTTTCGGCACCGGTAATATCTCCTATCTCCTTACCGCAGATAATAACCTGAAAATCACCGAAATTATCTCCTTCTTCCTCTTTAAGCGCTTCGGCAGTCAGTATTATGGGTTGGAGTTGTGCTACTTTTTTGGTAAGAACCACGTAATTGTTTTTTTCTGTGTTCATTTGCTGGGCCTTTATATTAGTGGTACTAAACAAGGTTAACATCAAAAAAATTGAACTAAAAATGTATGTTTTCATAATAATTTATTTTAAAAGGTTATCGGTGTCATTCAATATAAAAAATAGAAGTCCACCTAAAATTGCAATGTTTTTAAAGAGAGGTCCAAGCGTTGTAATTTGTCCTACTTGAACTGTTAAAGTGATAGGTATAAGTACCATCATCAATGTGATTGCCGCCCATTTAGTTTTATATCCTATTAAGAATAAGAAACCTGCTACGACCATTACGATTCCAGAAAGGATGATAAGCCAATTAGGTTCACCGAAAAAATGGGCAATTCCTTTAAAACTGGCTTGTTCTATCCTTTTAGCGGTTTTTTCTATATTCAGTAAGTGATTTGTACCGGCTACTAAAAATATTCCGCTGACTAAAACGCGTAAAAGTTGAATGGAACGACGGCTAATTAATATTTTTGTCGTCATCGTAAATGATGTTTAATTATGTTTGACTGTGTGAGGAATCAAGCCTAGTATATCTACGGTTCTATGATTTGATGAACATGTAGGAATACCAAGATGGCACCATCATTAAATTCTTGGATAGAAATTATGCTAAACGAGGAGGTGGAGAAGTGTTATCTAAATATAGATAGTTTAATTTTGTTGTGATATGTTCGTTGAAATGTGTAATATGTTTTAAAACGGATGCTTCCCAGGAAAATACTTCGAACTGAAATTGGGAAATACAATATCCACTTATGGCAATTACGTGCGAAGTGGTTAGGGTATCTTTTGAAAAAGCAAATGTCTTATCGAGCTGTTTTATAGAATCTTTATTCTTACAATGCGGATTTTCGAAAGTTACATCACTTCCACTAAAAAGCATATTCAATCCGTTAGCATCAATAGCAAGGAACTTCACCATGAAAATGCAGACGAGAAGTATCGATATGTATGTTTGTCTATTCAAAATTTGATAGTAAATGTAAAAAACAATAACCAAAAGCTATGTAACAATTGTTACTTATGGCATTATAACTAGAAATTCATTCAATATACTCACTGGGGTAATTGTAGTTAATATATTAAAATATGAACACCCACCTTTAAACTAGACTTATTGTATCGTTATTCATATGCTCTTAATAGTTTTGGTTGTATTGCTATGGTTGAATCTGCAGAACCAAGTTTAGCGATTTTAACAAGGTGATGTAGGTAGGCTATGTTTTCATTAATTTACCTATTGATTCACGAAGTATTAAACCGTTTTATATATATATTAAATATTAAAATCTGACTTTTTTCCTGTTCGAATTTCACTATACCTTCAATTCCAATTGTTGATAACCCACAATTCCCTTCTTTAAGGGATACTTTACCAAGATTCAAAATGGTTCCATTTGGTATCAAATGGAACCGAATAGAATTTGTGCTTTCTCAACTTAATCCCGCTTGGCTCATTTTAGTTCAAGATACTGTATATCAATTATTTGTGGATAACTAATTGTATTGTTCCATAGTGCTGTTCACCTATTTTTATACATTTATCCAGTAAGAATATTGTAAGAAAACAAAAGCGCTTTTGTTCATTTCGTAACCCTAAAAAAGGAAAATACCATTTTCATAATTAACATAATATCAGTTAATTACAGGAAAATCGGTGAGTGTTTTATATTAAAAAGAGTACTCACCGAATAGTTCACATAAAATACGGTTTCATAACGATTTATTTGATATCGTAAAAAATAAAAACCCCTGATAATCATATGATTAAGGGGTTTTTGAACTGTTTTGATACAGTTTTAGTGGAGCCGGAGGGAGTCGAACCCTCGTCCAAACAAGTAATTAAAATGCTTTCTACATGCGTAGTTTCTGATTAATTTTCGATAAGTACCTGACCAGAAACCGCCCAATACAAACTTATCTTCTTAAGGTTTTAGTGATACCACCAAAGCGAGCAGGTATCCTTATGTTGACTTTTCTGGTGCTCCTATAAGAACCGCCATCAACAAGGGCTGTTCAGGAACATCTCGCTTCCCTACCTAGTAGGGACGAGGCTAAATCCTACTGTAATTCGGATTAAGCGGCAAGAGCGTAATTATTTTCGCCAATTAAAAGTGTGAAAAATGATATTAACGAGCTGTTTCTCAGCGCTCGGCATGCTTACAATCCAACTAGTCTCGCTGTCAAAACCGGTCGGCCCCAATATGTTAATGAACTCTGTACTCTCTTTTTGTGCGTTCCCTTTTTTGCAAAAAGGTCGGGCTTTCGGCATTACACGGGACTTGCCTCTATCCCTAATGCGGGCAGCAAAGCTAACAAAAGTTTACGAACCCAAATAATTTTTATTCTGGCCTAAGCCATTGTGTATCTAATTGCATAATTTAGTACAATATTTATACCAAACCATATATGAAGTTCGGAATCATTAGAGAACGTAAAAATCCGCCAGATAAACGTGTAGTACTTTCCCCAGAGGCCTGTCAAAAAGTCTTGAAATCACATAAAAAGGCAGTTTTAATAGTAGAACCGTCACCAATTCGTGCGTATTCTGATGATATGTACAAGCAACTAGGCATTACCGTTGCCGATGAAATGGAAGATTGTGATGTGCTTTTAGGTGTAAAAGAAGTTCCAATCGATGCGTTAATTCCAAACAAAAAATACTTTTTCTTTTCTCATACCATTAAAAAGCAACCGTATAATAGAGATTTGCTACAAGCGGTTTTAGATAAGAATATTGAACTTTATGATCACGAGGTCATTACTAACAAACAAGAACAACGGGTAGTCGCATTTGGTAGGTATGCAGGTATTGTTGGGGCCTATAATGGTTTTAGAGCATACGGACTCAAATTCGGATTGTTCAATTTGCCAAAAGCTAACGATTTGGCCAACCAAGAAGCGTTGATTGCCGAGCTTAAAAAACTTAGGTTACCAAGTATAAAAGTTCTTTTGACCGGTAAAGGTAGAGTAGGAAATGGCGCTAGGGAAATGTTAGATGGTATGGGTATGCGTCGCGTAACAATTTCTGAGTATCTTGAAGAAACATTTAATGAACCTGTATATTGTCAAATAGATGCAGGGGATTACAATAAAAGAAAAGATGGTGTTCGCGGTAGCAAAGCCGATTTCTTTGCTAACCCCGCAGAATATAAGTCTAACTTCTTTCGATTTGCAAAGTTGACTGATTTTTATATAGCAGGTCACTTTTATGGTCAAGGCTCACCCTATCTTTATACCAGGGAAGATGCCAAGCATCCTGATTTTAAAATTCGTGTTGTTGCCGATGTGAGCTGTGATATTGATGGCCCTGTTGCCACAACCATACGACCTTCAACTATTGCAGAACCTATTTACGGCTATAATGCAGCTTCTGAATCTGAAACAGATTTTAAACATAAAGACGCTATTGCTGTAATGGCCGTTGATAACTTACCTTGCGAGCTTCCTAGAGATGCCAGTGAAGGCTTCGGTGAGGCATTCATTAAAAATGTAATCCCTGCCTTTTTCAATGATGATAAAGATGGAGTTCTACATAGGGCACGCATGACTCAGAATGGAAAATTGACCGAACGTTTTGCCTACCTACAAGATTATGTGGATGGTAAAGAATAACTAGGTATAATTCGGGGAAAGCCTATCATAATCATTTTGACATGGAGGTGTAACCAAGAAATGACAGTTGTTGAATGCTATTTTGTCTTAATTTTCCATTGAATTATAGGCTGTGTTTTCGGTGCCGTAAAACATCCAAGAGCTTTCAAACTTAAAGTGATTTAATCTTTTTGAACCAATGTCTTTATAGCTACTTTTTTTGTTTCACCTGCTTTTATTTCAAAAACCGGCGAACTGTCATAAAAGGAGTATTCAGATTCGTTTTGAAAAAGTAAATCACTACTAGTCACATTTTTTAATTCTACTTCTAATACTTGAGTATTTTTGGCATAGCTAGCATTTTCTACAGTAATACTCGCCTTTAAAAGCGGTACTAGAAATTCTGCTTTGCCTACCAATAAATCATTGTAAATAGCAACAGTTCTACCAGCAAATAATGCTTCTTGCAGGCTGGTACTATTTCGTTCTTTTGCAAAAACCAAGGTAATAGGTCGTTGATTTCCTTTTTCTGTATAATCCCAATCAATGAGTCCGTGAATGTCACTGGTACCCATGATAGTTAAATTATGTTCTAAAGCTAATGCCAGTGACTCTTGCGCATAATCCACCGAATTAATAACTTCTATACCATGTAGCTCTCCTTTTTTAATTCGTTCTTTTTGAAAGTCGCTTAGAATCGGGTTGCCCTGTGGTGCTTGATTATGCCATGCTGGATGGTTCCAAAATACAAATGCACCTTGTTTTTTGGCCTCTGCAAAAGCATCTTCTGCTTTATCTTGTAGAATAGGGTTTGCATCCTTTATAAAGACGGCATTATTATGCCCCATTGGTGCACTTCTGGTAATTTCAGAACCATGAACAATAAGTAAATCGTGCTCTTTAGCCTCTTCTAACGCAATGGTATAGGACCTATTTCTATCTGGGTGTGGAATATCGTCTAGATGAGGTTGATACTCTAAATGTTCTGTTAGGGAGATAGCATCCAAATTGTCTCGTAAAGCTTCCATCACTCGAATATTTGGCCAAACATATCCATCAGAAAAAACCGTATGTATATGCAAATCAGTTTTTAAACTTTTATACCCAGGAATGTCTGGAAAGGATAAAGGCATAGCTGATAAATGGCTATTTGCCTGTGAATACATAAAACTTATGGATAATAAAGCAATGATTAAAAACGATTTTTTCATGGTTTAAGGTTGTTTATTGGGAATAAGTAATCTACTAAAATTGGTTTAAATTAAAGGTCATTCACCACATCTGTTTTTGGCCATTCTGTGCGGCCTTCTACTTTTCCTCTCATAAAATTTCGAATTGCCTGAATGATTTCAAGATAGTCTGGTGCACTTTTATTGACCAACACAGCATATGAGGTGGGGTAGCCGACTTGTAATACACTTATACTACCTGGTAAATAGCCATTATGGTTCCAACTATCTCTTTTTAAATAGCTAAGTTTATCTATAGGGTCTAATAAGTCAGGAATTGAGGCTTCATTGTCAGACTTCATTGCAAATAAGGCTAAATCTTTTGCAGAAGCTATCCATCCACCATGAGAATCCATTCGCTTAAGATTAAATCCATATGGATTTATATATGGATTAGAAAAGTTGGTATAATAGGTAACCTCTTGTGCTGTGCTTTCAGATTTACTATTTACACCTATCGTCATCTTCGTTATTTCCATAGGGGCTAATATAAATTCCTTTACGTAAGACTCATAAGATTTGCCGGTAACTTTTTCAATAACACGACCTAAAAGACTGTATCCGAAATTTGAAAATACATATGTACTACCTGGTGAAGAGGCCAATGATCTTTCATCTAAAACCTTTGCAATAAGTTCAGCTTGCGTTAAAGCATTATCGTCGAACATAATATCGAAGGGTGAATTTGTAAAACCCGCGGTGTGCTCAATAAGGTGTTCAATAGTGATAGATTCTTCTTCAGAATCGTAGGGTAAGACCCCAAACTCGGTTCCTAAAATGGAGGAAGGCCCAAATACACGGTCATTTAATGATAATTGACCATCTGCTACAAGTTTTGAAATTGCAGTTAAGGTTATAGGCTTTGATAAATTTGCAATTCTAAATTGTGAATTATCATCAACAGCAATTTCAGCATCAATATCTGCTTGACCAAAAGACTCTAAATACACTATTTTATTATTTCTTGTGATAGCCACTTGAGCGCCTGGAAATCCGTAAATAAGCATTAGTTGTTTGAAACCTGAAGTAATATCTTCTAAACTTGCGTTAGAAACGCTTGAACTTTCGCCTGTATTAGTTTCTATTTGACTACTAGATTCATCGGTCTCTGTACCAATTTCAATACCATTAGTTGGTTCGGTATATGGATCACTATCATCGCTTTTACAGGAGTGAAAAATTAATAGCAATAAAAATATTGTAATAATTTTTTCATTACTAAACATGGGATTTCGATTTAATATTTTTTAGAAAATTTACTTCTTAAAAGATAAGTTATTTTAAGCACTTTACGAAGGTGATAAGTCGAAGTTGGTATCTTAAAACCAATACTTATGAAGGCTTAATGTGGTAAGATTCGCCATTTCTACGTAAATATGGTTTTAATTTCTAAAAATAAATCCAATTAAAAGCTCCGAACCCAAAAATTAAAACCCGTCCATTACGTAATAATAAAAATGTATTTTTAAGGTCATGAACCCTGCAGAAAACTATATTTTAAATCAGCCAGAGCCATATCGTAGTATTCTTTTGCATTTGCAAATGATGATCGAGTCGACATTGCCAGAAGTAGAATTAAAATATAAATGGAATATTCCCTGTTTCTATATTGGCAAATCGCCGATATGTTATTTAAACGCATCGCATAAAAAACAGTTTGTAGATATCGCTTTTTGGAATTCTGCGCACCTTACAAAACATTTGACCGTACTTATTTCGGAAAAACGAAAAGTAGTTCGGTCATTACGTTACTTCACTTTAGAAGATATCGATAACGCCATTCTAACCGATGTGCTGAAAGATGCGTATTCAGTTCGTCAAAACGGATTTTACAAACGGGAAGATTTAGATTAAAACTGATTTACTACAGTTCTTAGTGCCACTAACTCGGTCAATAGTTTTTTCATCAACCCTAAGTCAAGCATATTGGCACCATCACTTTTTGCGTTGGCACAATCGAAATGAGTTTCAATGAAAAGTCGATTACACTTTAAGGCCTTTTAAAGCTGCTAAAAGTTTTTATGCTCGAACTAATATCCATTACTTTTTTTTAAAAACTAGCAATGAAGTGCTTTGAATATCAATAGCTTTATTGAACATGTTCTTCAAAATTGAATAATCCATCTCTGAGAAATAAGGATGATTGATTGATAATTTAAATGAAACCAATACATTACTATCATTTTTTATAGAGCTAAAAGTCATTATGGCCATGTTATCGCCTAACTTGATTCCATTATCCGTTGGTAACTTATCAACCTCATAACCTTCTGGAATTTTAACAGTTATCTGGTATTTATATTCCCTTGGATAGCCAAAGTCTATTGGATAATTTCTCTGTTCTAGTTGAAAAGGATTTTCTTCAAATAACTTTACTAAAAACGGATTAAAATATATTCTATCATTAATGGAATTTTTGTTTCCTGTAAATTCAAATTGTTCAGAAGTCTTCATTTCTGTACTTATTTCTTCTGAAAAGGAGTAAGAGGTGATATCTATATTATCTTGGGTTTTCTTAGAAAATTCATGTATATATTCTTCCTCAGTCAACCTACGTTTTACAGTGCTATTTTCTACCGCCTTATAACCTAGATTTATAACATTCATCACCCCTGAAAATTTTTCATTTTCGTTGTCAAATAGTACTCGTGTTCTAATTTGATGAATATTTGTATTGTTGGGTTTAATATCCTGCCAATAACTGGGACCTTCAAAATTCATTACGCGTCCATAGTGATTAAGCGCATTGAAAGGAATCATACCAAAAGGTAAGTTCTTATCTGAGGCATCTAAAAGGTAGGTTTGACCATTAATTCTGCTAATAGCGATGAAATAATTAAAATCGCTTAATGTAGCATATGATCTTCGAGGTAGACCTTTTTCCCTAGTTGACAAAATCATTAATTTTGTGTCAATACCGGCCTCATTTAAAAGAGTTATCAGCGACATGTTTATTTCTGCAACAGAACCCTTTTTTTCCTTGAAGGCTTTTTTGACATTTTTAAAGGTATAGAAGCCATTAGATCCATTAGAACTGAAATGGTTCCTGATAAAATGATAGATATTTTCTGCCTTTTCTAATTGATTCTTACCATTAAAAATATCCTCAGGAGCTAGTTTTTTGAAATATCCTGTTTTAAGTAATTGTGGGCCAATATTTTCATTTGCTTTAAAGCTGCGATCGATTTCCTTCCAAGTTCTTGGTTTGTTTGTTTCACTGTTATTTCTAAAAGAAATTTTAGCAATTTCGAACCTAATTCTAGAAGAATAATTCTTAGATGATAAGGAATATCCGTCTTGGTACTGTAATGCAGGAATGTCTTTCATTGTGTATTCGAGAACTTCACACTCTGCATTATAGTAAGCGCTTCTTAGGCAATATTTTTCAACATGTGCTGTATTTTGATCTAGTTTTAAAGAACCGACCAATGCACGATTAAATTTAAATAATCCAGGAATTTTAGCGTGGTATTCACTTTGAACTTTTGGAATATCACTTTGAAAATCCCAGCCATCTAGTCTATTATAGTATGGAGAGGTAATTTCATAACTATACTCTATAATACTGCCAACCTTTACATTTGGGAAAGAGAACTTTTTTGTAGTTATATAATCATTTTCCTTAGTAGTGTAAATATTCGAAATTTGCAATTCACTCTCAGAGTCTATGTTATTGGTAATAGCCTTAATAGATGAAAGTTCCTCTTCTTCATAGAGCGTTATCGAGATTTCGCCTTGGTTTAGTCCATTTTTATTTAAAATTTTGATTCTCGAATGAAATGTTTTAATTAGAAATAATTTGCTTCTTATCTCTTTAAATGAATCAGTTCCTTTTTCATAAAGTACTACAGCGGAAGCATCTACGTCTTTATCATAAAAAGACATTTGCCTTTCAACTTGAGTTAATTTACCAAAGTTGTCATTTGTTTGCGAAAATCCGAAGTTGAAAAAAAATAAGAATAGAAAAATCAAAAAATACTTATAGGTCATAGGAAATAACTAGGTGTTTTTTAAAAACAGACTAGTATGCTATTTATTGTAAAGTATTGATAGTTTTTCGTAGCGCACTTAAGTCGGTCAATAATTTTTTCATCATTCCTAAGTCAAGCATATTGGCACCATCACTTTTTGCGTTGGCACAATCGAAATGAGTTTCAATGAAAAGACCGTCTACACCTGCAGCAATTCCTGCTCGTGCCATGGTACCAATTAATGCTGGTCTACCGCCTGTTACTCCTGAAGATTGATTAGGTTGTTGTAGTGAATGCGTTACATCTAATACCACAGGCGCAAATTGTTTCATAGTAGGGACTCCTCTAAAATCAACAATCATATCTTGATAGCCGAACATCGTACCACGGTCTGTAATTATAGCTTGTTGGTTACCGGTTTCAGTAACTTTATTCACAGCATGTTTCATACTTTCGGGACTCATAAATTGTCCTTTTTTGATGTTTACAGTTTTGCCTGTATGTGCAGCTGCAACCACTAAATCGGTTTGGCGCGCCAAAAAAGCCGGAATTTGTAGTACATCTACATATTCGGCCGCCATTACAGCATCTTGTTCTGTATGAATATCTGTAACCGTAGGAATTTGAAATGTCTCAGAGACTTTTCTCAAAATCTTTAATGCCTTTTCATCCCCAATACCCGTAAATGAATCTAATCTACTTCTATTCGCTTTTTTAAAACTTCCTTTAAAAACATAGGGAATTTTAAGCTCATCTGTTAATGTAACAATATGCTCAGCAATACGCAACGCCATATCTTCACCCTCTATGGCGCAAGGTCCAGAAAGTAGAAAAAAGTTATTGCTATCGGTATGTTTTATTTGAGGTATTAAAGACAGGTTCATTCGTCGAATATTTTTAAACAAAGATACTATTTTCAGAAGCTACCTGTTCTATAAGGATAAG